>LNAP01003218.1_pt1 | contig 15676 bp, 17 predicted proteins | sample 602601 | NCBI WGS metagenome assembly LNAP01 (sample SAMN02440304, study PRJNA202911) | soil metagenome | biome: Subtropical and temperate rainforests or woodlands; isolation source: soil samples (1 kg each in a 20% v/v slurry with milli Q water) were... ...
TGTCGGGATAGTTGGCGTAGCCGACCGCGTTGCCGGCGCGCAGCAGCATCTGCAGCAGCGTGCCCGGCATGCGCCGGCGCAGGCGGCGCCGGCGGTGGCGGCTTCCCAGGTGCCCGCAGTCAGCGGGCAGCCGCTGTCGAACGAAAACAGGCCGACCCGCGCGGCGAAGTTCGTCGGTTCGATGTCGTGGCGAAAGCCGCGCACGGGCCAGATCGAGGGCAGGATGTCCAGCTCGGCATTGGCCGGATCCAGCGCGACCCAATCGTGCCAGGCGCTGGCCAGGAAATCCACGTAGCGCGGCGTGTGTACGCGCTTGACCAGGTCCAGGTCCGTCGCCGACGGTGCGCGCAATTCTCCGATGCCGCGTTGGCGCAACGCCTGCAGCACGAACTCCAGGCGCGCCGGGGTTTCGTGGCAGGGCACCAGCTTGCCGCGGAACATTTCCTGTCGGCCGGCATGTTTGTCATGGACAGGGTTGTGGAAAATCAGCACGGCGCGGGTGTCCTTGGAGGTAGGGGCTGGATGGCGGAAGTGCAACTATAGCGGCCGCGATGCTTGCGGCGCCATGGCTGGCTTGCGGTGCGGGGCCGATTGCTCTCGTCGTGCGCGCGCCTAATGACCCGGCCGCCCCGTGCACTTTCCGGCCTGGGATCCGGGGTGAGGGATACGCCGTTCCGATTCGCCTTCGCGTCGCGTCCAGGAAATGGCCTGCGCCGAGCCGTCCGGGCATACCCGGTACTCCTCGAAGCCATAGGTGTCGGCGCTGTAGCGGCACGCCACGGAGAAGACGGGCTTGCCTGCGTCGAATACGGGATTGACGAAGCCGCGGCAGGGACTGGCCGCGGCATCGGGATGCGGCACTTCGAGAAAGCGTCCCTCCTGCGGGCGGTACAGGAATAGGCGCGAAATGGCCTGTGTGCTCCCGCCGGTCTGGCCGATGACGAAGTCGCGATAGCCGTCATGGTCCACGTCCACGCCCAGGAACTGGTCGATGTCTTCGTCGCCGTCGAGGCGGGCGATTTCCTGCGCCGTGCCGTCGCCTACGCGCACGCTCAGGCGCTGCTCCGGCAGTTCGGTAACGGTCACGACTGCGGACAGACCGGGCTGGATCGAATAGGGATAATCGCGCGCGGCGGCGTTCTGGCTCAGCGCGGACAGTGCGGCCAGCGCCGCCACGGACAGCAATGCTCTCATGTGGGCGCCCTCCGCGCCGTCGATTCGGTGAGGCATTATGCCGCAGCGGCTTGCGGGGAAACGAGGACTTGCCGCCCGGCAGGGGGCGGGGGATCCTGGGTAGAATTCCAAGATACGCAAGATCGCCGCGACGCGCTCCGCCCGCCATGAATTTTCCGTTTCCCATCCGTCAAGAATGCCCGCCGGGCGCATGCGTGTGCGACCGGGACCGGCTGCTGGCCGATCCGGCCGCGGACGTCCGCGTGCTGCGGCTGACCAAGGAAGAAGAGAAACGACTGGTGGCGCGGCTGGAGAGCATCTCCAGCCTGGAGGACCTGCGCGCCATGCAGGGACGCATCCAGGCGCAATTGGGCATCGTGATTCTGATCACGCCGAGCGAGAACGAGGTGCGCACCTCGCGCGGCATTGCGATCCAGCTGGAGGACCAGCTGGGGCTGTGCCGCAAGACGCGCACCGCGATCCCCGCCGCCATTCGCCGCGGCTTCGACAGCCGGCCCGAGATCGTCTATGCGCTGCTGAACGAGCGCGACCTGCTCAGCGGCACCTGAGCGTATTCAGGATTTCTTCGCCGCGCCGCAGGGCGCAAGCGGCACCACGTCGGTAGGCGCGCGTCCGGCGTCCGGGCGCGTCGCATCCCGCTTCTTGCCCAGGGTGACCGGGTAGATCAGCAACACCGCGCTGCCGGCTTCCAGCTTGGGATCCTGCTTGGTGCCGTAGGCCACGGTCCAGCCGCGCACGGCCAGGGGGGCCAGCGTGTACTGCAAGGCAGAGCCGGGCGAGACGTGCGCGACCTTGCCGGCAAACAGGTCCTGCTGATGCGTTTCAGCGCCGTTGGCGCTGACATAGGTGGCGATGCTGACCAGCGCTGCGCCATTGCCCGGGCGGCCCAGCACCGCGGTCTTGTACTTGCCGGGAGGGATATCGGTCAGGTTGACAGTGAGCGGTCCGGCCGCGTTCCCTTTGGAATCCAGGCTGACGCCGTTGATTTCAGCGCGGGCCAGGGGCGCGGTGCCGGTGTTGCGCACGCGCACGCTGTACTCGCCGGAAGTCCCCGTGACCGTGCAGACCTCGACGCCGTAGGCGGCGCGCGCAGGATGCGCCTGCGCTGTCGTGGCGGCCATGGCCAGCAAGGCCGCCAGGAACAGCTTGGGGACAGGGGGATGGACGGTGGACACGGCACGCTCCTATGAGGAGGCAGCGCGCCGGGTTGCCGCGTTGCCTGCCTTATTACACCACTTGACGGCCGGGCGCCGCGGCTTGCTCGCGCTTGCCGGCCAGCCAGTGCAGGATCAGCGCCAGCACCAGCAAGCCCACGATGATGAAGCCCCAGAAGATCCAGGCGAGCACCGAGATCAGCGTGCCGAGGCTGCCGGCGAAGGGCAGCATCTGGTTCAGGCCCTGCGCGGCCCACACCAGGCCGCCTTGCAGCGTCTGCAGCCAGGCGGGGTCGACCCAGGCCGCGGCCCAGGCGGGCGGGACCCATTGCGACGTGTCCAGCGCCGTGCCGGGCACCTGGGTCGTGGCGATGGTCGACAGGACCCAGTTGGTCAGCTGCAGCGTCAGCGCAACCAGCCCGGTCCAGAGTGCGGCAAGCACGGCGAAGGCGAGCCAGATGATCTTTTTCATTGAGGTGGTACTCCGATATTTCAAAAGAGGGTCCACGATAAAGCGGATTCTATTTCTGAAAAACCAGCGTGGTTGTGACAAACATTAAGAAAAAACCGAAGTTTTCGCCTTGGCGAGCACGATCTGGACCAGCGGATGGTGCTGTCCCCGCCGGTTGCGGATGGCGTGGATTTCCTCGTGCACGTCGTCGCAGCGGGCCAGGGGACGCAAGCCCCGCAGCACGCCGATGTCGCCGCCACCCAGGCGGCTAAGCGGAAACACGCCCAGGCCGCGGGCCGCGAACACCGACATCAGGGCGCTGTCCTCGAATTCTCCCACCACATTGGGAAATATGCCTTGTTCGCCGAACCAGCGGTCCAGCGTCTGGCGCAGCACCGAATGGCCGGTGGGAAGCAGCACCGGCAGGCGTTCCAGGCAGCGCGGGAAGTCCTGCGTGTCGGCCTTGCGCACCAGCTTGGCGGGGCCGTACCAGTCCACCGGCGACGAGACCAGACGATCGCTGGTGAGGCGCAGGTTGGGGTTGGCGGGCGCGCCCTGGCCGGCCAGCACCAGGTCCAGGTGATGCTGGGCCAGTTCGCCCAGCAGTTCCTCGACTTCGCCTTCGTGGCAGGTCAGGCGCAGGTCCGGGGTGTGCAGCACCGGGCCCAGCAAAGCCTGCGCGGCCAGCTTGGAAATGCCGTCCGACAGGCCCACGGACAAGCGCATGACGGGCTTGGTGGCCGCCGCGCGGACCTCCTGGGGCAGCACCTGGCCGATCTGGAAGATTTCTTCGGCGCGGGCGAAGGCGGCTTCGCCCGCGTCGGTCAGCGCCACGCCGCGCCCGGCCGGCTTGAGCAGTTGGTGGCCCAGGTTTTTTTCAAGTTCGCGCACTTGCGCGCTGATGGTCTGGATGGCCATGTCCAGCCTTTCGGCGGCGCGGGAAAACCCGCCTTCCTTGGCGACCATCCAGAAGTAATACAGGTGTCGGTAATTGAGCATGGCAGGAATCACTTCGGTTTTTTCGAACCTTAACTCACTTTCAGGCTGATTTCTCCGTCTGCCCGGGATCCGGATCATGAGCCCCTTCGAACACAAGCGGGAACATCATGGACACCTTGATCACCTTACTCTCCGCCGATTTCTTCGGCACACCGGCCTGGAGCTGGCTGCTGTTCATCGGCATCGTGGTCGCCTTGCTGGCCTTTGACCTGGGCGTGCTGCACAAGGAAGACCGCGAGATCGGCGTGCGCGAGAGCCTGCTGCTGTCCGCCGGTTACATCAGCGCGGCGCTGCTGTTCGGCGCCTGGGTCTGGTGGCAGATGGGTTCCGCCAGCGGCATGGCCTACTACACGGGCTTCATGATCGAGAAGTCGCTGTCGATGGACAACGTCTTCGTGATCGCGCTGATCTTCAGTTTCTTCGCGATTCCGCGCCAGTACCAGCACCGTGTGTTGTTCTGGGGCATCCTCGGCGTGATCGTGCTGCGCGCCATCATGATAGGTCTGGGCGCGGCTTTGGTCAGCAACTTCGGCTGGCTGCTGTACGTCTTCGGCGCCTTCCTGGTGTTCACCGGCATCAAGATGTGGATGATTGCGGACCAGACGCCCGATATCGCGTCCAACCCCATCCTGAAATTTTTGAAGCGCCGCATGCGCGTCACGGAAGGGCTGCGCGGCAATGCGTTCTGGGTGATGGAGACGGATCCCGCCACGTCGAAGAAGGTGCGCTGGGCCACGCCGCTGCTGCTGGCGCTGGTGCTGATCGAGTTCGTGGACCTGTTGTTCGCGGTGGACTCGGTGCCGGCGATCTTCGCCATCACCACCGATCCTTTCATCGTCTACACCAGCAACATTTTCGCCATCCTGGGCCTGCGTGCGCTGTACTTTGCGCTGGCCGCGATGATCCACCGTTTCCACTACCTGAAGTACGCGCTGGCCCTGGTCCTGGTCTTCATCGGCACCAAGATCTTCCTGGTCGGTTTCATCGGCAAGGTGCCGGCGGTTGTGTCGCTGTCGGTGACCTTTGGCCTGATCGCGGGCGGCGTGTTGTTCTCGCTGTGGAAAACCCGCTCGGACGCTGCCAAGCAGGAACTCGCGGCGGAGTAAGCCTCGCGGCCTGACGTAAGACGCCCGCCATATCCGATGGATATGGCGGGCGCATTTTTTGGGATTTGTCGCGCCTGTGCAGCGGGCGTAGAGTGCTGGACAGTCCAAATGCCGCAAGGAACCGTCATGACCAGCTGGTCCGCCAAACAGTATTCCGCCTTTGAAAACGAACGCACCCGTCCGGTGCGGGACCTGGTCGCCGCCTTGCCCAACCAGGAGGTGAAGCGCGCGGTGGACCTGGGCTGCGGCCCGGGCAACTCCACCGAGGTGTTGGCCAGCCGCTACCCGGACGCCGAGGTCAGCGGCATGGACAGTTCGGAAGACATGCTCCAATCTGCGAGAAAGCGCCTGCCGGGGATGCAATTCGAACTCGCCGACATCGCCACGTGGGATCCGTCCGGGACCTACGACGTGATCCTGGCGAACGCCGCGTTGCAATGGGTGCCCGACCACGCGACGCTCTATCCCCGCCTGGTCGGCAAGCTGGCCCCGGGCGGCAGCCTGGCGGTGCAGACGCCGGACAACCTGGAGGAGCCGGCCCACCGCCTGGCGCGCCAGGTGGCCGGCGAAGCGCCCTGGGCCGCCGCCATCGGCGGCTTCAAGCATCCGCCGCGTCACAGCGCGGCCTGGTACTACGAACTGCTCAAGCCGCATTGCGGCCTGCTGGAAGTGTGGCGCACGACCTATCATCATCCGCTGGCGGGCGCGGCAGCTGTCGTTGAGTGGTTCAAGGGCACGGCGTTGCGGCCCTACCTGGACCGGCTGGACGCGGCCGGGCAGGCCAGTTTCCTGGCCCGCTACCAATCCCTGATCGAAGAGGCATATCCGGCGATGGCCGACGGCACCGTGTTGCTGCCGTTCCCGCGGCTGTTCATTGTGGCGGGACCGAAGCAGGGCTAACCGCCGCGATTGGCGGCTCCCAGCCGCCGCCCAATGACCGGTACAGATCCACCAGCACCAGTGACACCGCGGCCTGGGTCGATACGCGTTCCTGGTCGCTGGCCAGCACCGCGTTCTGCGCGCTGAGCACGTTCACGAAGTCCGACGCGCCCGCGGCATATTGGCGTTGCGCGTTGAGCAGCGCCTGGCGGGCGCTCCTGGAGGCGCGCTCCAGACTGACGCGGGTGCGCTGCTGCGCCTGATAGGCGATCATGGCGTTGTCGACCTCGTGCCAGGCATTCAGCACGGCTTTTTGATACAGCAGCGCTGCCTCCTGAGCCTGCGACTCGCGCAGCCGCAGGCGGCCTTGCAGCCGGCCGCCCTGGAAGATGGGGATCTGCAGCGCGGGCCCCACACCGAAGATGCCGGCATGATCCGTGTCGAGATCCCGCAGCTGCAACGCCTGCAAGCCGAAATTGCCGGACAGCGTGATGCGCGGATAGAAATCGCCCTCCGCCACGCCGATTGCTGCGACAGCCGCATGCAGATCGGCTTGCGCGCGGCGGATGTCTGGCCTGCGCTCGGCCAGCTCGCTGGGCAGTCCGACGGGGACCTGCAGCGGGCCGCCCGGTATCGGCCCGACAGCCGCCAGGCGTTCCTGCAGCGCGCCGGGCGGCTGCTCCAGCAGCAGCGCCAGGGCATTCATCAATTGGTCGATGCGCTGCGCCAGCGGCGGCACTGCGGCTTCGATGGCGGCCGCCTGCGCATCGGCTTGCGACACGTCCAGTTCGGTGGCCACGCCTTCGCGTTGGCGCAGGCGGGTCAGAGCGAGGTTGCGCTCGGCGTTGGCGAGCGTCTTGCGCAGCACGTCCAGCTGGTTCTGCGTGCCGCGCAGCCGGATGTAGTTGCGCGCCGTTTCGGCGCGGATGGCCAGCACCACGCCACGCTGCGCCTCCAGCGCCGCCTGCGACTGTGCGCCCGCCTGCTCGACTTCACGCCGCACGCGGCCCCACAGGTCCAGTTCCCAGCTGGCGTCCACGCCCGCCTGCCATAGGTTGAATGAGGATTTGCCGCCGCGCCCCGAAGGGTCCGCCAGGCCGACCTCGCTGTTCTGGCCGCGCTTGTAGCTTGCGCCTGCGCCGATTCCTGGCAGGCCGTCGGCCTCGGTCATGCGCAGGGCGGCGCGGCTTTGCAGCAGGCGCTCGTGGGCGATGCGTATGTCCAGGTTGGCCTCGGTCGCTTCGGCGATCAGGGCGCTCAGGGTGGGATCGCCGAAGCTGTCCCACCAGGATGTGTTCACGTCTTGCGGGACCGGGACGCTGCCTGCGGCGGACTCGTCGGCCATACGCCATTGCGCGGGCAACTGCGGCTGGGGAGCCTGAAAGTCGGGACCCACGGCGCAGCCCGTCAATGCGGAAAGCGCGCAAGTGAACGCGGCATGGACCCAGAGGCGCGGGGTCATTGCACGGACTCCTCAGCCGCAGCCCCGGTATCGACCACGGCTTCGACGGACATGCCGGCGCGCAGCGGCGGCGCGCCGTCGGCCGGCGCGTCCAGCACGATCTTGACGGGGATGCGCTGCGCCACCTTGGTGAAGTTGCCGGTGGCATTGCTGGGGACTACCGGCGAAAAGCTCAGGCCCGTGGCCGGCGCGATGCTCTGGACGCGGCCGCGCAGCGGCGTATCCGGATAGGCGTCGACCGTGATGAGGGCGGGTTGGCCCGGGCGCATGCGGGTCAACTGCTTTTCGCGGAAGTTCGCCACCACATACGCTTGCTGCAGCGGCACCACCGCGAGGATGGGCGTGCCGGGGCTGACGTAGGCGCCGACGCGCAACGAGCGCCTGCCCACGATGCCATCGATGGGGGAGACGACCTGGGCATGCGACAGATTGAGTTCCGCGCGGTCCTTCAGGGCCTGCGCGCGCAGCAGGCCGGCCTGCGCGGCCTCGCGGGTGGCTTCCAGCACTTCGCGCTGCTTGCGTGCGGCCTGCAAGGTGGCTGTGTGTTCGGCCTGGCGCGCCTGCGCCATATCCAGCCGGCTGCGGGCCTGTTCATAGGCCTGCTGCGTGCCGGCGCCCTCGCTGGCCAGCCTGCGGTGGCGCTGGGCTTCGCTTTCGGCATAGCGGATGTCCGCCAGGTCGGCGCGCGTGACGGCGACGGCCTGGTCGATCACGGCCTGCTGGCGCTCCAGGGTTGCGGATGCGTCAGACAGGCGCGCACCGGCGACCGCGAGTTCGGCGCTTGCGGCCGCCAGCGCGGCCCGATGGTCGCGGTCGTCGATGCGGGCGAGCAGTTGGCCCTGCTTGACGGCCTGGTTGTCTTCGACCAGCACGGCGTCGATGAAGCCGGATACCTGTGGCGCGACGATGGTGTGATCGGCGACGACGGTGGCGTCGTCGGTGGATTCGGCGGCGCCGGTGGCGGACCATGACCAGCCTGCATAGGCCAGCAGGACCAGGGCGCCGAGGGCGCCGGCGCGGGGAAGGGGAGAAGTCAAGAGAGAGATAGACATGATATGGGCTCGATTTCAGGCCGCGGCGCGCGGAGGGTAGATCCGGGTCGCGACGAAGGGGATCAGCAGGATGAGGAGCACGGCCACGCCGGCCATGCACAGATAGAGATCGGCGGAGGTCAGCACGGCGGCCTGCTCCTGGATGCGGCGGGACAGCGCCGCTGCGCTTTCGCCTGCCGTGCTCAGCGGGAAGTTGCCCAGTTGGTCGGCCAGCATGCTGGAGTGGTAATTGCGGCGCGATGTGGTCAGCGCGTCCAGCAGGCCGGTGGCGGCCACCGCGGCAAAGCCCTTGATGGTGTTGAACCAGGACGACGCCCAGGGGCCGTCCTGTGGCGTCAGGCCGCCGGTGGCCAGCATCAGCAGCGGGATCACGGCCATGGGCTGGGCGAAGATCTGCACGGCTTCCAGCAGATAGAACTGCTCGCGCGACCAGACCGGCGTCAGTTGCGATCCCAGCAGGCAGGACAGCGCCAACAGTCCGAGTCCGCCAGCCAGCACCCAGCGGCAATCCACCTGGCGCAAATTGCACAGCGCGGCGACCAGCGGCAGCGCGATCAGTTGCGGCAGGCCCATGGTCAGCAGCACCGGCGCCGTTTCCAGCGGGCGGTAGCCGCGCAATTGAGCCAGGAACGTCGACGGAATCAGGATCACGCCCAACAGCACGATCAGCACGCCGCCCAGCGTCAGCAAGGCATGGCTCAGGTTGCGGTGGCGCAAGAGCTGGATCTTGAAGAACGGCAAGGGGTGGGACCATTCGTTGATCATGAACAGCGCCATCAATACGCCGCCGCCGCCCAGCAGCACCGAGATCAGCGGCGAGTTCAGCCAATCCAGCCGGTCGCCCTGCAACAGGCCGATGACTAGCATCGACAGCGCCGGCGCGCCCAGCAGCAGGCCGCGCCAGTCGAACAGGCGCAGCCGTTCGAGCTTGAGCGGATCTTGGGGCAGGCCGCGCCAGACGGCCCAGGCGGCGAGCGCCGCAGGGCCGACGATCAGCCAGAAGGCCCAGCGCCAGCCCAGCACCTCGGTGCAGAAGGCGGCCAGCGGTATGCCCAGGCTGGGCGCGAAGGTGGCGGTGAGGGCGTAGCCGCCCAGTCCGTAGAGCTTGATGCCCGGCGGCAGGAAACGCAGCGCCACCGTCATGAGCATGGGCGGCAGCGCGCCGCCCGCGAGGCCTTGCAGGGTGCGCAGGAACAGCAGCACGGGCAGGTTGGGCGCGAACGGGCAGAGCGCGCCGAATAGCGCGAAAGCGGCCAGCGCCGCGACCGTGAAGCGGCGCAATGAAAACGTGACCGAGCACCAGGGCGCGAACGCCATGGCGCATACCGAGGCCGCGGCGTAGACGGCCACGAACCAGGTGCCCTGGTCGTAGCCGATGCCCAGCGCGCCGCGGATGTCCGGCAGCGCCATCTTGGTCACGTTTTCGTTGAGCCCGGCGAGGATCACCGCCAGCAGCACGCCTAGCAATCCGGTCAGGATGCGCCAGCCGAAGGCCGCCGCGGCGGGCGGGGCGGGGGGAGTGGCGGCCGTCATGATCGTGGGCCGCTCCTGCCCGGGGATGAGGAAAACAACATGGAATAGCGTCCTTGGATAACAGGAGCCATTCAGTCTAGGTAGATGCAGGAGGCGGAAAAACCATTCCTGGATCAACCCACCCTTGCACGGGACGCAAGGGTGCGCGTGTCGCGGCGTCGGCATGCCGAAAGGTTTGCGTGAGGCGCAACCTTGGATTGCACCGCGCGGGATTTATCCCGGCGGGCCGGCGAACGAATAATGCAGCACTCGTTAACCGCAGAGGATTTCATGCATACATTCCGACTCTCAGCACTGGCGCTGATCATGGCTTTCGTTGGCGCTGCCGCGCATGCCGAAGGCAAGACCCGTGAACAGGTGCGCGCCGAATTGATGGAAGCCAAGGCCGCTGGCCTGGTGACTTACGGCGAACAGCAATACCCGGTGGATCTGCCTCATGTCAGCACCAAGACCCGCCAGCAGGTGCGCGAGGAACTCGATGCCGCGCGCGCGGCGGGACTGGTGACGTACGGCGAACAGGACTATCCGCCCGCGCTGCCATCCCAATCGGACAAGACCCGCGATCAGACGGTCGCGGAACTGCGCGAGGCGCACACGCGCGGCCTGATGAAATCAGGCGAACTGGACTACCCGCCCGTCGTCAATTGATGCCGTCCGCCTTGTCCGCGAAATAGCGGGCAGGCGTCTTGCCCAAGGTCTTGCGGAACATGGTGATGAAGGCGCTGACGGACTCGTAGCCCAGGTCTTCCGCCGTGCGCTGCACCGAGACGCCCGCGGACAGGCGCTGCAAGGCCTGGATGATGTGCATCTGCTGGCGCCAGCGGCCAAAGCTCATGCCGAGCTCTTGCCGGATCAGCCGCGCCAGCGTGCGCTCGCTCATGGCGACGCGGCTGCCCCATTGCGCCACCGTGCTGCGGTCGGCGGGATCGGCGTGCAGGGCGTCGGCGATTTCGCGCAGGCGCGGGTGTTCGGATATGGGCAGGTGCAATTGCTCGGCCGGCATGCGCGCCAGTTGCTCGACCAGCACCTCGGCCAGCTTGCGGTTGGCGGTCGTTGCCGTTTCCTCTGGGGGCAGGTCCGCCAGATAGGCCACCAGCTCGCGCACCAGCGGCGAGATGGCCAGCGTGCAGCATTGTCCCGGCAGGCCCGGCGCGTCCGGCGGCACGAACAGGAAGCAGACGCGGCCGTTCTGCGTGACACGGTTGCTGTGCGGCACGCCGCCAGGAATCCAGACGCCGCATTGCGGCGGCACCATCCACAGGCCCTGCGGCACCGAGCAGGTCACGCCGCCTTGCAGGGACAGCACCAACTGGCCCATGGCATGCCGGTGCGGCGGCGATTCCTGGTCGTTCTCGTCCGCGTGCACACGCATGGCATAGGTCCATTGCGCGTCCATGTCGGGATTGAAGAACGGAGCGGGGTCGTCCAGGCGGTGCATCGGATGTACCTTGGCTGAATTTAGGGATAATTTGTCATTATCTCGAAATTCGGCGAAGACGGCGATGCTTAAGCTGTAGGCATGAATTCGCATCCCCTTACTTCCAAACACCCCGCTGGCAATCCCGTGTTGCTGATCGCGGGCATACTCTGCATGTCCATGGCGCTGCGCGCGCCCATTACAGGCGTGCCGCCGCTGACAGGCATGCTGCGTGAGCAGTTGGGGCTGAGCTCCACGGCCGCGGGCATGCTGATCACCTTGCCCTTGCTGGCTTTTGCCGTGGTGTCGCTGCTCGCCGCGGGCATGGCGCGCCGCCACGGCCTGGAGCGCAGCTTGTTTGCCGCCATGCTGCTGATCGCGGGGGGCATCCTGGTGCGCACGCTGGGACCGGCCTGGAGCCTGTTCCTGGGCACCGCTGTCATCGGATCCGGCATCGCCATCGGCAATGTGCTGCTGCCCAGCCTGCTGAAGCGCGATTTTCCGCAGCAGCTCGCAAGCCTGACCTCGGCCTACGTGCTGACCATGAGCCTGGCCGCCGGCCTGGCGTCCGCCGTCGCCATACCGCTGGCCAACTTGTCCGACGCTACGTGGCGCTTTTCCACCGGCTGCCTGCTGCTGTTGCCGTTGGCCGGCGCCCTGCTGTGGCTGCCGCAGCTGGCCAATCACACCGCGCCCGCCGCATCCACGGCGCATGCGCCGCATGGCGCCCGCCTGTGGCGTTCTGCGCTGGCGTGGCAGGTGACGCTGTTCCTGGGTATCAATTCCTTCGTGTTCTACGTGGGCGTGAGCTGGCTGCCGGCCATCCTGCGCGACGCAGGCTATACGCCCGAGCGCGCCGGCGCGTTGCATGGCCTGCTGCAGCTCATGTCAGCGGTGCCTGCTCTGTTCCTGGCCCCCGTGGTGCGGCGCTTGAAGGACCAGCGCGGCGTCGCGTTCCTCTCGGCCGCGGCCTCGTTCGTCGCGTTTGCCGGCCTGATCGCCGCGCCCGGCTGGGCGACGCTGTGGATCGTCCTGATGGGGCTGGGCACGGGCGGCGGCATCATCCTGGGCCTGGCATTCGTGGGCTTGCGCGCCAGCCATGCGCAGCAGGCGGCGGCGCTGTCGGGCATGGCGCAATGCGTCGGCTACCTGTTCGCCGCCACTGGGCCAGCCTTGGTGGGCACGCTGCACGACGTGCAAGGCGACTGGGCCGTGGCGCTGGGCCTGTGCGCCGCCTTGTGCCTGGCAATGGCGGCCACCGGCCTCTATGCGGGGCGCGCCATCCAGATCGGGCAATACCGGGACGCTGCGCTCAAGCCTGTCCGGCCCAGCTTTTCCATAAGCGCACCAGCGTCTCGGGCGCGTCGGTCTCCGGCACGTCGAAGCTGATGTCCGCCACGTCGTCGCCTTCGTATATGACCTCCACGTGGAAATAGCGCTGGTCGCCGCCGGCTTCGGCGCAGCGCGGGACGGCGACCGGAGCGGAGCGTTGCAGGGCGTCGCAGACTTCCTGCCGCAGCTCCGGCGGGCAGGTGACCAGGTCGATGCTGCGCGGTTGCGCCAGCGCGGGCACATAAGCCAGTCCGCCTTCGCGGGTCAGGCGCACCAGCATGGCAAGGTCCAGGGGAGGCAGTTCGATCATGTCTGGACTCCCACGCCGGCCCAGGCCCGGGCGACGGCATCGCGCACTGTCGCGCCATGGCGTTCCGCTGCCACCGCCAGCGTCAGTTTCGCGAATTGCGTGAAGTCGGCATCGTGCCGCAGACGCTTGTCGCACAGCGCGTCGTACCAGACGCGGCCCGCGCCGGCCCAGGCGGGGCCTTCCAGCGCGGTGGCCGCCAGATAGAAGGCGCGGTTGGGAATGCCGGAGTTGATGTGCACGCCGCCGTTGTCGTTGGGCGTGTCGACGTAATCGCGCATGTGGGCAGGTTGCGGGTCCTTGCCCAGCAGGGGATCGTCATAGGCGCTGCCGGGCTCGGCCATGGAACGCAGCGCGCGGGCGCGGATCTTGGGCATGAACAGTCCGGCGCCCACCAGCCAATCGGCCTGGCTTGCGTCCTGTCCCAGCGTGTATTGCTTGACCAGCGCGCCGAACACGTCGCACAGGGATTCGTTCAGCGCGCCGGACTGGCTCTGATACAGCAGGGCGGCCTCGGCATCGATGACGCCATGCGTGAGCTCGTGGCCGATGATGTCCACCGCGACCGTGAAGCGGTTGAATACCTCGCCGTCGCCATCGCCGAACACCATTTGCGCGCCATTCCAGAAGGCGTTGTCATAGTCTTCGCCGTAATGCACGGTGCCGACCAGGGGCAGTCCCTGGCCGTCGATGGAGTGGCGCTGGTAGATGTCCCAGAACAGCTTGTAGGTCGCGCCCAGGTGTTCATAGGCCTCATCCACGGCCACGTCGCCGCTGGCGCGGGCGCCCTCGGCGCGTACCAGCTTGCCGGGCAGGGTGGTGGTATTGGCGGCGTCGTGCACGGCGCGCTGCGGTGTGCCGGCGGGCGCCGCCTTCTTGGGGAGGGCCGGCTTGGCGCGTGGCGGCTGCACCGCCATTTCGCGCAAGCTGCGCTGCTGCTGGTCGATGATCAGCGTCTTGACCGCGGGCATGCTGACCCGCGTGTCGGCGTGCTGCGCCAGCCGATCCAGCATGTAGGGGGGGATCACACCGATCAACGGCGCGGACTCGGAAGGACGTGGCATGCGCGGTCTCCGTCGTGGGCGCCGGGCCAGGGCCGCGGCGCGAGGCCATTCAACGGTAGCAGATAGGTCGGGCGCAGGGACGTAACAGTGTGCGGCCTGATGCTAGGAACTATGGACGCCGCGCCGCGGCGTCCGGCGCGCATTCGCGCCTAGTTGAACACGCCCGTGAGAACGTCCGCCACGACGGCGGTGGCGATGGCGACGAGGATCAAGTCGCTGCCCGCGACGCGCCATTCGTATCCGGGATGGACCGGCAGGCGCGTCAGCATCGGGCCGGGCACCATCTTCTTGGCGATGCCCGGAGGCAGGGGCTTGCCGCGTGCCAGGTTCTTGCGTATGCCCGGCGGCAGCGAACTGTAGCCGGTTGCGCCAGCCTGCACTGCGTAGCCGCGCGCGGTGGAAACGGTGATGCCGGCGGTGCTGAGCGTGACGCTGACGCCGTTGTCCTGGCTCTGTTGGCCCTTGTTCTTGCCATTGCCATTGCCGTTGCCCTGACCGGCATGGTCCGGCTTGCCCTTGCCTTCGGGCGGCGCGGCATGCGCCGGCGCGCCGAGCGCGACGGCACAGGCAAAGATGGCCACGATCATCGAACGTTTGCGGGGCATGGTTTCGGCTCCTGCTATGTAGAGGAGCCTAGCGTAGCGCCGTCGTTGGGCAAGCGCTACTTTCGCCGGCGGATTCAATCGCAACAATCGCCACAATTCGTTTGACCCTCCACTCGCGATAGAATCCCCTGCTTATTTTCCGGGGGGGAACGCACGATGAGGTATTTCCTGATCTTGGTAGGGGCGGCCGTGGTCGCCTATTTGCTGGCGCGCGGCATCGCCGCCGTGCTCTCGGACCGTAAACGTTCAAAATCAGAAAGGGATTCGAAGTGAAGCCGACAGATATCCAGATGGTCAAGACGATTGGTGCCGTAAAACCGCGTAGTTTCAAGATCGCGGTTATTACAGCGGTGTTGTTTTTGCTGATCCTGTTCCTGGCTTTCGATTCCTGGTTCCAGGTCGATCAGGGCGAGCGCGGCGTGGTGCTGCGCAACGGCAAGCTGGTGCGCGTGTCGGAACCGGGCCTGGATTTCAAGACCCCGTTCATCGACAACGTCATGACGGTGTCGGTGCGCGACCACACGTTCGTGTTTGAGAAGCTGGAAGCCTACAGCTATGACCAGCAGCCGGCGACGCTGCGCGTGTCGGTGACCTACCGCGTGCCGCCCGAGCACGTGGCCGAGCTGTACTCGGAGTACGGCACCATCAGCAATCTGCAGATGCGCGTGCTCGAACGCAAGACTCCGGATTCGGTGAAGAACGTGTTCGGCCAGTACACCGCGGTGCGCGCCATCCAGGAACGCCAGAAGCTGGGCCAGGACGTGAACACGGCCGTGCTCAAGACGATGGAAGGCGCGCCGGTACAGGTGGTGGGCGTGCAGATCGAGGAAGTCGGCTTTTCGCAGGCCTATGAACACTCGATCGAACAGCGCATGCTGGCGCAAGTGCAGATCGAGACGACCCGCCAGCAAAAGGAAACGGCGATGATCACGGCCGAGATCCAGGTGGTCAAGGCCAAGGGGGAAGCCGACGCGCGCCGCCAGCAGTTCACGGCCGAGGCCGACGGCATCCGCATGCGCGGCGACGCCGAAGCGGCTGCGATCCGCGCCAAGGCCGAGGCCCTGGCCGCCAATACCAATCTGGTGAGCCTGAACGCCGTGGAAAAGTGGGACGGCGTGCTG
>LNAP01003219.1_pt1 | contig 15672 bp, 16 predicted proteins | sample 602601 | NCBI WGS metagenome assembly LNAP01 (sample SAMN02440304, study PRJNA202911) | soil metagenome | biome: Subtropical and temperate rainforests or woodlands; isolation source: soil samples (1 kg each in a 20% v/v slurry with milli Q water) were... ...
ATGAAGGCCGGATTTTGCGCTCCCGGCCATTTCGTACTGATAAACGGTCCTTCGAGGTGGACTCCGATGATTCGCGCACCCGCCGCCCGGGGGAAATCTTTCCGGGCATTGACCTCTCCATGTGCCGTTTTCAGCACATGGTCGATCGCACGCTTCGATGCGGTGACGGTCGTGGCCAGCATGGAGGTCGTACCTTGCGTGCCGTGAAAATGGGCGATTCGCGCAAAAGCTTCCGGAGTTCCGTCCATAAAATCTGCGCCAAGTCCGCCGTGTACATGAATGTCGACGAATCCCGGAAGAATCCATCCGCCGTGGGCGTCAATCGTCCTAGCATCATCCGGGCAGTCCTCCAAATGGCGATCCCGCTCGTGAACCCCTTCACGAATGCGCCCGTTTTCCACCAGCACGGCTTCATGCTCCCGGATCCCGTTCTCTGTAACGACCTTTCCGTTTGTCACCCAAATCCGATCCGTCATGGACTACCTCCCGGTGTTAAACCTCGTTATTCACATGTTACGTCTTTGCCGATCAACGGTCAATTCGGTCGATCCGACACTCGGTCGGTTCAATAATCCCCTTCATCAGTTCGCCCATTTTTTACCCGCTTCCGCTGCAGTTCATCATTTCGCCTTAATTTTGGCTGCAAATTTGCCGTCAAGCGCCCCGGCAGGTTGACTCATGGGCGTGCTAGAGTAAAATCGAATTAACAAGCATGGGAAAAGGTGGTGAACGTTCGTGGGAGATTTGTTTGCGCCCAGTCATATCCTGCTGATTGTCATTGTCGCGCTCTTGTTGTTCGGTCCGAACAAGCTTCCTGAACTCGGACGGAGCTTTGGCCGGATGCTCAGAGAGTTCAAAACGGGGGCCAAATGGATCATGGATGACGAGGCACCGGCTCAAACGCGCAAGGAAATCGGGCAGAACGAGCAGTTGGAAGTCAAGAACGGATAATCGACATGAATCCGCGAATAGGCAGGACAACAAAAACAGGCCAACCGCGTCTCCGGTTGGCCTGTTTTTGTATCGATCAGATCTTCATTACGCCGCCTGTGCTGGCGGAGGTCACGAGCTTGGAATAACGCGCGAGATAGCCGGTCTTGACTTTGGGCTCGAATCCCTTCCAAGCCGCGCGTCGCTTCGCCAGCTCCTCGTCACTCACCTGCAAGTCGATGCGGCGGCCTTCGTCCACCATCAACAGCCAGTTGTTGATCACCTCGCGGCTGTGCAAGCCCAGCAGGCGTTGCAGCTGTGCCTTCAACCAGTCAGGGTTTGCGAACAGTTCCGCGTAATCCTGTTGCAGGAAGGCGGCGCGGTCTTCGCGCGTGGAGACGACTTCGATGCAGGCGCCCTGGTGCATCGCTTGCAGCAGCGCGGGCGGCAAGGCCACCGACCCGATCTTGCGGCTTTCTGATTCCACGTAGACCGGCCGGCTGGCATCCAGTTCGCGCAGGCGCGTGGCCAGCAGCGTGTCGAATCGCTTCTGCGACGGTTGGGCGACGCCGGGCAGTGCGCCCAATAGCGATCCCCGATGCGATGCCAGCTGTTCCAGGTCCAGGGTCTGCGCGCCTGCTTGGTCCAGCGCGTTCAGCAGCCGCGTCTTGCCGCTGCCGGTGGGGCCGACCAGCACGACATAGCGCAAGGCCGCAGGAAGCGTGTCCAGCGCCTCGAGCGTGGCGCTGCGGTAGCGCTTGTAGCCGCCGTCCAGTTGGCGCGCGCGCCAGCCGATCATGTTGAACATTACCGTCATCGAACCCGAGCGCTTGCCGCCGCGCCAGCAGTACACCAGCGGGCGCCAGCCTTGCGGGCGGTCCGCGAAGGTGGTTTCCAGGTGCCGCGCGATGTTGCGCGCGACGATGGCCGCGCCGGTACGCGAGGCTTCGAAGGGCGAGACCTGGCGATACAAGGTGCCGACCTGCACGCGTTCTTCATTGCTCAGCACGGGCGCGTTGATGGCGCCGGGGATGTGGTCGTCGGCGTATTCGAGCGGCGAGCGCACGTCGATGATTTCGTCGAAGTCATCCAGCTTGTCTAGGCTGGCGAGCAGGTGTTTCACGTTAAAGGCCGTTGCGTTGATCGAGGGGGCGGAAAGCCGCCACTAGGATAGAGCTTTCCGGCGGCGGGGGCTTGGCGCACGGGTTGCTATCATCCTCCATCTTCCCCCGGCGTGGCGCAAACCTAGGAGCTGCCCTTGAAGCCCAGCAAGATTTTCGATGCCGCCCGTAGCGGCGATGTGAAGGGTGTGCGTGCATGCCTGGAGGCGGGCGCGGATCCGGCGGCGGTGAACGCGCAGGGATTCACCGCGTTGCAGTGCGCCGCGATGGGGGCGAATGACACCGAGATTGCGGAGAACCTGGCCGTGCTGAGGGCGTTGATCGACGCCGGCAGTCCACTGGAATTCCAGCGCGAGGGGCGCACCGCGCTGTATCTTGCGGCGGAGTTCGCGCCCAGCACGGACGCCGTGCAACTGCTGATCGATGCGGGCGCCCGCGCGGACATCAGCGATGACCACGGTAACCACATCACCGTGAATGCGATGATGCCCGAGGTGCAGGAACTGCTGTCCGCGCTGACCGGTGTGGCGCTTGAAGAGCCGGAGCCCGAGCCCGAACCGGTCAAGCTTAGTGCGGCGCAATGGCGCGAGGCGCAAGCCCGGTTGGATTCGATGTTCGAGGCACTGACGCAGGCGGGCCTGGTGGCCATGCAGGATGTGGGCACGACGCAATCGGACGGCTTTGACGATTGCTCGGAAGTTTTCGATGAACGCGGTGGCGTGGCGGCCGGGCTGCACGGGTTCTGTTTCTATACCCGCCAGGACCGCAACCGCGCAAAGAAGGAAGGGCGATTGGATCTGGCGTTCTGGGGCGCGCCCGAAGGTGCGGACGCCGACATGCTGCGCGTTGGCGGACTGATCGTGCGCGCGGCCGAAGCGGCTGGCTTGCCTGTCGTGTGGAACGGAAGCGCCGCGCGACGGCCTATGCTGACGCTGTACTAGCTTGCTCAGGATGATGGCGCGGCGGGGCGCATGGCAGATTTTCCCCGCCCCGACTTGCGCGATTTCTGAAACAACGCTATTATTCAAGGCTTGCTTTTTGATGCGCCCGTAGCTCAGCTGGATAGAGTACCTGGCTACGAACCAGGGGGTCGTAGGTTCGAATCCTGCCGGGCGCGCCAAGTTTTTTAGTGTTCTGGATCGATGTGGAGAAATTCACGCCGAACCAGGAATGCAAAAAACGAGGAACGTGAAAACGTAAAAGAAAAAAGCAAATAGGGGTGGCAGCAGCCCCAACGGCTTAATTATTCTGATATAATTTTGCCTCTTTGTCGGAGCGCCCGTAGCTCAGCTGGATAGAGTACCTGGCTACGAACCAGGGGGTCGTAGGTTCGAATCCTGCCGGGCGCGCCAAAGTAAGAAAACAAAGAAAGAAAATAGAAAGGCCTTTGATCTCGTATCGAAGGCCTTTTTGTTTTGTGCCGCGAAAACGTACTGCCAGGAAAGAGGCGCGAGGAAAGAGGCGCCAGGGATTTTCGGGCTGCGAATCTTCGGGCGGCCGCCGCGTCTATGTGGCGGCAGCGGGCGAATGTTGGTCCGCAGCTTGTCCCTTTTCGTCCGTCGCGTCGAATCCCCAATCGCCCACGCTGGCCCAGTCGTCGCCCAGAAGTTCGATGGGATGCATCGTGCGGTCCGAGCCGTTGCCGCAGCTCATGGCGTCGGTCGGGCAATAGCGGTCGCAACCCCAGCAAATACGCTCGGGGTGTTTCGGGTGCATTGGAAATTTCTTGGCCATGGTGTGTCTGATTGCGGGGCGGCACGTCCAGCGTACTGCGCACGGACGGGCGGCTTCTTTGATCTGTCGCAAGCGCTGGGGGCCATTACAGACGCCAGTCGTCAAAAAAAACGGCGGCAGAAAACCGCGCAGTTTTTTCTTCGATTTGCGCGATGGTATTTTTTCATGTTATAAAAACGCCTCTTTCGGAGCGCCCGTAGCTCAGCTGGATAGAGTACCTGGCTACGAACCAGGGGGTCGTAGGTTCGAATCCTGCCGGGCGCGCCAACTTATTTAGAACACGCGGTATCAACGATGCCGCGGTTCTGCCGAAAGGCAAAAGCAATACAGCAATAAAGACGAAGCGGCTTGATGGTCATCCATCAAGCCGCTTTTCTTTTGCCTGGACCACCCCCGCGCGCGGGCCTGGCGGTCACCAGACCCGGATGACGCGGCCCGTTTGCGCGCCTTCGACGCTGCGGCGATAGGCCAGCGCGACGCGGCTGGCGGGTGCGGCTTCGAAGCCCGGGAAGTAAGGGCCGTAGCTTGCCATCGATTCTTGCAGCACGGTCGGGCTGACCGAGTTGATGCGGATGCCCTGTAGCTCGATGGCGGCGCCGCGCACGAAGCCGTCGATGGCGGAATTGACGGCCGAGGCATTGGCGCCGAAGCGGATGGGTTCGTCGCTGACGATGCCGCTGGTAAGCGTGATGGAGCCGCCCGCGTTGACGTAATGTTGGCCGATCAGCGCCAGGTCCACCTGGCCCAGCAATTTGTCGTGCAGGCCGATCTTGAACTGCTCGGCCGTCATGTCGGAAAGCGGGCCAAAGTGCAGGCCGCCGGTCGTGGAGACGATGGCGTCTACCTTGCCCACGCGTTCAAACAAATTGCGGATGCTGTCGCTGCGGGTCACGTCGACCTGATGCTGGCCGTTGGTTTTGCCCACGGCGATGATGTCGTGGTGTTGGCCGAGTTCCGCTGCGACCGCGCGGCCGATGGTGCCGGTGGCGCCGATTAGGATGATTTTCATGGGGTCTCCCGGGGCTTGCCCGAAATCTGCTCGATTTTTGTCGTACACCGGCCCAGCGCCAGTGCATGCAGCCATTCTCGCCGTTCGATTTCCATGGAAAAATCCAGGAATAGTGGAAACACTTCACACTCGGGGTGCGTAATTCATGGACCGGTTGCTCAGCATGGAAGTATTCGTGGCGGTCGTGGAGCTGGGCAGCCTGACCGCCGCGGCGACGCGCCACGAGATGTCGCCAGCCATGGCGGCCAAGCACGTCAAGGGACTGGAAGCGCGCCTGGGCGTGCGTCTGATGAACCGCACCACCCGACGGCAAAGCCTGACCGAGGCTGGCCAGGCCTATTTCGCGCGTTGCAAGGCCATCCTGGCCGAGATCCGCGATGCGGAGCAGGGCGCCGAGGCGTTGCGGCTGACGCCAAGGGGGCATCTGCGCATCACGTCGACGGTCACTTTCGGCTCATTCGCGCTGACGCCGGCCATTGCCGACTACCTTTCCGTCTATCCCGATGTCAGCGTTGAACTGGTGCTTGGCGATGCCGTGGAAGACATCGTGGCCGCTCGTTACGACCTGGCGGTGCGTATCGGCGAACCGGCCGACTCGAGCCTGGTTGCGCGCGCAATCGGGCGTTATCAAATGATCGTCTGCGCCGCGCCCGCCTATCTTGAGCGCTATGGGACGCCCGCCACGCCGGACGACCTGGTGCGGCATCAATGCCTGGATTTTTCGTATTGGAGCCGGCGCACAGGCTGGCAACTGAACAGCGGGGACGGCAATCAGGTGGGCTACCCCTCGGGCCGCTTCCTGTCGAACAACGGTCAGGCGCTGCGACAGGCGGCGCTGGCGGGCTTTGGCGTCGTGCTGCAACCCGAACTGCTGCTGGGTGACGACGTGCGCGCAGGTCGCCTGGTGCCGATCCTGCAGCCATACTGGCCTGCCGCGCGGCCGATCACGCTGCTGTATCCGAAAGATAGGCAGGCGTTGCCAAAGCTCACGACCTTCGTGGACTTTCTGGTGGACCGGTTCACGCGGTAGGCGTGCGCGTTCACCGCCGTCGTCGGTCTACCGCGGTCAGCGAGATGCCGTTTTTCAGCATCTCGTAGGCCTGCCCGCCCAGCCAAGTGACTTTTTCGCCAGAGCTGGTGCGGCAGATGCAGTGCATCTTGGGATCGAAGCGCGAAGTCCCCAGCGCGGTATACGCGTCCAGGTCGGCCACGAAACGTTCAATGCGATACAGCGTGCCATCGGGGGATGTGGCAAGCACATCCGTCAATCGTCTTGCGGTGCCGAGCATACCTTACCTCCTGCGCGGGCCGTCTTTCATGCGGCGCCAAAGTCACGTGGGCGTTTCAAGGTGCGGGGGCGGGCGGAAAGGCCCGGCGCGGCGCTACCGAAAACGCCCTCCTAACAATGAGTCATCGAGTTGGTCGGGTGAGACGCCCAATGCTTGCGAAACGCGATCCAGGATGACCTGGCGTGGCCGTGGACGCGGCCGTTCCAATTCAATGTAGATGGAGTGGTCAACGCCGAGCCGGGCCGCCATATCCGCAGTGCTGATATTGAGGTGCTCGCGCCAGGCGCGTATCAAGCTCCAATCGTTGCCGGTTTTCAAGTTGACGACAGCTAGTGGCAAAGGGGTGTGCCCGGCGGTCAGTTTCTTGTGCGGGGCGGCCCTGTATGCATCCGGTGCATTCCGCTTCGAGGCGCCGCTTTTGCGGAACTCGCCATGGGGCGTCGTGATATCGGATTCGGCGGTGTAAATCGCACCGCCGCGGGTCTGACGATACTGGTTATTTCCTATCCAGGAAAGCGTTTCGCCGTTGTCGAGCATGCATTCGCAGTCCAGGTGGTAATTGCTGGGAACGCTCTCAAGTTTGGCAATGGTTTCGGTGGTCGTGGCGTGCCGCACCACACGATGCAAGACACCGTCTGATGAACGCACGAACACATCGGGAAGTCTCCAGGAAAAAGGGATGGTGCTCTCCACGGCCGAAACAGCTTGCGCCACTGTAATGCGGCGGCGCAACGGTGAGATTCGGGGTTTCCCCTCGACAGTTGCAGCAAGCTCTTTTCTACTCCACATCGGTCGAAAGATCTTCACAAATCTTCACCAGCCCTGACGCCATCATCCCCACATCGTCCGATGTAAACGGGTTATGGCTTGCGTGGCGAACAGGGAATTAGTGGCTGTTTGAGCCAAACGCCGCCGCCAGCAGGCGGGGCATCACATCGGCGGCCGCGCCATGCAGATTGCAGTGCGCTTGCCGGTCCAGCGGTGTCACCGTGGGATTGATCTGGATCACGGACGCGCCCGCGGCCAGCGCGCGTTGCGGCAATTCGGCGGCCGGGTAGACCAGCGCCGATGTCCCGATGCTGAGCAGCAGGTCGCATTGTTCGGCCGCACGCAGCGCGTCGCTCCACGCGTCGGCAGGGAGGCTTTCGCCGAACCACACGACCCCGGGCCGTACCGGCGCCCCGCACACGGAGCAGGCGGGGGGCGCGATGCGGCGTCCTTCGTCGGGTTCGTCGGGCGCGTCGCCCGATAGCGTGTAGGGCGCGGCGCAGGCCGAACAACGCGGCGCGTGCAGGCTGCCATGCAAATGGGCCACCCGGGGGCTGCCGGCGCGCTCATGCAGATCGTCCACATTCTGCGTGACGACAATCAGCTCGGGTACGTGATGCGCCAACGCCGCGATGGCGCGATGCGCGGCATTCGGCTCGGCGCGCAGGGCTTGCCCGCGGCGCCATTCATACCAGCCCCAGACGATGTCGGGATGCGCGCGGAACGCGTCGGGTGTCGCCAGTGCCTGCGCGTCGAAGCGCGACCACAAGCCTGTCAACGCATCCCGGAAAGTGGCGATGCCGCTTTCCGCGGAAACCCCGGCCCCGGTGAAGACCACGATGCGTTGCGCGCCGCGTAGCGTTTGCCCCAACGCTGGCGGAATATCTAGATAAGGACTCGTCATTTTCGGCCTGGAAGATAATCCGTTACGCTGCGCGCTCAGGCGCAAGCCTGTCAAGCGCGGCTTGCAACCGGCGGCCGTGACCGCGGTGGGGGCAAGCGTGCGCAAGATTCCCGAATGATGGATACTGGTTTTCTCATCTGGGATATTCCTGACCAACGGAGATACGCAATGCCTGACGCTTCCCCCGGCCTGGACCGGCTTCGCCGTTTCATCGCGACCGCGACGCGGCTGGCCGCCCCGGACGCACTGGCGCAGACGCCGGCCCTGCAGGCAGCCTTTGCCGATCTGGTGCGGCACGACGATTGGCTGCCCGAGGCCTGTACCACGCCGCATTCGCAGTACTACCAACAATTCCTGCTGCATTGCGATCCGCTCGAGCGGTTTTCACTCGTCAGCTTTGTCTGGGGACCGGGACAGTTCACGCCCGTGCACGACCACGAGGTCTGGGGCTATGTGGGCATGCTGCGCGGCGCCGAAATCAATCAGCGCTACGCGCGCCAGCCGGACGGCCGCCTGACGCCCGCGGGCGACGCCACGACCTTGCGTCCTGGCGACGTGGAGCGCCTGTCGCCGGAAGAGGGCGACGTCCACCGAGTGTCCAACGCCTTCGCCGATCGCGTGTCGATCAGCGTGCACCTGTACGGCGGCAACATTGGCGCGGTGTCGCGGCACGTCTATGACCCGGTCACCGGACAGTCCAAGCCGTTCGTGTCCGGCTATTCGTCGCCCAGCCTGCCCAACCTGTGGGACCGTTCGGCGGCCGTGCGCGCCACCATTCCCGAATTGAAGGGCTGATTGCCGGGAAGGCGCTGTTCGCGCGCGGCGTCTCATGCTATGTTCCTGTCCTAAATATTAGGAAAAAACAACATGGACAAGACGCTGCTCAAGGGGTTGATGGTGTTGGAGGCGGTGACCGACGTGGACAATCCGCCGCGCACGATCGATGCGCTGGCCGCGCGCGTCGGTCTCACCCGCAGCAATACGCATCGCACATTGCAAACGCTGATCCACGCCGGCTACGTCATCAAGGACGATGACGGTGGCGGATACCGCGGCGCGGTGCGCCTGTTCGAATTGGCCGCCCGCCAACTGGCGCAATTGGACGTGCGCAAACTGGCTGCGCCGTTCATGCGCACGCTGGCCGACCAAACGGGTGAAACCGTTCACCTGTCCGTATTGGACGGGTTTGACGTGGTCTATGTCGACAAGATCGACAGCCCGCAACCCATCCGTGCGTATTCGATGGTGGGCGGACGCGCGCCCGCCTATGCCGTGGCGACCGGCAAGGCCCTGCTTGCCTACCAGCCCGACGGCTATGTCGAGCGTTATGCCGAGAACCTGGTGCGGCACACGCCGTCCACCATTGTGTCCATGGCGTTGCTGAAAGACGAATTGCGCAAGATCGCCCGTGCCGGCTATGCCGTGAATCGCGGCGAATGGCGGGAAGGGGTGGGCGGACTGGCCGTGACGCTGTTCAACAGCCTGGACCAGCCCGTGGCCGCCGTCGGCATCTCGGGCCCGCTGGACCGCCTGAGCGCCGCTAGGATGAAGCAGTTGGCGCCGGATGTGTTGGCGTGCGCGCAGGCCATATCGCAGGGGATGGGCTATCGGCGGGGCTTTCTGGACCAATGACGGGCGGTTGACGCGTCAGGGCGGCGGCGATGCGTTGCGCCTGGTCGCGCGCCAGCCGCGCGTTCACGTCCATGGATGTGGTCCAGAAGTACGTGCCGCCGGCCAGGCTGCCCAGCACGGATACCCGCGGCAGCACCGCGTCCTGCGCGTTTTTCAGGCAGCCGGTTGCAAAGTCCAGCGCCAGCCCGCCGAACGGGTCCGGCCGCGCATGGCCGTCGCGCAGCAACGCCGCCACCAGCGGGTCACGCGTGGCCGCGGCATCCACCGAGAAGCTCGTGGCGTTGACCAGATAGCGGCTGGAATGCGTGGCGATGCCCGCTGCGCCCCGCAAGCGCGTGTGGAACAACTGGTCCGCCGGATCGTGGCGGCTGTCCATGTAACCCGCGCGCACTTGCAGCTGGCCGCTTTGGAATAACGCTTGCAGCTTCAACGCGTTGCGCATGGGAAAGGTGGCGCGCCGCGCCATCCATAGCGGGCGCCATTGCGATTGGAAGCGGCGGCGTTCCGCTTCGGGCATCAGGTGCCAGATCTGGTCCACTGCCGCATTGGTGGCCGCGGCCACCGCCTGCCAGGGGCGAGCCGCTGCCGACGAACGGCGTATCTCCTCGTCCAGCGCCGTTCGCGCATCCGCTTCCAGGCCCAGCACATCGTCCGCGTCCAGCGAACCGCCGGCGGCTCGTACCTCGTCTTTCAGCGCTTGCGTGATCAGCGCCACCGATAGCGCTCCCCCGTGGCGCGCGGCCAACTGCAAGACACCGTCACGACTCAGCTGGCGAAGCGCCGTCGGCGCCTGGTTGTGGGGGCTGCGCACCGAGGGCAGACGGCCGTTACGCGACACGCACAGGATGGGGCCGCGGTGGCCGGACTGTTGCAAGGCGGCGATGGCGTCCACGGCGCTGAGGCTGGTGCCCACCACGCACACCGAGGCATCCCGGCCAATTGCGCCCGCCAGCGCGGACACCGGGTACGGGCTGTTGAAGTACCCCGGCGCGTCATCCAGGTGCGGAAAGGCTTGCGACGGCAGGTTGCCGTTGCACAGCACCACATGGCGCGCCAGCCACGGCGCGCCGTGCTCGGGCGTCACGCGCACGTCGCCTACGCGCATGTCGCCTACGCGCATGTCGCCCTCCCGCAGCGGTGTCACGCTTCGCGTCCGGCTTTGCACGTGCACGAGCGTGACGCCCAGCGTTGACGCCAGCTCGCGGCAACGCGCGTGCACGGCGCGCATGTAGGCGCCGAACAAGGGGCGCGGAAGGAAGTCCGTGGGGGCGACGGCGTCAACGCCATACTCGCGTAGCCAGGCGGGGTCCTGTCCACGCAGCCAGTCGACGAAGTCCATCCGCTGATCGGCGCGCGCCGACATGTTGCCGGCCGGGATATTCAGCAGGTTGCTGGGAAGGTCTTCCTGATAGGCGCTGCCTGGGCCGGGTTCGGCTTGCGGTTCGAACAGGACGATGCGCAGCGGGCGAGCGGCAGGCCCGCCATTCTTATCTTGCACGGCCAGCAGGAACTGGTACAGGAGGCTGACCGCGACCGAGCCGCCGCCCACGATGGCCAGGTCCGCGGCCGACGGCTGAAGCGAAGCGCCGGTGGATGTCATTTGGCGGCCGACATGCGCACCACGTCCGCCCAGCGGGCCACTTCCTGCTTCAGCACGCGGCTGGTATCCGCCGGCGAGGTCGCCACGGCATCGGCGCCGAGCTTCAGCGCGGCCTGTTGCACGGAGGCCATCGCAGCGGCCTTTTGCATGCCGGCCGACAATTTTTCGACGACGGCGGGCGGCGTGCCGGCGGGCGCCAGCAGCGCATAGGTGGTGGCGACCGAATAGTCCTTCACGCCTTGCTCCATCAACGTGGGCAGATCGGGCAGGGCGGTGGCACGCGTGGACGTGGTGACCCCCAGCAGCCGGATCTTGCCACTGGCGACTTGCGGCAACAGGGCGGGCAGGGTTTCGATGACCATGTCGATCTGGCCGCCCAGCAAGTCGGTGATGGCCGGGCCGCTGCCGCGATAGGGCACATGCATCAGACGCGTACCGGTCACCACCTGGAACAGTTCGCCCGCCATGTGTTGCGACGTGCCGGGGCCGGCCGATCCGAACGTGATGGTGCCGGGCTTGCTCTTGGCCAGCGCGATCAGCTCTTGCACGTTCGTGGCGGGCACCTTGCTGTTCACGGCGACCGCCATCGGCATGCTGGTGGCCATCGATACCCCTACGAAGGCGGTGGCGAAGTCATAACCCGGCTTGTCCGGCATGGCCGCATGGATGGCATGACTGCCCACGGCGCCCATCAACAAGGTGTAGCCATCGGGGACCGACTTGGCGACGTATTCCGCGCCTATTTCGCCGCCCGCGCCCGCCTTGTTTTCAACCACCACGCCTTGCCCCAGAAAGTCGCCCAGGTGTTGCGCATAGATGCGCGCGGCGGCATCCGTGGCGCCGCCAGGCGGAAACGGCACGACCATGCGCACGGGTTTCGACGGCCAGGTCTGGGCGAGGGCGGGGCTGGCGGCCAGCGCCAGGACGGCGCCGGCAAGGGCAATGCGCCACGTTTGCTTCATGGGGGTCTCCTTGGTGGACGAGTCGTCATGCACGGGCGCCCGCGGTTGCGGTGGCTTGGGGTGCTGCGACCCTGTTCTATAAATCCTAAAATATAGGACTCGTATTCCAATAAATGGTTTACGTAGAATTCCACACGGTGATATGCTGGTCAACAATTAAGCGACCTTCCTAGGGATTGCACTAGGAAACATGAGCGGGCGTCACGAATCCGTCCGGCATGATGCCATCCGGGAAGGCGCGCTCTTATACTATTTTCTGCATCCTAAATATTGAATTTTTATAACGAGAGGTCAGACATGACACCCAGTTCGGCACTTGCCGGCATTACGGTGCTGGAAATTTGCAATGTCGCGGCGGGACCGTTTTGCGGCATGTTGTTGGCGGATATGGGCGCCGACGTCATCAAGGTCGAGAACCCCGAAGGCGGCGACACGCTGCGCAGCTGGCCACCGATATCCGATGGCTACAGCGAGAACTTCGCGTCGCTGAATCGCAATAAGAAATCGGTGACCCTGAACCTGAAAGATCCGGCCGACCTGGCGCTGGCGCGCGAACTGGCGCTGACTGCCGACGTGCTGATCGAAAACAATCGGCCGGGTGTGATGGACCGCCTGGGCCTGGGCTATGCGCAACTGCGCGAGGCCAATCCCAAGCTGGTCTATTGCTCGATCTCGGCCTACGGGCAATCGGGACCGCGGTCGCAGGAAGGCGGTTTCGACCTGACCATCCAGGCCATGAGCGGCATCATGAGCGTGACGGGCGAGGCGGGCGGCGAACCCGTGAAATGCGGCGTGCCGGTGGCGGACTTCTCGGCGGGGCTGTATGGCGCCTTTGCCATCGCGTCGGCATTGCGCGCGGCGCAGGCCAGCGGGCAAGGCACACATATCGACGTGCCGATGCTGGGCGCCACGTTGGGCATCGCGGCCTTGCAGACGTCGGAGTTCTTCGGCAGCGGCAAAGACCCCGTCAAATTGGGGTCTGCACATCCGCGCAACGCGCCGTACCAGGCGTTCCGTTGCCAGGGCGGCTACTTCGGCATGGCCGCGGGCAACCAGGCATTGTGGAAGGGCGTATGCGCGACCGTGGGGCGCGAAGACCTGCTGGCCGATCCGCGCTTTACCGATACCAGCGCCCGCGCCCGCAACCAGACCGCGCTGCGCGACATCCTCGAAGCCATCTTCGCCACCGATGACGCGCAGACCTGGCTGACCCGGTTCCGCGCCGCCGGCGTGCCTTGCGCCCCGATCAACACGTATTCCGAAGTGCTGGCGGACCCGCAGGTGGAACACATGGGCTGGGTGCAGCCGGTGGAATTGCCCAATGGCGTGCAGACGCGCACCTTTGGGCTGCCGGTGCGGTTTGACGGGCAGACCACGGCGTTGCGCTTGCGCCCGCCTGCGCTGGGCGAGCACAACGACGAGGTGCTGGGCGCCCTGCGCGCCGCCAAGAAAGGAGTGGCGGCATGAGCGGCGTTCTCCGTGTCGACACGCAAGGGGCGCGGCATGTGCTGACGCTGACGCGCGCCGAGAAGATGAATGCGCTGTCCGCCGAATTGGTCGAGGCGCTGATCGCGGCGCTGGACCAGGCCGAGTCGCAGGGCGCCAAGCTGATCGTGCTGAAGGGCGAGGGCAAGAATTTCAGCGCCGGATTCGACTTTGGCGATTGGCAAACGCAAAGCGAGGGCGACCTGTTGCTGCGCTTCGTGCGCATCGAAACCTTGCTGCAACGGCTGGCGGCATCCCCGTGCCTGACGGTGGCGTTGGCCCACGGGCGCAACTTCGGCGCGGGTGTCGATCTGTTCGGCGCTTGCAAATGGCGCATCAGCGCGCCGGACGCCACGTTCCGCATGCCGGGCCTGAAGTTCGGCCTGGTGCTGGGCACGCGCCGCTTTGCCGCATTGGTGGGCGCCGAACGCGCCCGCGCGGTGTTGGAACAGGCTGCGACGTTCAGCGCGGAAGAGGCGTTGCGCGACGGTTTCGCCAGCCGGCTTGCCTCGGTGCCGGAGTGGCCCGAGGTTGAGCAGCAGGCGGACGAGGCGGCCGGCGCGTTGACGGATGCCAGCCGCACGCAGCTGTATGCGGCGCTGTCGCTTGAGACGCCGGACGCCGACCTGGCGCGCCTGGTGCGCTCGGCGGCCGCGCCCGGGTTGAAGGACCGCATCGCCGCCTATTTGCAAGCGCGCTAGCGGCACCAAGAATCAGCAGGGAGGAAGACAATGGCTTCGGGTTTCAATCAAAAGAACAAGCAGTGCTCGGTGGCGGAGTTGGCGGCGCTGGTGCCGGACGGCGCATCCATTGCGCTGGGCGGCAGCTTTCTGCACCGCGGGCCGTTCGCGTTCGTGCGCGAACTGATCCGCCAGGGCAAGCGGGATCTTGAACTGATCAAGCAATCGCCCGGGTACGACGTGGACATTCTGTGCCGCGCCGGCGTGCTGCGCCGCGTGCGCGCGGGCATCGTGGCGATGGAAGGCAATTTCGGCCTGGCGCCTTGGTATCGGCGCGCCGTGGAGCGCCGCGAGATCGAACTGGAAGAACACGCCTGCGCCAGCCTGACGGCCGGATTGCGGGCGGCGGCGTTTGGCGTGCCGTTCCAGCCTTGCGGCGGCCTGCATGGCAGCGGGCTGCCGGCGCTTAACGGCTGGGCGTGTCTGGACGACCCCTACGGCAGCGGGCAGAAGACCTACGTCGTGCCCGCGATCCGTCCGGACTTCGCCGTGATCCAGGCTTCCGAAGTGGATGCGCTGGGCAACGTGCGCGTGCATGGCACGGCGCACTGGGACCGTATCATGTCGCGTGCCGCGGGCAGCGTGCTGGTCGTGGCCGAGAAAGTGGTGGACAGCGCGGTGTTCGAAGCGCAACCGGAATCCACGCTGGTGCCGTACTTCATGGTGCAGGCCTACGCGGTGGCGCCAGGCAGCGCCTGGCCCGGGTCGTGCTGGCCGGACTATGCCATCGACTATCCCGCCGTGGAGGCCTACATGGACAAGAACAGCGATCTGCAAGCGCACCTGGCGGCGGCGCCCGAAGCGCAAGGGGGCAATCATGGCTGAGCAATGGTCGGGCTTTTCGTACATCGTCACGAATCTGGCGCGTTTCATCCGCCCCGACGAAATCACGTTCAGCGGCGTCAATTCCACGATGCCGATGCTGGCGTGCCTGCTGGCCAAGCGCGCTTACGAGTGGGATTTCGTCTACATCAACGTGGCGGGCGGCGTGAACCCGCGGCCTTCGCACATCCCGATATCCAGCTCTGATCCGGTGCTGGCCGAGCATACGGCGTCGATCTTCTCGAACGAGGATTTCTACGACCTTTGCACGCGCGGCCGCATGGACCTGACCTTTTTGGGCGCGGCGCAGATCGACGGCGCGGGCTGCGCCAACAATTCCTGCATTGGCGATTGGCATGAACCGAAGGTGCGTTTGCCCGGTGGCGGCGGCGGGGCGGTGATGCTGCCCACCGCCCGCCGTGCGTGCACATGGCGCACGGAACACTCGCGCCGCACCTTCGTGCAGAAGCTGGACTTCATGACGTCCTGGGGCGGCTTCCACGGCGTGGTGACGCCAATTGCCGTGTTCGTGAAGCGCGACGGCAAGCTGGCCTTGCAGTCGTGGCACCCGGAATCCAGCCTGTCGGAAGTGCGCGAGCGCACGGGCTTCGAGTTCGATGCGACGGGTGCCGCGCCGTCGGAACCGCCGACGGCCGCCGAAGCCCGCGCGCTGCGC
>LNAP01006438.1_pt1 | contig 15671 bp, 16 predicted proteins | sample 602601 | NCBI WGS metagenome assembly LNAP01 (sample SAMN02440304, study PRJNA202911) | soil metagenome | biome: Subtropical and temperate rainforests or woodlands; isolation source: soil samples (1 kg each in a 20% v/v slurry with milli Q water) were... ...
GGAAGCGCTGGAACAGTTGCGCGCCCTGTGGCATGGCCACCGCATTGCCGTGCACATCGCGGCGCAGGCTCCCGGCCCGGGCGTGGACACGCCCGCCGACCTGGATCGGGTGCGCGCGCTGCTGGCCTGAAACCCCGTGCGCCGCCACTGATTGGGGACGCGCCAGTAAGCCAGGGCAAGGCATGCACATGCTATCCTTGCCCGCAAAGAAAGCACTGCGTCTTGGGCCTTCGTTGCGCCTGCTACCAGCCGTGCCCGCCGATTTCTAACCTTCGAGGATTTCCATGAGACTGATTTTGTTGGGCGCCCCCGGTGCCGGAAAGGGCACGCAAGCCACGTTCATCTGCCAGAAATACGGCATCCCGCAAATCTCCACCGGCGACATGCTGCGCGCAGCCGTCAAGGCTGGCACGCCGCTGGGCCTGCAGGCCAAGGCCGTGATGGATTCGGGCGCCCTGGTCAGCGACGACATCATCATCGGCCTCGTCAAGGAACGCATCACGCAACCCGACTGCGCCCAGGGCTTTCTGTTCGACGGTTTTCCCCGCACCATTCCACAGGCCGACGCCATGAAGGCGGCTGGCGTCAAGCTCGACTACGTGCTCGAAATCGACGTGCCGTTCGACGCCATCATCGAGCGCATGAGCGGTCGCCGTTCGCACCCCGCCAGTGGCCGCACCTACCACGTCAAGTTCAATCCACCCAAGGTGGCAGGCAAGGACGACCTGACCGGTGAAGACCTGATCCAGCGCGAAGACGACAAGGAAGAAACCGTCAAGAAACGCCTGCAGGTCTACAGCGACCAGACCCGCCCGCTGGTGGACTACTACAGCCACTGGGCCCAGGCCGAACCCGGCGCTGCCCCCAAATACCGCGCCATCAGCGGCACAGGCAGTGTCGAAGAAATCACGGCACGCGCAATGCAGGCCCTGGCGAGCTGAACCTCCGCTCGATCCGCACCGGCTGTGCGTCCGGTGCGGCACTGCGATAAGCGGTCACCACAGCAGGTCCAGCATCAGCGAGATGCGTGCCTTCACCGGAGACAGGCCCCGGGAATCGGGTAGCGCATCGCCAAGCCTGGGCAGCACCTGGCCTTCCGGGCAGCGCGTGGAACGCACTACTTTCACACCCGCCGCCTGCGCGCGCAGCAGCGCTGATTCCAGCACATGGTGAAGCGTGCCGTTGCCCGTGGCGGCCACCACGATGCCCTGCACGCCATCGCGCAACAGCGCATCCACCAGCGCACCCGTTGCGCCAGCGTAGCCCATCACCACCTCGACGCGCGGCCATTGCACGCAATTGACTATCTTTTCAAGAGCAACTTGTGCTTGCACTGATCGCGCCAACGGCCAATCCTGCACCAAACGCACCGCCCCCTCCTCCACCCAGCCCAGCGGGCCGGCCTCGCCCGAACTGAATGCATCTACCCGGTAGGGATGCACCTTCTGCACACGCTGCGCGCCATGCACCACGCCGGCCGCCACCACCATGACGCCCCGGGCCCCCGCAGTCGCCGCCACCGCGACGGCATCGAGCAGGTTCTGCGGTCCGTCAGGCGTCAAGGCCGTGGCGGGCCGCATCGCGCAGGTCAACACCACCGGCTTGCGGGCATCCAGCACCGAGTGCAAGAACCAGGCGGTCTCTTCCAGCGTATCCGTGCCGTGGGTGATGACCACGCCGCGCACCTCGGGATCGGCGAGCGCGCTGGCGCAACGCTCTGCCAGCGTCTGCCACACGCTGAACTCCATGTCCTTGCTGTCCAGCTGTGCAAGCTGCTCGGCCAACAACTCCCCGCAGGCCGCTGCCTGCAAGCCGGGCACCGCATGCAGCAACTGCTCAACACCCACCTGCGCGGCGGTGTAGCCAATGTTGTCGCCCCGGGTAGCAGATGTGCCAGCAATGGTTCCACCGGTTCCCAGCACCACAATTTTTTGCGTGTTCACTTGCATCCTTTGAAAAACTGGTGAAAAATACAGTTACTGGATTAATAAACAGTTATCCCCACCAACGTGGCACGCACTGGAAACACCATGCTCGACAACCCCAAGCTCACGGCCCGCCAGCAACAAATCCTGGACCTGATCCAGGTGGCCATCTCCCGCACCGGCGCTCCGCCCACCAGGGCAGAAATCGCCACAGAGCTGGGCTTCAAGTCTGCCAACGCCGCAGAAGAGCACCTGCAGGCCCTTGCCCGCAAGGGTGTCATCGAACTGGTCAGCGGCACGTCCCGCGGCATCCGCTTGCGTGGTGACACAGTGCGCTCCATCAATGCGGCGCGCGGCACCCAGTTCAGCCTGCCTATCCCGGGATTGTCGCAGCTGGTCTTGCCCCTGATTGGCCGCGTAGCGGCAGGCTCGCCCATTCTCGCGCAGGAGCATGTGGACCAGACCTACAGCGTGGAAAACAGCCTCTTCCAGCACAAGCCCGATTACCTGCTCAAGGTGCGCGGCATGTCCATGCGCGACGCCGGCATCATGGACGGCGATCTGCTAGCCGTGCAATCCACCCGGGAAGCCCGCAACGGCCAGATCGTGGTGGCCAGGCTGGGTGACGATGTCACCGTCAAACGCCTGCGTCGCACGGCCAGCACCATTGAGCTGCTGCCCGAAAACCCCGATTACCCCGTGATTGTGGTTCAGCCAGGCGAGGTTTTCGCGATTGAAGGCCTGGCCGTGGGCTTGATCCGCAACACCATGCTCATGTAATTCCCCATCCTCTGCTGCGCGCCTCAGGTGGCGGGCGTTTGGCAAGCCCCTGGCGGGTTTTCCAGCCCTGAGAGCGCGCACCCCCTGCAATCCTGCCTGTGCTCAACCCCTGATACATGGAGTTTTCACATGGGACTTGCCTTGTTCGCACTCTCTGCACTATCTCAACCGATTCACACCCTCGCGCAATGGCTGCATCCCAGGCGCTGCACGCCTGCGCACAGCCCTGCGCACGCGGCTCGCACACCCGGCGTGCGCCACGAAGGTCTTTCGTCCTGCGCGGTGGCCAGCATCGTCCCAGAGGTGGCAGGTTCGGCGTCAGGCAGCACGGGCTGTCAGCCCGCTGCTCGCATGCACAGTGCGTCTTGCGCCACCACCGGACCGGGCGCCGCAAGCCGTCGAGGCACCCGACGCCCGGTGCGCGTTCTGCATCCGGCATCCCGCTCGGAGGTCGGGCGCATGGTCATCTCGGGCCGCATGGCCGATGTCTGCGCCGAGCTGGAGCGCATGGCCGCTTGCGAAACATGCCACTGAGGCCCACATCCCCAGCTCTGGCGCAACGGGTGCCACAAAGCGTTGCATTCTGTTCGAGAGCCTAGGGGCGGCAAGACCTCCGACCAGCCCCCGCCAAGGCACAATGGCGGGATGAATATTGTGATTCTGGATGACTATCAGGATGCGGTGCGCAAACTCCATTGCGCAAGCCGGCTCGATCCCTACTCAGCAAAGGTCTACACCAACACGGTGAAAGGTCAGGGGCAACTGGCGGTGCGCCTGAAGGATGCAGACATCATCGTGCTGGTGCGTGAACGCACCCAGATCACGCGCCAGCTGGTCGAAAAACTGCCTCGACTGAAACTGATTGCCCAAACCGGCAAGATCGGCAGCCATATCGATGTGACTGCGTGCACCGAGCGCGGCATCGCCGTGGCCGAAGGTGTGGGTTCACCTGTGGCGCCGGCTGAACTTACCTGGGCGCTGGTGATGGCAGCCATGCGGCGCTTGCCCCAGTACATCGCCAATCTCAAACATGGCGCCTGGCAGCAGTCCGGCCTCAAAACGGCCTCGATGCCCCCCAACTTCTGCATCGGCAGCGTACTGCGAGGAAAAACACTGGGCATCTGGGGCTATGGCCGTATAGGACAACTGGTGGCCGGCTACGGCCGGGCATTTGGCATGAACGTACGCGTGTGGGGTCGTGAGGCCTCCCGCGCCCAGGCCCTGTCCGATGGATACCAGGCGGCCACCAACCGGGAAGAGTTCTTCTCGCAGTGCGATGTGCTCTCTCTGCACCTGCGACTCAATGATGAAACCCGCAGCATCATTTCGCTGGAAGACCTGTCGTGCATGAAGCCCACCGCACTGCTGGTCAATACCTCGCGCGCTGAATTGATTGAACCTGACGCCCTGATTGCAGCGCTGAACCGAGGACGCCCCGGTTTGGCGGCCGTTGATGTGTTTGAGAGCGAACCCATCCTGCAAGGCCATGCCCTGCTGCGCCTGGAAAACTGTATCTGCACACCCCACATCGGTTACGTCGAGCAGGACAGCTACGAGTTGTATTTCGGTGCTGCCTTCGACAACGTGGTGAACTACATCAAGGGTACACCTACGAATATCGTGAACCCGGGCGCACTGCAGGTCCGGCGCTGAGTATTGGCGCAGCCGCCCGCTCCCGTCGTTGTGGATTGGGCAGGCATCTATAAAAAATGGCTTCCTTCAGGAAGCCATTTTGGTAGGTGGGCAGCACCCAGAGATGCTGCCAAGGTGCCTCTGAATTCAGTTCAGAGGGGTCTTCTTGCCGTCCTTGTACACATACAGTGTGATGGCGGGGTTCTTCATTTCGCCGTTAGGCTCAAATGCGATCGTGGAGGTCACGCCCTTGAATTGCGACTTGAGCAATTCGGGGGTATAGACCTTGGGGTCCACCGAATTGGCGCGCTTCATGGCGTCCACGATCAATTGCGTGGCGTCATAGGTGTAGGGGCTGTAGACTTGGAACTGGCCTGGATACTTGGCATCGTACTTGGCCTTCCATGCCTTGCCGCCGGGCATCTTGTCGAGTGACGCGCCGCCTTCGGCACACACCACATTGGACAGCGTCTTGGCACCGGCAGCCAACTTGGCGATTTCGGAGGTGCAGATACCGTCACCACCGAAATATTTCACGTTGCCCATGCCCAGTTGCTCCATCTGGCGCAGCATCGGGCCACCCTGGGGATCCATACCGCCGAAGAAGATGGCATCAGGATTTTTGGACTTGATAGCCGTCAGGATGGCCATGAAATCGGTGGCCTTGTCGGTCGTGAACTGCTCGTCCACCACCTTCATGCCCTTTTCTGCAGCCACCTTCTTGAACACGTTGGCCACACCCTGGCCATACGCCGTGCGATCGTCAACGATGGCGACGGTCTTAAGCTTGAGCGTGTCAGCCGCGTAGAAGGCCAGTCCGGCACCCAAGGCGTTGTCGTTGGCAATGATGCGGAAGGTGGTCTTGTAGCCAGGCTTCGTGAGGTTGGGGTTGGTGGCCGCACCCGTGACATGAGGAATGCCACAGTCGTTGTAGACCTTGGAAGCAGGAATGGTCGTACCGGAGTTCAGGTGACCCACAACGCCAGCCACCTTGGCATCGCACAATTTCTGTGCAGCAGCCGTGCCCTGCTTGGGGTCCGCCGCATCGTCTTCTGCTTGCAACTCGAACTTGATTTTCTTGCCACCGATGGTGATACCCTGAGCATTCAATTCTTCAATGGCCATGCGCGCGCCATTTTCGTTGTCCTTGCCGTAGTGGGCTTGCGCACCGGAAACCGGAGCCACATGACCGATCTTGACCACTTGCTCTTGTGCAGAGGCCATACCAGCAACAGCCGCGATAGCAGCAACCACGGTCAGTTTCATCAATCTCCAGTAAAGATAAACGCTGAGAAGAGTTCTTGTGTCTCAACGCAGGTGAACATATCGCAATTTACGGGCCAGATCACTAGGGAACACGCGTAAATGCACGGGAAACCACAGGGAGTTACCCTGTCATCCCCCCGGCTGCGACGAAGCGCCGGCGGCCAATTCGTCGGCCACCGCCTCATAGACCGCATGCCGCACCACCGATTCAATCTCTTCCCGCAGGCGGGGCAGCACGGAGCGTGTCTGCTCCTGTATCACCAGGGCAATCGCCTCACGCAACCGCTGATCCAGCACGCCATCGACGCGCTGCATCACTCGGTGCACCATGTACTCTTCCATGCCCTGCGGCAAGGGCGGTACCGGGCGGGGGGATGACTGGATGGGCCGAACTCCGTGATTACCCGCCGCGTTCCTGTCCAACGTCTGCACAGGCACTGCAGGAGGCGAAACCCCGAACTGGGGCGATGGCGCAGGTTTCGCAATGAAGGGTTCGACCGCCAGAGGCGATGCCGCTGGTTGCGCCAGTGGCACTGAAACGGGGAGCACGTCGGCCCCCTGTACCACGTCAGTGAGGGTGGGCACAAAACGAGGGAGCGACTTGGGAGGAAGAGGCATCAGTCAGCTTTCGATACCAGATCATGGCGGATGATGGAATACCCTCGCGATGCATAGTGGCGCCAGCGGGTTCGCGCTCCACGCCGGTCCGCTTCATCCGTGGCACTCACCACCTCGACCAAACGCGCAAAACTACCAAACCCTTCAGGGACTGCACCTCCCATGTTGAGCAGCATCTCTTGGTGCGGCGCTTGCCGCGCATCCAGAGCGAGCACCACGGGCGAGTAACGCAAAAGCTCGTCCCCAGCATCACTGCGGCAATGCGCCAGAAAATCCTGAGGCATCATGTTCCAGAGCATTCCGTCCAGTTCCGCCAGAATGTCCGCAGGACCGGTGATCAAGAGCCGCACGCCACTGCGTTGTGCCTTGCGTGCAAACCGGCATGCGTAGACCAGTTTGTCAGGCGCATTGAAGTGGAAAGATATTTCGGTCATACCGATCTCAGTCGGGCTTTGAGCGGCCCTTGCGCTTTGCTGGCTGCGCGGGTGAACCCTCTTTCCTCGCATTCTGCGCAGACAACTGCTGCGCATGGCCCAGTAGGTAATGCATCAGCAACCCAACAGGCCGACCAGTGGCGCCCTTTGCGGCCCCCCCTTTCCATGCAGTTCCGGCGATGTCGAGGTGCGCCCATGGAAGCTCTCCCACAAAACGCTGCAGGAACTTGGCCGCGGTGATAGATCCCCCCGCCCGCCCCGCCACATTGCCCATGTCCGCGAAATTACTCTTCAAGCCCTCGGCGTAGTCCTCGTCCAGCGGCATGCGCCAGCAAAGGTCCTCAGCCGCCTCCCCGGCCACTGACAGGGCTGCGGCAAGCGCGTCGTTGTTGGAAAAGAGTCCACTGCGCACGCCCCCCAAAGCAATCACACAGGCCCCGGTCAAGGTGGCGATGTCCACCAATGCCGCAGGCTTGAAACGCGCGGCGTAGGTCAAGACATCACACAGAACCAACCGACCTTCCGCGTCCGTATTCAACACTTCAATGGTCTGACCGCTCATGCTGGAGACAACGTCACCGGGTTTCACAGCCCGACCATCCGGCATGTTCTCACAGGCGGGAATGAGGCCAACCACATTGATCGCAGGTTGCAATTCTCCAAGTGCACGAAACACACCGAGCACACTCGCTGCGCCACACATGTCGAACTTCATTTCATCCATTTCGGCAGCGGGCTTGATGGAAATGCCGCCGGTATCAAAAGTGATGCCCTTACCCACCAACACAACCGGTGCCTCGGTCTTGCCCGCACCGCTGTATCGCAGCTCGATCAACCGCAGCGGCTCCTCCGAACCTTGCGCGACAGCGATGAATGCACCCATGCCAAGACGGGCCACGTCGGTGGGACCATGCACTTTGCACTGGATGCGGGGTTGCCCCGCAAGGGACTTGGCGGCTTCGGCCAAAAGACTCGGCGTTGCGTGGTTAGCCGGACGGTTCCCCCATTCCCTGGCAAATTCCACGCCCCCCACCAATCCAACTCCTTGCGCAAAAGCCTCGCGAACCGCCTCTGCACGGGGGACACCGATCACCAACCGGTTCAAGGTGCGTGCTTCCGCCTTGGACTTGGTGGTGGTGTAAACATAACTGGCATCCGCCACTGCCTGCACGGCAGCGCATACCCCACCTGCCTGGGCATCCCCAGCAAAGCAAACCACTGCACGCTTGACCTGGGGCAACCTGAAACTTGCGGCGATGGCCTGCAGCGCAAGACGAACGGCGCGGGCCGAACCATTGCCAGCCCCCAGCAAAACGACACGGCGCGCGCTCAAGGCCGGTGCCAGATAGAGTTGCAGGTTCTTTCCTGCTTTGGTATCGAGATCGCCACATTTGAGCGCATGGTCCACGAGCACCGACAAGGCATCCAGTCCCGGCCTGAAGCCCTCGGGGACCAATACGACCAGGAGATCGCATTTTTCGGTTGCCGCTGCTGGCAGCGCCAGCGTCTTCAGATCAAAGTTCATAATCGCTGTTTTCCTTCGAGCCAATGTTATTCGATTCATCCATTCGCAAAGAGCTGGCGCGCAGCTTTGGGGCAACGCTCGTCGTGCTGGTGACCGTGGTCATGACCATGATGCTGATCCGTACCCTGGGCCAGGCGTCGCGCGGCAGCGTCAATCCTTCCGACGTCATGCTGGTCATGGGCTACACGGTGCTGGGGCAGCTCCCAACCATCCTCAGTCTGAGCCTTTTCATGGCCGTGGTGAGTGTGCTGTCACGCATGTACCGAGACAGCGAAATGGTCATCTGGTTCTCAGCCGGCCAGGGTCTGGTGAGTCTGCTTCACCCCTTGCTGCGCTTCGCGTGGCCTGTGATGGCGGTCATTGCCATCCTGTCCTTGGGCGTGTGGCCCTGGGCCAATGCACAGATACAGGAACTCAAGACCCGGTATGAACAACGCAGTGACATCGATCGCATCGCACCGGGTGAGTTTCAGGAATCAGCCAACGGCACCCGGGTGTTCTTTATCGACAAGGACAGCCCGGACACACAGGTAGGTAACAATATTTTCATCGCTACCAGCAACGGCACCAAGGAATCGGTGACATCCGCCCGCAGTGCCCGGCTGGAGATCCGCGCTGGCGAACGTTTTGCGCTGCTCAGCCAGGGACAGCGGCTGGAATCCGCCACGGACCAACATGGCCTGAAGATCAGCGAATTCACCGAATACGGCACGCGCATAGGGTCAGCCTCCAGCGCCTCAACAGAACAGCTCGCTGTCAAAACCCGCACCACGCATGAGTTATTGACGCAATCGACGATTCCCGCCTACCAGGCAGAACTGGGCTGGAGGCTGGGACTCGCGCTGGCAGCAATCAATTTTGTGGTTCTGGGCCTGGCGCTGGCCAGTGTGAACCCGCGCGCCGGGCGCAGCGGAAGCCTGATGTTTGCCCTGTTCGCCTTCGTTGTTTACTTCAACCTCATGACACTGGGACAGAGCTGGGTGGGAGCAGGCAAGCTGGGCCTGTCAGCCTTTATGTTTTTCCTGCACGGTGGCACTCTTGTTCTCGCCCTGATCATTTTGGCCGCAAGGCACAACCGCTGGACATTGCTGCGCCTGCAGCCTGTACGGAGGACCCCATGAAGGTACTTCGTCGCTTCATTCATCGAGAGGCCCTCCTTGCCGTCGGATTTGTGACCCTGGCTTTTCTGGCGCTGTTTTTCTTCTTTGATCTGGTGGACGAACTGCGCTGGGTTGGACGGGCGGGACCTGACGGCTACCAACTGTCCCATGCGCTGCTCTTTGTCGTTCTGAGCATTCCCAGTCACCTGTATGAGTTACTCCCGATTACCGTACTCATAGGGACTATTTTCGTAATGGCGCGGCTGGCGCAAAGCTCTGAATTCACCATCATGCGCACGAGTGGCTTGAGCCCCTGGCAAGCGTTGCGTACTTTGCTGACACTCGGGGGATTCTTCGTGCTGCTGACGTTTGCCGTGGGTGACTACATTTCTCCCCTGACCGAACGGGCAGCGCAGCTCATCAAAGTACGCCACCTGGGCCGATTGACCTCTGGCGCGACCGGCGCCTGGCTCAAGGAACGCCAACAAGAACATTCTTATGCAGTGAACGTGCGCGCATTGACGCCAGATGGCGGCATGCTGGGCGTGCGCATTTTTGAGTTTGATGAGAAGGGGCGACTGGCGTCGCAGACCCATGCGGAAACTGGACGCTTCCCATCCCCTGGGAACAAGGGAAGCTGGGAGTTACATCAGGTGCGGCGCAGCAGTTTTGTACTTCAAGGCGGTGAAGAAGCCCGTGTTGAACGCTTGCAGGCGCCGATGCTGCAATGGCCGACTCGCATCAGTGCGGATATGGTTGCTGCTTCGCTGCTCAAACCTGACCGCATGGCCACGTTTGATCTCTTCCAATACATCCGGCACCTTGATGCCAATGGCCAGTCTGCCCAACGCTATGAAATCGAGTTCTGGCGCAAGGTTTTTTATCCATTGAGTTGCCTGGTGATGGTGGTGCTGGCATTGCCTTTTGCCTACTTGCACTTTCGTGCGGGTGGCATCGCAGGTTATGTGTTTGGCGGAGTGATGGCGGGTATCAGTTTCTTCCTGCTCAACAATGTGTTTGGCTACGCAGGCAATCTGCAAAACTGGTCCCCGTGGCTCACTGCGGCCGCTCCGGGAATGATTTATTCCTTATTGTCGCTTGCAGCCTTTGGGTGGCTGGTATTGCGACGCTGACCTTTGCGCCGCTCGTTGTATGTCCCGAAACTCACCTGCCATCATCCTCTTTTCGCATGGTTCACGCGATCCACTATGGCGCGCTCCCATCGAGGCTGTTGCCGCGCGCATTGGCTTGCAGCATCCTGAAATGCTGGTGCAATGCGCCTATCTTGAGCTTTGTGAACCTACATTGGCACAGGCTGCCGATCTCCTTGCGCATCAAGGGGCAACCCACATCACGGTGGTCCCCATGTTTCTGGGCACCGGCAAGCATGCACGAGAAGACCTTCCTGTACTGGTGGAGCAACTGCGCTTGCGCCACACTTCGGTGCACTTCACGGTGCAGGGGGCAATCGGTGAAGACAAACGAATGACAGCACTGATGGCCGAGATTGCTTGCGACACTTCGGCAACCACACCACCTCCTTAGACAAATGCAGCATAATGATGCGACTTTTTAGGCCGCATCTGATATGAATCTGCACCAATTCCGATTTGTTCAAGAGGCCGCGCGCCGCAACCTCAATCTGACCGAAGCCGCCAAGGCCCTGCACACCTCCCAACCAGGGGTGTCCAAGGCGATCATTGAGCTGGAAGAGGAACTGGGGATCGACATCTTTGCGCGCCATGGCAAGCGGCTCAAGCGCATTACAGAGCCAGGCCAGCATGTCCTTAAAAGCATCGAAATCATCATGCGTGAGGTGGGAAACCTGAAGCGCATTGGCGAGCAGTTCAGTGCGCAGGACAGTGGAACGCTGTCTATCGCAACAACCCACACCCAGGCCCGCTATGTACTGCCCGTACCAGTAGCGCGGCTGCGAGAGGCGTACCCCAAAGTCAACATCAGCCTGCACCAAACCACGCCCGACCAAGTCGCCCGCATGGTCATTGATGAAGTGGCAGAAATCGGCATGGCCACCGAGTCGCTGGCCGACTATCCCGAATTGGTGACCCTGCCCTGCTATGAATGGCAACATGTATTGGTGCTCCCCCCCAACCATTCGTTGATCCATAAAGAACGCATTGGCCTGGATGACATAGCCCATGAACCACTCATTACATACCACCCAACATTCACAGGTCGGGGCAAGATTGATCTGGCTTTTGCAACCAGGCGCCTGCAGCCTCGCATTGCACTGGAAGCCATAGACTCCGACGTGATCAAGACTTATGTCCGGCTAGGCCTGGGCATAGGCATCGTGGCAGAAATGGCCATGCGTGACGACCCGGTGGGTGATCTGGTGGTACGCCCCGTGGGACACCTTTTCGGTCAAAGCGTCGCACGCGTGGCTTTTAAACGTGGCGCCTATTTGCGCAACTTTGTCTATAAATTCGCCGAACTGCTCAGTGACCGTCTGAGTCGCGAATTGATTGCCCGTGCCATGACTGGGCATGTCAACGATTACGAGCTCTGATCAGTCGGCAGAGTTTTCCAAACTTCCTTCTCGTCCGCCCTCTCGCTATGACAAACACGTTCCAGAAATCACTCACCCCCACGTTTCCAAGCAAGCTGCCCCACGTTGGAACCACCATTTTTACCGTCATGTCGGCATTGGCTGCTGAGCATGGGGCTGTTAACTTGGGCCAGGGGTTTCCTGATTTTGAATGTGATCCTGCCTTGGTAAACGCTGTGACCCAAGCCATGAAGAATGGTCACAACCAGTACCCGCCGATGCCTGGCGTTTCTGCGTTGCGCGAAGCAGTTGCTCTAAAAATTGAAGCACTGCACGGCCGAAAATATGACCCAACCACGGAAATAACCATCACGGCAGGAGCCACTCAGGCGATCTTCACAGCCATTCTTGCCATCGTGCATGCGGGCGATGAAGTCATCGTGCTCGACCCCTGCTATGACAGTTACGCGCCCAATATTGAGTTGGCGGGTGGCACCGTTGTTCGCGTACCTCTTACCCCAGGGACTTTTCGCCCTGACTTTGATCGCATCGGCGCAGCAATCACACCACGTACCCGCGCACTCATCGTCAACAGCCCGCACAACCCGAGCGCCACCATCTGGAGTGCCGCGGATATGCAAAAACTACAGGATCTGCTGGCTCCCACCAACATTCTGCTCATCAGCGACGAAGTCTACGAACATATGGTTTTCGATGGCGCCGAACACCAGAGCGCTGCCCGTTTTCCGGGGCTTGCCTCTCGCGCATTTGTCGTATCGAGTTTTGGGAAAACTTTCCATGTCACAGGATGGAAGGTAGGGGCTGTAGCAGCACCCGCAGCGCTCACTGCCGAATTCCGCAAAGTGCACCAATTCAATGTGTTCACCGTAAACACTCCGATGCAACATGGACTGGCGGAGCATCTGAGAGATCCAGCGCCTTATCTTCAACTGCCAGCTTTCTATCAGGCCAAACGCGATCTGTTCCGCCAGGGATTGGAAGGCTCCCGCCTGAAACTGCTACCCAGTACGGGCAGCTATTTCCAATGTGTCGACATTTCCGAAATAAGCCATCTTCCTGAGTCCGATTTTTGTCAATGGCTCACACGCGAAGTGGGTGTGGCAGCCATCCCTCTCTCTGCTTTCTATGGCGATAGTTTCAACCAAGGTGTGATCCGCTTTTGTTTTGCTAAAAACGATGCAACCCTGCGTGAAGCAATTACACGTTTGCAAAAACTCTGAGAAGGCAAGCGGGATGGATTGCAAGGTTGAAGAACGGTAAGCGCGCGGCAAACCCATCTTGAGATCGCTCCAGTAGTCGGGCATGGTGTGCACGATGGAGATCATGCACACCATGGCGAGCGAGGCGATCGCCAAACACCCCAAGCGGCGCGCCTACAGCCCCGAACTCAAGTCCCAGGTTGTGGCGGCATGCCGCAGTCCAGGCGCGTCGGTTGCCGGCATTGCGCTGACTCACGGCATCAACGCCAACGTTGTTCACCGCTGGCTTCGCGAACACGCCCGCGGCACGTTGCCCGTGCCGCAGCAGGGGTTTGTGGCACTGCCCCTGCCGATGCCTGCGCTCGACGCGGCCAAGCCGGCCCCCGTTCCGGCAAAGGCCGATGGCGACATCCGCATTGAGGTTCGCCGAGGTGCGGGCTCGGTCACCGTGAACTGGCCGCTCCAAGGTGCCGAGTCCTGCGCTGCGTGGCTGCGCGAGCTGCTCAAGTGATCCGCATCGATGCGGCCTGGCTGGCCACAGCCCCTCTGGACATGCGAGCGGGCACCGATACCGCGCTGGCACGGGTGGTCGCCGTCTTCGGTGCCGCCCATCCCCACCACGCCTACCTGTTTGCCAACCGGCGGGCCAACCGCATCAAGATCCTGGTGCACGACGGCATCGGCATCTGGCTGGCTGCGCGCCGACTGCACCAAGGAAAATTCGCCTGGCCCGCAACCGGCACTGCCAACCTGGAGCTGCAGCGCCAGCAGCTCGATGCCCTGGTGCTGGGTCTGCCCTGGCAGCGCCTGGGTGATGGTGGCGTGATCACCGTGATCTGACTTTATCTGTTGGATCGTTGTTGCCAATTGGTGCATGCGCCAATGGCGCGGCTATTCTGACACTGGCACAGTCATGCCCATGGTGGTGGAACCTCAATCCTTGGAGAGTCTGAGCGCAGAACAACTGCGCGTTGCGCTGCTCTCCATGCTGCAGACGGCGGCCGCCAAGGATCAGGAGCTGGCCTTCAAGCAGACCCTCATCGACAAGCTCACCCACGAGAACGCGCTCTTGAAGCGCATGAAGTTCGCAGCCCAGTCCGAGCGCTTCAGCCCCGAACAGAAGAGCCTGCTCGAAGACGAGATTGAAGCGGACCTGGCGGCTGTGGCCAGCGAGATCGACGCACTGGCGCAGACGCAAACACCGCCCACTCCCGAGAAGAAACAAGCCAAACGGCTGCCGCTGCCAGCGCACCTGCCGCGCCGCGAGATCCGCCACGATCCAGCGTCCACCACCTGCTCGTGCGGTTGCCAGATGAAACGCGTCGGAGAAGACGTGGCCGAGAAGCTGGACTACGTGCCGGGCGTCTTCAGCGTCGAGCGCCACATCCGAGGCAAATGGGCCTGCGCCCAGTGCGAGACCATTCAACAGGCACCTGTCGAGGCCCACGTCATTGACAAGGGCATCCCCACCACCGGGCTGCTGGCCCAGGTGTTGGTGGGCAAGTACGCCGATCACCTGCCTTTGTACCGGCAGGAAGCGATCTTTACTCGCGCCGGCCTGGCCATCCCCCGCTCGACCCTGGCGCAATGGGTGGGCACCTGCGGGGTACGGCTACAACCGCTGGTCGATGCGCTCAAGACCGAGATCCTCAGCCGTCAGGTTCTGCACGCCGACGAAACACCGGTGGCGATGCTCAAGCCCGGCGAGGGCAAGACGCACCGCGCTTACCTCTGGGCCTATGCGCCGGGGGCGTTCGAGAACATCAAAGCCGTGGTCTACGACTTCTGCGAAAGCCGCTCGGGTGAACACGCCCGGCGCTTCCTGGGGGAATGGAGAGGCAGCCTGATCTGCGACGACTACTCGGGGTACAAGAAGGGACTGGCGCAAGGGCTGACGGAAGTTGGCTGTCTGGCCCATGCCCGACGTAAGTTCTTCGACCTGCACACGGCCAACAAGAGTCAGATCGCCGAGTTCGCGCTGCAACAGTTCGCTCGCATCTATGACATCGAGCGCGAGGCCAAGGATTTGAAGACAGAGCCGCGCCAGGCCATTCGAAAGCAGCAAACAAAACCGGTGCTCGATGCCTTGCACCAGTGGATGCTGCTGCAGCGCCAGAAGGTACCCGAGGGCTCAGCGACAGCCAAAGCGCTGGACTACAGCCTGCGCCGCTGGGAGGCGCTGACCCGATTCGTCGATGACGGGCAACTGCCCGTGGACAACAACTGGATCGAGAACCAGATCAGGCCCATTGCCATAGGGCGCTCAAACTGGTTGTTCGCCGGCAGCCTGCGCGCGGGCCAGCGGGCGGCGGCTGTCATGAGCCTGATCCAGTCCGCGCGCATGAACGGGCACGATCCGTACGTCTATCTCAAGGACGTGCTCACCCGACTGCCCACGCACAAGGCCAGCCGCATCGAAGAGCTCTTGCCTCACCGCTGGCAGCCGGCCGACCGCTGATCCTCAGCCATGACCGCCAGTGGTGGTCAACATGGGATCGCCGCGCGCTTACGAAGAACGTACAGTTCCCCCGCCTCCATGAAACACGAATATGTTTGCTGCCCACAAGCAGAAACGCCCCACTCAATGGCTGAGTGGGGCGTTCTGGGCTGTAAGAGCCTGACGATGACCTACTTTCACACGGGAACCCGCACTATCATCGGC
>LNAP01003220.1_pt1 | contig 15668 bp, 12 predicted proteins | sample 602601 | NCBI WGS metagenome assembly LNAP01 (sample SAMN02440304, study PRJNA202911) | soil metagenome | biome: Subtropical and temperate rainforests or woodlands; isolation source: soil samples (1 kg each in a 20% v/v slurry with milli Q water) were... ...
GGCATGCCGAGCCCTAGCGAGGCACCGAGTGGTGGGGCAAAGCCTTTTGGTTCCTTTTTGGCGTTTGAAAAAGGGACTCGCCGTAAGGGCGAAACCATAAGCCGACGTTACCGCAGCAACGGATATCCCCCCAATCCAATTCTCAAATACATCCCAGCGGGCACTTTCGATCAGACGGTTGCGAGTCTGGCGATCCCGGCCTATGGTCCAGACACAACATTGTCACGACCGGCGCGACAACCCGACGCCGGCCTTTTTTGTCCATCCATTGTGCTAGCGCAACGAGGTGACGACATGCCCAACGACTCCCGCCCCGCCGTACTCGAACTGATCGGCAACACGCCCCTGGTGCGCGTCAGCCGTTTCGATACCGGCCCGTGCACGCTGTTTCTCAAGCTCGAATCCCAGAACCCCGGCGGTTCGATCAAGGACCGCATCGGCCTTGCCATGATCGACGCCGCCGAACGCGACGGCCGCCTGCGACCCGGTGGCACCATCGTCGAAGCCACGGCCGGCAACACCGGCCTCGGCCTGGCACTGGTCGGCCGCGCCAAGGGTTATCGGGTGGTGCTGGTGGTGCCGGACAAGATGTCCACCGAGAAGGTCCTGCACCTCAAGGCCATGGGCGCCGAGGTGCATATCACCCGTTCCGATGTCGGCAAGGGCCATCCGGAGTACTACCAGGACGTTGCCGGACGCCTGGCCAGTGAAATCCCCGACGCCTTCTTCGCCGACCAGTTCAACAACCCGGCCAACCCACTGGCCCATGAGTGCAGTACCGCACCGGAGATCTGGGCGCAAACCCAGCATGATGTCGATGCCATCGTGGTCGGCGTGGGTTCAGCCGGCACGCTGACCGGGCTGACCCGGTTCTTCAGCCGTGTGCAACCGGAACTGGAAATGGTCCTGGCCGACCCGGTCGGCTCGGTGATGGCCGAATACAGCCGCAGCGGCACCCTTGGCACGCCGGGCTCCTGGGCCGTCGAAGGCATCGGCGAAGACTTCATTCCGTCGATTGCCGACCTGTCCAGCGTGCGCCACGCCTATTCGATCAGCGACGAGGAAAGCTTCGATCATGCCCGCCAGTTGCTGCGCGCCGAGGGCATTCTCGGCGGTTCGTCGACCGGCACCCTGTTGGCGGCGGCATTACGCTACTGCCGCGAGCAGACCCAACCGAAACGGGTGGTCAGCTTCGTCTGCGACACCGGTACGCGTTACTTGTCGAAGGTCTATAACGACCAGTGGATGAACGATCAGGGGCTGCTGAAAAGCAAGCAGTACGGCGACCTGCGCGACCTGATCGCGCGGCGCTTCGAGGACGGCCGGGTGATCAGCGTCGGCCCCGACGACACCCTGCTCACCGCGTTCCAGCGCATGCGCCTGGCGGATGTGTCGCAACTGCCGGTGCTGGTGAGCGGCAAGCAACTGGTCGGTGTGATCGACGAGTCCGACATCCTGCTGGGCGTGCATGAAGACGCTACGCACTTTCGCAAGACCGTCTCCAGCGCCATGACCGACAAATTGCAAACCCTGGCACCCGACGCCTCACTGGCGGATCTGGAGGCGGAACTGGGCCGTGGACTGGTGGCGATTATCCAGGATGCCTCAGGTTTTCATGGCCTGATCACCCGAACCGACATGCTCAATCACCTGCGGAGATCCCTGACATGAGTCAGCACGATGAAAATGCCCCGCCACGGGGCTTCGCCACCCGCGTGATCCATGCGGGGCAAACGCCGGACCCGTCGACCGGCGCGCTGATGCCGCCGATCTACGCCAACTCCACCTATCTGCAGCAGAGCCCTGGCGTGCACAAGGGGCTGGACTACGGGCGTTCGCACAATCCGACGCGCTGGGCGCTGGAACGCTGCGTGGCGGACCTCGAAGGCGGCACCCGGGGCTTTGCCTTCGCCTCGGGCCTGGCGACCATTTCCACGGTGCTGGAACTGCTCGACGCCGGCTCGCACATCGTCTCCGGAAATGACCTGTACGGCGGCACCTTCCGCCTGTTCGACAAGGTGCGCCAGCGCAGTGCCGGGCATCGCTTCAGCTTTGTCGACCTGACCGACCTCGCCGCCTTCGAGGCCGCCTTGCAGGACGACACACGCATGGTCATGGTCGAGACGCCGAGCAACCCACTGCTGCGCCTCACCGACCTTGCCGCCATCGCCCGCACCTGCCGCGACCGCGGCATCATCTGCGTGGCGGACAACACCTTTGCCAGCCCGTGGATACAACGCCCGCTGGAACTGGGCTTCGACATCGTGCTGCATTCGACCACCAAGTATCTCAATGGCCACTCCGACGTCATTGGCGGCATCGCCGTGGTCGGGCAGAACGCCGAGCTGGCCGAGCGCCTGGGTTTCCTGCAGAACGCGGTGGGCGCCATCGCCGGGCCGTTCGACGCCTTCCTCACCCTGCGCGGGGTCAAGACCCTGGCGTTGCGCATGGAGCGCCACTGCAGCAATGCGCTGGATCTGGCGCAATGGCTGGAACGTCAACCGCAAGTCGCCCGCGTCTATTACCCGGGCCTGCCCTCGCACCCGCAGCATGAGCTGGCGCGACAGCAGATGCGCGGCTACGGCGGGATGATCTCTGTCGACTTGAACACTGACCTGGCCGGCTCCCGGCGCTTCCTGGAAAACGTGCACATTTTTGCCCTGGCTGAAAGCCTGGGCGGCGTGGAAAGCCTGATCGAACACCCGGCGATCATGACCCACGCGACCATCCCGGTAGAAACCCGCGCGCAGCTGGGCATCGGCGATGCGCTGGTGCGGTTGTCCGTGGGGGTTGAGGATATCGAAGACTTGCGTGCAGACTTGGCGCAGGCGTTAACCCGGATTTAAGGGGTATACAAATCTTGTAGGAGCCAGGCTTGCCGGCGAAGAACGATAACGCGGTGCGACAGATACACCGCGGCGTCTGGTTCGCAGGCAAGCCTGGCTCCTACGGTGGTACCCATTATTGGTCTAAATTTTTGCGGATAATCGACACATGTCCAACCTCGACACCTCCCTGCAAGACGCCGCCGCGCCCGATGGCGTGTGCTACGGCTGCGGCAGCAGCAACCCCCACGGGCTGCACATCAAGAGCTACTGGCATGAGGACGGCGTGCATGTCATGGCCGAGCACGTGCCCGATGCCAAATACTGCGGCTGGCCGGACCTGGTCTACGGCGGACTGATCGCCATGTTGGTCGACTGCCACTCCAACTGGGCGGTCATGGCTTATCACTACCGCGCGGAAAACCGCGAAGTGGCCAGCCTGCCGCGCATCAATTGCGTCACCGGCAACCTCGGCATCAAGTTCATCAAGCCGACGCCCATGGGCATCCCGCTCACTCTGCGGGCGCGGGTGGAAGGTGAAGTCGGACGCAAGACGCGGGTCATCTGCGAAGTCTTTGCCGGGGATGTGCTGACCGCGGTGGGCGACTCCATCTTCGTACGGGTCGATACCGCGCAACTGGCAGACACCGCGCACGGGCGGTAGGTGTTTATTGCCGCAGATCCCTGTGGAAGCCGCCAGCACTCGAAAAATGAGCGATACCCGCTAATCTCCATTTGCCGTTTTTCAACACAGGAGTTTGGCCATGAAGCTCAGACATTCACTGGCGGCGCTGTTGATTTGCGCCAGCCTGCTCGGCTGTGCCACCTCATCCAAGGAGGGCGTGTCGGTCACGCTGAATGCCACCCGGCAGAACACCGGGCAGATCGGCAACGTCGCGTTGTCGGACTGGGACAAGCAAACCGGACTCAGTTTCTTCATCAGCGGTGTGCCAAGCGGTGCCGCCCTGCCCCTGCGTCTCTACAGCTTCATCAACAAAGGCAGCTGCCAGCAACCCGGCCCCGTCGCGTACGCCATGAATGACAAGGTCAACACCGAGCGCCAGGCGATTCGCGGCTGGACCTTCTCGAGAAGCGCGCCTGTGGCCTTGTCTGTGCTGCTGGCCGGCGACTACCACATCGTCGTGCGAACCGCAGCGACAGACGGCAACGTCGATATTTTCTGCGGGGACATCAAGCCACAAGGGCCGGCGAAGTAGGCGCTTGCACCTGCGGGCCTCACACCGGCGAAATCGTTGCGAGCACGCCGATCAGAATGGTCAACACCAGAAAACCACCGAGGAAAATCGCCATCTTGCCCATAGAGCCTCCAACATTTCGAAAGTGCGGTGCACCGCGGCTACCGCTGCGCAACTTGCCGTCATTGTGGGGCTCGAACTGATTGCATTACAGCGTCAGAAAGCGCTGAAAAATACGGATCAGATGAAACAGATGGAACCAACGAACCCATGAACCTGTAGGAGCGAGCATGCTCCGGGCGGCGTTCCGACGATGGATGTCAACGATGACGTTGGAAACCTGACACCCCGCGGCGATCTCAGGTTCATCGCGAGCATGCTCGCTCCTACAGTTACAGGGATTTATTGCAGGTGTACAAAAAAGCCCACTGGCCATCCCTGGCTCAGTGGGCTTTTTGATCAAGCGCTCAGTTACAGCGCCATGTCCGCCGCAGCATTCTCTTTCGGTGCCTTGGCTTTTTCAGCCTCGACAGCCGGAGCCACAGCCTGGCCGATCGCAGGTGGTGGAGTCAGTTCCAGCACCTTGGCGGTGTAGGCCCATTCCTCGGCAACCTTTTCAGGGCTGGCGTTGAGCTGGGTGCCGTAGCTCGGCACGATTTGATGCAGTTTTTCCTGCCAGGCCGGGGTCGCGACCTTGTCCTTGAACACTTTCTGCAGCACGGTCAGCATGATCGGTGCGGCGGTCGAAGCGCCTGGGGACGCGCCCAGCAGGCCGGCGATGGTGCCGTCTTGCGAAGCGACGATTTCGGTGCCCAGTTTCAGTACGCCACCGGCAGCTTCATCACGCTTGATGATCTGCACGCGCTGGCCAGCTTGCCACAGGCGCCAGTCCTCGGCCTTGGCATTCGGGAAGTATTCCTTCAGGGCGTTGAGGCGGTCTTCGTCCGACAGCATCAGTTGACCGGCAAGGTACTCGACCAGCGGGTATTCCTTGATGCCGACCTTGGTCATTGGCCACACGTTATGCGTGGTGGTGGTGGTCAGCAGGTCCAGGTACGAACCCTCTTTCAGGAACTTGGTACTGAAGGTCGCGAATGGGCCAAACAGGATCACGCGCTTGCCATCCAGCACGCGGGTATCCAGGTGCGGAACCGACATCGGCGGTGCGCCAACCGAAGCCTTGCCGTAGGCCTTGGCCAGGTGTTGTTCGGCGATGGTCGGGTTCTCGGTCACCAGGAACGAGCCGCCCACCGGGAAGCCTGCGTATTCCTTGGCTTCAGGAATGCCGGACTTCTGCAGCAGGTGCAGGGCACCGCCGCCAGCGCCGATGAACACGAACTTGGCGTCGGTTTCGGATTTGCTGCCGTCTTTCAGGTTTTTGTAGCTGACGCGCCAGCTGCCGTCGGCGTTCTTGCTGATGTCCTGCACTTCACTGGACAGTTTCAGGTCGAATTTCGGCGTGGTCTGCAGGTGTGCAACGAACTGGCGGGTGATTTCGCCAAAGTTCACGTCGGTACCGATCGGAGACCAGGTGGCCGCGATTTTCTGGTTCGGGTCACGCCCTTCCATCATCAGCGGGACCCACTTCTTGATCACGGCCGGGTCTTCGGAGTACTGCATGCCGGCGAACAGCGGGCTTGCCTGCAGGGCTTCGTAGCGCTTTTTCAGGAACTTGATGTTGTCATCGCCCCACACGAAGCTCATGTGCGGTGTGGAGTTGATGAACGAACGCGGGTTCTTCAGCACGCCTTGCTGGACCTGCCAGGCCCAGAACTGACGGGAGATCTGGAACGCTTCGTTGATTTCAACGGCCTTGGGAATCGAGACGTTGCCTTTCTCGTCTTCCGGGGTGTAGTTCAACTCGGCCAGGGCAGAGTGACCGGTACCGGCGTTGTTCCAGCCGTTGGAGCTTTCCTGGGCGACGCCGTCGAGGCGCTCGATCATTTCCATCGAGGTGCCGGGTTCCAGCTCATTGAGCCACACACCGAGGGTTGCGCTCATGATGCCGCCGCCGATCAACAGCACGTCGACTTTCTTGGCTTCTTCGGCCTGGGCTGTCGTCATCCCCAACGACAAGGCCAGCCCCAGCAGGGCCGTGTTCACTTTCTTAAACATCTGTAGCACCTATGATAAAACGCCATCCGCCCTTCCAACTGCGATCGCAGGCCGCTTGTCTCACGGCATTCAGGCAAGTCTGCCGCGGGTTCTCGTACATAACGGCTGCACATGACGGCTGGAAGGTGGGCACACAAGGCCGATTGACTGCATCGACCCCAGTTATATGTCCCTACTGAACTGACTTTTTATCTTTTTTGGCTTCAGCTACTTGAGCGACAGTGATTCTGCTCGCCCGCCTCAAGGGCAGGAAAACTGAATAGATCAAACCAAGTTGTTGCGAAGAATATCACGACAAGCCCAGCCCGCGCGTGATGGATGTAGGTGGCGACTATACTCACTGGTCATCAGTTGAGCATGTGGGAGCCGCCATGAGCGACAAAGACGATCTGCGCAAATATTCCTCCCAGGTAATCGACGGCGTGGAGGCTGCCCCCGCCCGTGCCATGCTGCGTGCCGTGGGCTTTACCGACGAAGACTTCAAGAAACCACAGATCGGCATCGCCTCCACCTGGGCGATGGTCACGCCGTGCAACATGCACATCGACAAACTCGCGATCGAAGCGGAAAAAGGCGCGAATGCCGCCGGCGCCAAGGGCGTCATTTTCAACACCATCACCATTTCCGACGGCATCGCCAATGGCACCGAAGGCATGAAATATTCACTGGTGTCCCGCGAGGTGATAGCCGATTCCATCGAAGTGGTGGTCGGCTGCGAAGGCTTCGACGGGCTGGTGACCGTGGGGGGTTGCGACAAGAACATGCCAGGCTGCCTGATCGGCATGGCGCGGCTCAACCGCCCTTCGATCTTCGTCTATGGCGGCACCATCCGCCCGGGCGCCGGCCACACCGACATCATTTCCGTGTTCGAAGCCGTGGGCCAGCACGCGCGCGGTGACATCAGCGAGATCCAGGTCAAGCAGATCGAGGAAGTGGCGATTCCCGGCCCCGGCTCCTGTGGCGGCATGTACACCGCCAACACCATGGCCTCGGCCATCGAGGCGCTGGGCATGAGCCTGCCCGGTTCGAGCTCCCAGGACGCCGTTGGCGGCGACAAGGCCTCGGACAGTTTCCGCGCCGGCCAGCAAGTGATGGAATTGCTCAAGCTGGACCTCAAGCCCCGGGACATCATGACCCGCAAGGCCTTCGAAAACGCCATTCGCGTGGTGATCGCCCTCGCCGGCTCGACCAACGCCGTGCTGCATCTGTTGGCCATGGCCAATGCCGTGGATGTCGAACTGACCCTGGATGACTTCGTCGAGCTGGGCAAGATTTCGCCGGTGGTGGCCGACCTGCGCCCCAGTGGCAAATACATGATGAGCGAGCTGGTGGCCATTGGCGGCATCCAGCCCTTGATGAAGCGCATGCTCGCCGCTGGCATGCTGCACGGCGATGTGATGACCGTGACCGGCAAGACCCTGGCGGAAAACCTCGAAAACGTGCCCGACTACCCCGCTGGCCAGGACGTGATCCTGCCTTTCGATCAGCCGATCAAGAAGGACTCGCACCTGGTGATCCTGCACGGCAACCTCGCGCCCACCGGTGCCGTGGCCAAGATCACCGGCAAGGAAGGCCTGCGCTTCGAAGGCACGGCCCGTGTGTACCACGGCGAGGAAGGCGCCCTGGCCGGCATCCTCAACGGCGAAGTGCAGGCGGGCGATGTGATCGTGATTCGCTACGAAGGGCCCAAGGGCGGGCCGGGCATGCGCGAAATGCTCTCGCCGACATCGGCGGTGATGGGCAAGGGTTTGGGCAAGGATGTGGCGCTGATCACCGACGGGCGTTTTTCCGGTGGCTCCCATGGTTTCGTGGTGGGGCATATCACACCCGAAGCGTTTGAAGGCGGCCCGATCGCGTTGATCGAAGATGGCGACCGGATCACCATCGATGCGCAAACCCGGCAGATCACCGTTGATGTGTCCGATGCTCAACTGGCCGAGCGCAAGAGCCGTTGGGTACGGCCGGAATCGAAGTACAAGCGCGGGGTGCTGGCCAAGTATGCGAAGACCGTGTCGAGTGCTTCGGAGGGGGCGGTGACTGACAAGTACCTTTGAAACCTGGATTTGTGTTGTCTGATCTACCGCCTTCGCGAGCAGGCTCGCTCCCACATTTTCTAATGCATTCCATTGTGGGAGCGAGCCTGCTCGCGAAGGGGCCCTTAAAGGCAGTGCAAAATGAAAGGATGTATCAAAGGCGGAAGCGATCCACCGACTGCGACAGTTGCCCCGCCAGCGAAGACAACTCATCCGTCGTCAAAGCCGTCTGCCCGATCACCTTGCTGTTGCCTTCGGACATGCCGGCAATCATCTCCACCTGATGGGCGATTTCATTGCTGGCCAGGCTCTGCTCGCCGATGGTGCGGCTGATGTCGTTGACCAGTTGCGTGGTGTTGAGCGTGGCCTCGAGGATCTCGCGGATGGCACGCTCGACGTCGGCGGTCACGGCCATGCCCTTGTCGACCTGGGACACGCCCTCCTCCATGCTGATCACCGCTTCGCGGGTGCTTTGCTGGATGCGCGAGACCATGGCGGCGATTTCCTGGGTCGAAGCGCTGGTGCGGCCCGCCAGGCTGCGCACTTCATCGGCCACCACGGCAAAACCACGGCCCTGCTCCCCAGCGCGGGCGGCTTCGATGGCGGCGTTGAGCGCCAGCAGGTTGGTCTGGTCGGCGATGCCCTTGATCACCTGGATGATGCTGAAAATTCCTTCGGATTCCTTGTCCAGGGTGCGAATCACCTGTGCCGACTGCTGCGCCGAACGGGCGATGCCGTCCATGTCGCTGACCACCTGATGGATCACCCGCCCACCATCCTTGGCCAGCGCCTCGGCCTGGTTGGCCATGTCCAGCGCCCTTCCGGCATGCCGGGTGATTTCCTCGATGCTCGCGGTCATTTCGCTGGCAGCGGCGGCCATGGTGCTGGCGGCGGCGCTTTGTTGCTGGCTGCTGCCGGCCACTTCGTGGCAACCCTCGCTCAGGCGTGTGCTCATGCCGTTGACACCATGGGCGTTGCTGCGTACTGCTTCGATCATGTCGCGCAAATCACGCTGCATGGTCGCCAGGCTGCGAATCAGGGTGCTGGCTTCGTCCTTGCGCTCGGGTACTGCAATCGTCTCGCTCAGGTTGCCATGGGCGATGCGTTCGGCGATGCGGCTGGCCGTTTGCAAGGGGTTCATGATGCTCAGGATCACCCAGCGTCCCTGGACGAGCAGCAACAACAGGCTGGCGAAAAGCACGGCGCCGAGGGCCAGGTTGGCGCTGCCGAGCGCTTGACGGGTCCCTGCACTGGTCTGTTGGGTGTTGTTTTCGATCAGCTCGCTGAGGGCCGCCATCTGGTCTTCCAGTTGGCTGAACACGCTGTTGAAGGCGCCCAGTTCTTTCTGCGCGGCCTCGGGGTTTTCCAGGGCGATTCCAACAATGCGCTCGGCCGCAGCAATGTAGATGTCGAGGCTGGGCTTGATCTTGTGCAAAGCGTCTTTGAGGGTGACATTGACCGCCAGGTTCAGGTTGTCGCCGAGCACTTCGCGAAAGTGTGCCGCGTGCTCTTCGATGGACGTGCGCACTTCGGCCTTGCTGCTGGTACTTTTACCCAGCCCGACCAACATCGCGGACAACACGTCGGCACGTAGCGCGTCGTGCATCATGTCGGCTTCCATGTGGTTGCGCAGCACGGTCATGCCAACCTCGTTTTCCTGCACCGCATCCGCCATCCGGGCAGTCCCCAGGTAACCGACCAGGCCCATGATCAACGCGGTGAGCAACCCCGTCCCTATCAGCAGCAGCAAACGCAGTTTTATGGACACTCTGTGGTTCCTCTTTCTGGCACGTATGTCGATGGGCCAAACGGCCATCGCGAATGGCGTCTCAAGAGGTTATCGACGGGTCGCTGCGCGAATTGAAGGCTATCCCCACTGATTTCTGTTTTTGCGACATGCGGTAGGTAAAGCGGCTTTTTCTGCCGTATGTCGCAGTGAAACCAACAGCAGGCTCACCCATGCGCCAGCGACGGCGAGCGCCATGTCCTTTTGAGAATCCCAGGGGTCGTTTTGCGCGCCGACAAAGGCTTTTGCCGTGTCGTCGCCCAAGTAAGCCCCGCCAATCCATTCCACCAGTTCGTAGACGGCCGAGGTCGACAAAATGATGTTCAAGGCCATGAAGAACAGCCAGCGCCCGCGCAACGGTGTCAGCTGCAGCAGCACTTCGCGGATTGGCCAGGCCATCATTAGCCCGTAGCTCAAATGAACCAGCCGGTCGTAATGGTTACGCTGCAGGCCAAAGCTCTTGTCGAAGCTGACGCCGGTCAAGGCCGAACACCAACGATCGTAAGGCACCAGGGAATAGGTGTAATGGGCGCCTAGTTCATGAATGCACAAGAACACGAATACCAGCGTAAGGGAGGCCGCCGACAGGCGAAACTGGCGATAGAACACCACCAACGTCCCCACCAGCAGCAGCGCCAGCAGGTTTTCCAGCGCCCAATCCACCCGGCTACGTGGGGAATAGCCCAGCGCAATGACGACCAGCATGAACAGAATCAACAGCGTCAATTCGTATCGCGGATGTTCCCTGGGCTGCATCATGTGAGTTCCTCGACACCCGTGAATTCAAGATCCATAGGGACTTTTAACTTCGAGAGGAACCCTCGCCGCAAGTTCGCTTTTTTCCTTTGACTCATGCTAGGTTGTACGATGACCGATGAGCAGCATTACCCGGTCGCTCCGATCACTCATAACAACAAGGAACCCTCATGAAAAAAGCAAAGGTGCTGATTGGTTTTCTGTGCCTGTTCTGCGGCTACGTCGCAGCCAGCCCGGCGGCCGCGGACAAGGACGTGGCAAAAGCCGTCGATCACTTGACCCAGGCAATGCTGCATAAGGACATTGCCGAGCTGAATGCGTTGACGGCCGAAAACCTCAGCTACGGCCATTCCAGCGGCAAAATCCAGGACAAGCAACAATTCATCGCCGATATCGAAACCGGCAAAAGCGCCTTCAAGACCCTTGAGATGCAGAACCAGACCATCACCGTCTCCGGCGATGTGGCGTTGGTTCGCCACCACTTTTCGGCCCAGGCTCTCAAGGGCTCCGAGGTGGTCCCGACGGAAATCGAGAACTTCCAGATCTGGCAGAAACAAAGCGGAAAATGGCTACTGGTAGGACGACAGGCGTTCAAGTTCTGATGTGGGGGTGACCCCGGAAAAAGGGGACGAATGGGCGTCTACCCGCCGATCCGTCCCCTTGGGTGTTGCGCTGGTGCCGACCCTGGTTTCAGTGCCCGCGAATGTAATGCTCGAACTGCCGAATCAGGTCGGCCTGCTCGATAATGGCTTGCTTGACCAGATCGCCGATCGACAGCAAACCGATCAGCTCGCCGTTTTCCACCACCGGCAGATGCCGCAAATGGCTGTCAGTCATGACCGCCATGCAATGCTCGATGCTCTGTTGGCTGTCGGCCGTGACCACCGGCGAGCTCATGATCGCCCGGACCGGCGTGCCCACTGACGAACGCCCCAGCAGCACCACCTTGCGCGCATAGTCACGCTCGCTGATCACCCCGACGACCTGGCCCTTTTCGATCACCGGCAACGCGCCCACGTTCTTTTCGGCCATTTTCTGCACGGCCTCCAACACCATGGCGTCGGGTGCGATGCTGTGCACCTGCTGATTTTCCACGACCTTGAGCTTGAGCAACTGTGCGGCTGTCTTCATGTTCGTCTCCTGATGTAAATGGCCTGCAACGTCAGGCCACTCCGACTTCCACCAACCCTTCGTTCAACCGCACTGGCCAGACCCGCAAGCGCTGTTGCGGGTACTCCAGGCAACTGCCATCCTCAAGACGAAAATGCTGCTTGTAGATCGGCGAGGCAACGACCAGGTCGCCCTTGATGCTGCCGACCAGTCCGCGGCCGATGACATTGGCCCCCGATTGCGGGTCGTGGTTGTCGATGGCATAGAGTTGTTTGCCTTCCATGCCCGGCAGGTAGAACAGCGCCACCTGGGCACCGTCCAGCCACACCACCACACCGGAGTCATTGACCAGGTCCTGCTGGCTGCACACCGATTGCCAGACGACAGACGCAGGGGCTTCAACGCGTAGGGTATTGGACGGGTTCATCAGACACTCTCCTCGGTAACAGGGATCAGGTTGAGTTCAGCCGCCATGATCGGCCGGCGCTGGCCGCGCTCCTGGACAAAGTGGATGTCCGGATCCGGGCGTTTATCGTTGACGAAGGTCCGGAAGCGCTTGAGCTTTTCCGGGTCCTTGAGGGCATTGGCCCACTCGCATTCGTAGCGATTGACCACCAGTTGCATCTGCGACTCGAGCTCGGCGCCCAGGCCCAGGCTGTCGTGGATGATCACGTCCTTGAGGTAATCCAGGCCGCCTTCCAGGCTTTCGCGCCAGACCGAGGTGCGCTGCAGCTTGTCGGCGGTACGGATGTAGAACATCAGGAAGCGGTCGATGTAGCGGATCAGGGTCGCGTCATCGAGGTCGGTGGCGAACAGCTCGGCATGGCGCGGGCGCATGCCGCCGTTACCGGCGATGTAGAGGTTCCACCCCTTCTCGGTGGCGATCACGCCGACGTCCTTGCTTTGCGCCTCGGCGCACTCACGGGTGCAACCGGACACCGCGAACTTGAGCTTGTGCGGCGAACGCAGGCCCTTGTAGCGATCCTCAATGGTCAGTGCCATTTGCACGCTGTCCTGCACGCCATAGCGGCACCAGGTGCTGCCGACACAGGACTTCACCGTGCGAGTCGACTTGCCGTAGGCGTGACCGGTTTCGAAGCCCGCTTCAATCAGTTCGCCCCAGATGTCCGGCAACTGGTGCAACTGGGCGCCGAACAGGTCGATGCGCTGGCCGCCGGTAATCTTGGTGTAGAGGTCATACTTTTTCGCCACCACGCCGATGGCAATCAGCTTGTCGGCAGTAATCTCGCCACCGGGAATGCGTGGCACGACCGAATAGGTGCCGTTCTTCTGCATGTTGGCCATGAAGGTGTCGTTGGTGTCCTGCAGCGGCACCAGCGACGGGTCCATGATCGGCTGGTTCCAGCACGACGCCAGGATCGAGCCCACCGCCGGCTTGCACACGTCGCAACCGGTGTGGCCACGGCCATGCTTGGCCAGCAATTCTTCGAAGCTGATCACCCCTTCTACCCGTACCAGCGCATACAGCTCCTGGCGGGTGTAGGCGAAGTGTTCGCACAGGCTCTTGTCGACGCTGACCCCACGGGCAATCAGCTCATGTTCGAAGACTTGCTTGAGCAACCCGGCGCAACCGCCGCAGCCGGTGCAGGCCTTGGTCTGCGACTTGAGCAGGCCAAGGTCGGTGCAACCGCCGTCGATGGCCGAGCAGATGGCGCCCTTGGTCACGTTGTGGCACGAGCAAACCGTGGCCGTTTCCGGCAAGGCGCCAGGCCCCAGGGTTGGTGCACCTTCGGACGACGGCAGGATCAACGCGGCGGGTTCGGCCGGCAAGGCGATCGCGTTCTGCATGTATTGCAACAGCGTGTCGTAATAGCTGTTGTCGCCGATCAGCACTGCACCGAGCACGTGTTTGCCGCTGGCATCCACCACCAGGCGGCGATAGCTGGCCGTGGTTTCGTCGATGAACTGATAGCTGCGCGCGCCAGGCGTATTGGCGTGGGCGTCGCCGATGGAGCCAACGTCGACGCCCAGCAGCTTGAGCTTGGTCGACATGTCGGCACCCTGGAACGGCTCGGCGGCATCGTCACACAGGCGCGCGGCGACACTGCGGGCCATCTGGTAACCCGGCGCGACCAGGCCGAACAGGCTGCCGTTCCAGGACGCGCATTCACCGATGGCGTAGATGTTCGGGTCACAGCTCAGGCAGGTGTCATCGATCACCACGCCACCGCGCGGGCCGATCTCCAGCGCACATTGCCGGGCCAGCGCATCCTGGGCGCGGATACCGGCGGAGAACACGATCAGGTCGGTTTCGAGGAATTCGTCGTTGGCGAAGTTCATCCGGTAGCGGTACTGCTCGCCAGCGCTGATCGATTGCGTGGCGCGGGACAGGTGCACGCCGACGCCAAGGCGCTCGATCTGCGCCTTGAGCGCCAGGCCACCCAGATCATCCAGTTGCACCGGCATCAGGCGCGGGGCAAATTCCACCACGTGCGCTTCGAGCCCCAGGCTTTTCAGGGCGTTGGCGGCTTCAAGGCCCAGCAAGCCACCGCCGACCACCACACCGCGCCGGGCATTGGCCGCCGCGGCACGAATGGCATCGAGGTCTTCCAGGGTGCGATAGACCAGGCGCGAATCGCCTTCGGCGCCTTCGATCGGCGGCACGAACGGATAGGAGCCGGTGGCCAGGACCAGCTTGTCGTAGGCCACGCAACCTTGAGCGGTGATCACCTGGCGCCGGGCGCGGTCGATTTCCAGCACCGGTATCCCCAGGTGCAACGTGACGCCTTGGGTCTCGTACAGCGCCGCGTCACTGAGTGCCAGCGACTCGGCGTCGCGACCGGAAAAGTACTCGGACAGATGCACGCGGTCGTAGGCACGCATTGGTTCTTCGCTGAAGACATGCAGCCGATAGCGGTCAAGGGCGCCACGTTCGATCAACTGCTCGACACAATGATGCCCGACCATGCCATTGCCGATCACGACCAGCGTTTGCTGTTTGTTCAAAGTGGCTACATTGGAATTCATAAACGACACCTGCCCTAAGCCCATCACGGTGAAAAAAAGCAAAAAAAAACGCCTGAAACCTTGCGGTTCCAGGCGTCTTTGCCTGTTCTTTTGCGGTGTTGAAAACCAGACGGCCATGCCTGATCCACCGATGTTGCCCACGACCTGTGCGGCCAGTCGATCGTCGTTGACCGAGAGGGCTGCCCATCTTTTTCAGAGGGGCTTGATGGGGATTATGCAGGGTTTGTGCCAGCCGAACGCAAGAAGACATCATGGTGGTGCAGACGTGAGTGTTTAGTCCTTGCTGGCCGCCAGATTGGCAGGTTTGTGGCGAAATGAATGGTGCTGCCAGTGGTAAATGTCGCAGAGAAAAATGCATCGGCAACCCGCTTCGCACTGGTGCACGCTTTCGGTCACCGCGCTTTAAAAGTGCGCAAAACCTGTAGGAGCGAGCATGCTCGCGATGAACCTGAGAGCGCCGAGGGGTGTCAGGTGCCCAGCGGCCGCCTCGTCGTTGCTTTGGCTTTTGATTTTCTTACCCCCTCACGCCATGAGCCTGTCCGTCAACCTGTGACGATTGCCATCGGCGCTTCTACCAACGTTGATCCATGATGCGTCGAAGCCTGTGGGCGATGTTGTTGGAGTACATATCCATTGCTGCGGTAACGGCGGCTTATGGTTTCGCCCTTACGGCGACTCCCTTTTTCAAACGCCAAAAAGGAAGCAAAAGGCTTTGCCCCACCACTCGGTGCCTCGCTGTGGCTCGGCATGCCCTCTCTCCGGCATTGCTCCGTGGGTCGCCGCGATGGGCCATCCCTGGCCCAGCGCGGCTAAACCGGCGTCCTGCCGGTTTCCCCACTGCGCAATGCCTGCGTTCGGC
>LNAP01003221.1_pt1 | contig 15667 bp, 16 predicted proteins | sample 602601 | NCBI WGS metagenome assembly LNAP01 (sample SAMN02440304, study PRJNA202911) | soil metagenome | biome: Subtropical and temperate rainforests or woodlands; isolation source: soil samples (1 kg each in a 20% v/v slurry with milli Q water) were... ...
CAACTCACGGTATGTTGTTGTTGAAATCTTTGTCTGTTTTTGTCTGCGTTGCGGCATTATTTTCTTGCACTTGCATGAACGATGTGGAGAACAAAAAAGTCTCAGTTCTAGAACATGCATCCACGCATTTCTCCTCTTTTTTATTATTTCACCATTTCACCCCTTCCTTGTTCCCTTGTCACACATTACAGATTGAGCTGGAGGCGGCGCTGGCTTGTTTCGATGTGAAGGTGACGTCCCTCATTCAGAGTTCACTGGAAGTCGTGCCCCGCAACCTGCACAAGGTAAATTTGTCTTGTTGACCTTTATGCGTATGTTTTGTTGAAAGCGCTGTGTTTTGCTGAAGTTCCCCAATAAAAACATTTAGCTTGCGGCCTCACACCATCGCTCACTGTTCTTCATTAATCTCTTTTTCTTTTTCTTTTCTCTCTTATTCGGCAATTCTCCCTTTCTTCTTCAGGGCCTGCTGATCAAGCCTCTGCTGGAGAAGGTGATGAACCGTCGAGGAGGGCGCCTGCCGGGATTTCTTTTGGTCTGCGGCGACGACCCCAGCGACGACAAAATGGTCGAGGTAAAAAATGGATGAACACGAGCATCTCATTTTTTGTTTTATAACCTTTTCTTCTTGTCCCGACTGTCTTGTTTTTTTTGTTTTTTTTTTTCATTTCGTAATCGCTGAGCATTGGTGTTGAACTTTGCACCGCATTCGATCTTTCATCCATGGTTCTAACTAAGAGTTTGCTTTTTATTTTCCTCGGCGGACAGACGGTGTACGAGGTGTTGGGGTCTGCCTCTCCTTCTGCGGGACTTAATGCCTGCCGTACCTTCAGCACCTGCGTCGGCAAAAGAAACTGCCCCGCTCAATACTACGTCAATGACGTTGAGGTACATTATGTTTGTTTGCGTATGCGTTGATTTCCCACATGCGGTTGATGAAATACTTTTTAATAATATCATCAACCAATGTCAATTTTAAACTTCTTCTCTCTCCTTCTTCTCTGCACAGGATGTTAAGAGTCTGCTGACCTCATTGGCGGAAGCCACCACCACGGCCCTTCCCTGTCCTCCTGCCTCCTCCACAAATACAGCCCCTGCGACCCCTGGCTGTGTCAGCCCAGCGGCAGGACGAGCGCGCGGTGTGAGCGAGGCCACCTTGGTGGATGTAGTGGGTCTGCATCTGTAAGGTGGGCAATGGAGGTTAACAAATTTGTGTTCATTCTGTGGTGCGTGTTTTGTTTTGTGTACATATTGGAAAGGGCACTGAACGTGCGAGGAGGTTGAAAATTAGTAAAATTTGCGGCACATTTTATGTTGTGATACCGGTAAATTAATAAAATTAAAAAGTAACATGGCGTCGACTTTTCGTTCGTGAGAATGTTAACGCATCTTCAATTGTCATTTTAAAAACTCTACATTTGTCCTTTCATTCGCCTGTTCTTCTGTTGGACCATTCCCCGTTCCTCTGCTAGGTGCCTTCTCAAAATATCGTCGTTCGATTCCGTTTTCTCAGCTTTTTCTCCAGATGCGACAAGTGCGCTGTCTTGTGTGAAAATGAAGACGCTTTGAAGAATACTTTCGTCCCACGGACAGCCATGTTCACGCAAATAAAGCAAACAATGGAGGTGACCGTTCTCTGCCGCGCACTTCACCGCACTCTTATCCCAGGGACAATCGTGTTCATGAAGATACATTAGACACCCTAGGTGACCGTGCTCGGCCGCTATTTGGGAGGATCGAACATCCCAGGGACAGCCGTTCATGTGCAAGTACTGCAAGCAATCTAAATGTCCGCCCTGCACTGCATGCAAAAGACATTTCGCGTCCCAGGGACAGCCATGCTCGTGTAAATACTGAAGGCAGTCCAGATGGCCGAACTCAGCGGCGGCTGCTGCGGATACGCTATTCCAGGCAGCGCCGTGCTCGTGCAGCAGTTTCAGGCATTCTAGTAGTCCGTATCTGAACACTCTACTGCAGGCGTGGTCTCTTATTTGACAGTCATTCTCCAGAGCATATCGCAAACAATTAACACACGCATCATCTGGCGGAACGAATGAAAAATCGTCGATCCAAGGTTGGTCGCTGCCGAACAACTGCGCACCACGCGTGATGGTTTGGTAGTGCGCAGGCACAGCATACTCCATTGTGAGATTTTTATCCCAGCGGCAGCCCATTACATGCAAATACTTCATGCACTCAAGCTGGCCACCACGTACTGCGTAAACAAAAGATTTCCCTTCACAAGGACAACCGTTCTCATGCAAATAATGCAAGCAGGCAAGGCGACCATATTGAGCGGCAGCACAGTACGCGAAAGTGTCCCAAGCAAATCCTTGCTCACGAAGTGTCTCCACAAGGTCCAACCGACCGTACCTACACGCTTGTGCGATTGCGTTCTTGCCATGTATGCTCTCTGCTTTATTCTTGCTCAACCAAAAATCGACAAACTCATTCCGGTTTGTCGAGACCGCGACTTCCAAAGAAAACAACTTGGGATTGTTCAACGCTGTTGTTTGGACGTTTAGCTCGACCATCCCGCTGTTGTCTAATTCTCCTTTCCATACTGAGTACTCATTCGTGGTACAAAACTCTAGTATTTCATGCGGAATATACTTTACTCCCCAAAATTTCATAACTTTCAATATTGCAGCAAAGTCTTCGATGGTATGGACAGAGTCCTGTTTCGTGGTAAAGCAGTCCGAGGGAATGTCAATGTGACTATCCAGTTCATCGTCAGCCAAGCTTCTGAAGAAGTCACTGTCCTTCAACCACTGAGGCACGTCAATATACTTAATTTGCATCATTTCTTACAATTTAAAGTCCAACTTACCGCGTATTACGGTGGCATGACGGTAAAAGTTACAGTAGAATTCCTGGATTCACGAACCCTTTTGAACCCCGGGAACCGTTTCAAATGCAAGACTGCGATTTAAGCGAATAAACATTTAAGGTCAGTCACATGTGGGACCGTTGGGTGATCGAAAGTTTCCCGCATCTTGCGGCATGGAACTTTGTCTTTGACTCACACATCAATAATATCAAACTCATAATGTACCGGGCAGACGAGAAGAAAGCTTTCGAGGACATGTTGGCGGAGATCGCGGACGATTCTGATGAAGAAGAGAGCAGCTACACAATGAAGAGCCACGCCAAACCGCCAGCTCGATTTACCGCAGCCGATAGCAAAGGCTCAGATTATTTATCTTCAGCCGGCGCCAAATCTGTTAGTTCTCATTCTACAAGCTATCAGAAGTCTCAACCTTTTCAAATGTCCAAACAAGAGCAAGAGATTGAAAACTTTGGCAGCAACGTGAACCAGTCCGCGTCCCAAATTCAGTCAGAGCAGATCAATCTCACAAAGCGATGGCTCTCACGTAGCTGCAGTATGAGTGATCGCAATACTATGAAGTGCTATGTAGAGCGCGAGCGTTCGTCGTTCGGGATGGCGACCATCTATCGGTGCTACTTAGAGCCAACCAGCACGAACAGCGGCGATGGCGCTACTTCAAGTGCCCCTGCAGGATCCGATGGTGCGCGCTTCCTGATGGCCGCAAAGAAACGTGTGGTGAACAAGACAAGCTATTACCTGCTGTCTTTGGATCCAAACGATTTTGATGATAGAGGAAGCGAGTCCGTGCTAGGAAAGGTGAGTCTAACCTAAAGCAATGTTCACATCATAAGACTTGTCTTTATCTTTTCATTCAATCGCTGCACAGGTGCGTGGGAATGCCATTGGTTCCAGGTACCTTATCACTGACCACGGACTGGCACCAGAGAAGGCAGTGGCGCCGTCGATGCTGCGAAAGGTAAGACATCGCTGTTTATACGCAGATTTCCGATCAGAATTTTACCCACCCAATATGTTCACATCTACTTAACAGGAGCACGGTGTGATCAGTTTTGAATTTGACAGTGGCGGTCCCTCCCGTATTGAGGCGTGGGTGCCCTTCGTCAGTAGCAACGGAGTCACCGCCATTTGGCAACCGGACAGGTACATCTGCTTTATTTTTGCACCAAATTAAATGTGTTGGTGCATTGCCTATCAAATGCTCATACGTCCAACGAACAAACAAGTCTGTCTTGATGGTTATTCTCTGTTTTACATTCATTTTTCTTTTTGCTTTTAGCGAGGAAGGTGGCATGGAGGCGCAGATTGACCAGAAACAGACCGAAAAGATGTTGTATTTGCAGAACAAAGCGCCAAAATGGGACGAAACGCACGGCGGACATGTGTTGAACTTCCAGGTATGGTTAAGATGGATCCTCTTTGTCCTTTCGATTGTGTTTTTATTGTCTTAATCTTATTGTCTGTGACTCTTTTTTGTATTTCCAGGGCCGAGTAACAGAGTCTTCTGTGAAGAACTTCCAGCTGTGCTGTTCCTCCTTGGAGGACCCAGATCAGGTACCGTGGAAACAAAATCCTTGCATTGAATTGATTAGACATTCTTATTCTTTTCATTTTAATCCATTCTGTGGTGTGTGTAGGTGGTGCTGCAGTTTGGTCGAGTGGGCAAAAACAAATTCACAATGGACCTCCGTTACCCCCTTTCCCCTATGCAGGTAAAATTAGTTTATAGTAAAAACAGACCAGACCCCACAAACAACATTTATTAAAGATTATAATAATCACTGGGCTTGTATTCACAGCATATTGTCACTGCTCTACTTTATATAATAGGCGTTCAGCATCTGCGTGGCTTGTCTGGACGGGAAAATCGCCGACAGAAAGGGTTACGAGTACATCAAGAAGTTCACGACCAGCGCACAGGCGGAGGCGGCGGAGCGACAAGAGCCCAGTAGTGAGGCTTTGGCTGCTGAGGCTTATCATCACGGGCTGCAACAGGTGAGACCTTGTGCTATGTATGTTTAAGTGTGTCTTGTGTGTATGACATTTTCGTTCGTCTATTGTACATTCTGTACAATATTATTTTTATTGCGCACCCTTCAGTCGTTCATTTTATAAGCAAACGGCTCCCTACATGTGTTTGAAAACAGAACACAACCGCAAGGCAAGGCAGTATGCGCGGGAGTAGCTCGTTTAGCGGTATGCTAAGAGAGGCACTGCCGTCCAAGCAGTACCTGAAAGACAAAGTTAATCGCACCTTCAAGTGATTCTGCACACACGTAACTTCGTGACGCACTATTCAGACTATATTTTATTATGATAGTAGTCTCAAATCTTTTTTAAAACTTTCCAAAGAAATAGCCTCTGTGTTTACGTTCTGTTTTCTTACACACTCTAAAACACATAGAAAAAGCTAAAACAAAAAACATTCAGTAATGCGTACGACACAAGGTGAAAGCAACACGAACCGCACAAAAAAGCTCTTACATCTACAAACAGCAACAAACATACCGGTACAGAGGCGGCCGCACACACAAGGGATACAATTCAGCGCATTGCCATTACAAATCCATATTAAAGATGCACATCAATGGATCACACGTGTCTTCTCTGTGAGACACGTTACCAGTCCTACTGCCTTTGTCTAAATTGAGAGGACCACTAAACTCGTTCGAATTTGCATGAAAGTACAACGCTAGCTCCAGATCATCCTCCCCTTCCGAGTTGCAACTATTTTCAACATCCCGATCAGCACGTACAGTGGTCCGCGCGGTGACTTCACTCATAATCTCCGGTGTCGCCACAGGTTTAAATATACCCAGCATCGCACACATTGACTTGGGCGGAACTTGTCTGTTGGATGAAATGCACAAGATAGGAAGGTCTTGGGAATTGCTTGCATAGCGAGGCACCGGCCGCACGAGTGGAACATTTTGGCGTTTAGCTGGACTTTCTTCTTCTCGGAACGTTCTCGATGGTACATGTGAATGGAACACTAAACTGCGCAATTCTGCATCTTCAATGTCTCGGCGGCGCTTCAGTTTGCCGCCCTGGGAACTACCTGTACTTGAGATAATAGATTCGTCGATGCTCACTCTTGATAAAGCAGAGAAAGATGACGAATCAAATGTGGGCAGATTGATACCATACTCTTCCAAACAGTCAACAGAACTGGTGGCAGAACATGTCGTCAATGTGGACGTTGAGCGCTCTGAGTGACATTCGACCCAATCCTTGCGAATCTCAGTCGACAAATATGTGTTGAAGTCTTGATAATAGTTGAACATGTTTGGAGACAAGACACAGAATTTGGATGAAATGCCGGATGCATTTGAGCCTTGCTCCCTTGAAACTGTGCACAAAAATTAATGGGAAACGTAAGCAACTGAGAGAAGAGATTCTAAAACAATGGCGGAAACACGTACCACTCAATCTGTTCATTTCAAATTAAGTTGCAAAAGATAGAATTTGAATTCTGGGGTTGAGTTGAGTCTAACTTTGTGAGGAGGAGCCACTAGTTTCTCAGCTGTTTGCTCTCCACTCGAATCACTCACACCTTGGACTGACCTTTGGTCTCTCTGCTGCTGTCACTTCGTTCCCATTATCCCGCCATTTTGAATTTTGAAGTGCGTACTGTGATATGAATATATTCTTAATAAAGCAGAAAATATGTAAATGCTTGGTGTGAATAATACGTACGATCGTACTGCTTACTTAATATGGTGCAGACAAATAAGCAAAAGCATATCTCAATAATAGCAGAAAGATTACATACTGCTAACAGAAGTGCATATAGTTAAATTGCAACGAGAGCTGAACCCTTTGGTGACATACTATACAATCTATAAATACACAAATACCATGTCATAAATCATACCATACTCACAGGTACAAAAAGTTAAAAATAAAAAACTTGCACAGGGGACTAATTTACAAAGTAGATACAATGCAGATCTTAAATCTTAAAGAACAAGATTGCTGCTTTTCCTAAATCAACCTACACAACTACACATCCATATTAAATATCAACAAGTCTTCATCCAAGAGTTCTGGGCCCTCAACGAAAGCAGGGTCGTAATGATGAATGTCATGTATTGTGTGTGCAGCGTTGTATGTAGCGAGAGGAATGGCAGTGTTGTTAGTTGAAGTGACAATATGAACAGAGGATATATGGTGATAAGGATTGTGTAGGTGTTGTTGTTGATCGTGTTGGTGAATGTGGCTGCTTTGAGTGTGGGCCGCGCTGCCGCAGGTGGTGGACGCGTCGTCTATCTCATCTTTCGGTAAATTGACTACAAGTTCCTGATCTTCTTCTTCCTCGTCCTGTTCTTCAACAACGCTAAATCCTTCGGCTCTGCCCGCAACAACTGTGTCGAACTTTCTGTACGCCAGATGCTGAATAGGGGAAAATACCACCGGCAGCAGTGGAGAAGGCCGCAGGGTGGGGCGAGGCGGCGTGAAAGGAGAGAAAGAAGTAGCGGCAAGGGAGATTCGCTCGAGGTCAATCGAGATCTGGCTCTGGTCGCCGTCTTCACTGAGGGCATCGACTGCTTCGTGCATACCGCTGTTGTTATAGCTATTTGAACGACTGCGATGCTTGCTCAGGCGGCGGTGGTCGCCCACGGTGTTGTTCGTATGGAAGCTTTCCTTGTTGAAGAAACCAACATTGAAGTTGGCAAGGACAGATGGGTCAGATGGAGAGCGAAGTTGATTCCACTCACTAGCACTACCGCCACCGCCGGGTATTTCCAGATCTCTTGAACGTCTGGATTGCGGAGAACTGTACATCTTGGGTGCCTTGAAGTTGATGGGGTAGACAGCTCGGGGCTTGCACACGTCCTCCGTGTCGACCCGCTCAAGAACTTGCTGCGAGTTGGCCACATAGCCATGCTGGCGTACCAGAAAGCTATCATGTGCGGGACTTTTCTCCACCATCGCATCGCTACGCTGTCGCTTGTGACTTTTGAAGATGGGAATTGATTCCATCAATGACGGTGTATCAGTGAAGGAGGACACTGACTTTGGGCTAACGTCCTGAGGCGCATCAGGCAACTTGCAAGAAGACATTTTGGGCTCATTTCCACCATCAGAGCACAAACTTAGACCCACAAACACATTCACTTCACCTTTTGGCTGTTTGGTTGAATCTGCGAAAGTATAGAGACTAGTCAGCAAGACAATATAGTACAGAGCAAACCCAACAATCAATCAATACCAGCACAAGTTTTAACAACGCAGCCTTTAACGCTTGCCATCGTTTACCGCAATCTGATATGAAATGCAACCTTCTTCAAACACTGCCCATAGGCCCTTGGGTGTGTCAGATTCGCCACAAAACAAAATCTGTCGGCCCTTTCTCCACCCAAGTACGCACATCCCACTAACCCTCTCTTAACTTCAAGAAAATTCCTCACGGGGAGTATTTCCGGCCATAACTCATCACAAACTCAAAATCTGATAATTTTTTCATTACAGTAGCATTCACACTGAACTATCACAATAGAGAAACCCCTTTCGTTACGAACAGGCATGATCCACGGTGACTAGACGATATAATCACTTTTAAACACAGGAATGTTCTTCTGGATAACCCCCAATTGTACGTACGTTTAGCGCAAAATACAAAGACCACAAAGTGTATGTTTCGCACGACATAAAAAGACACCCATAGTGTAAAAAAGACGTTCTATTGGTTGGCACGGCCATCACAGCAGCGGTGGCCCGACCTTCGATTTGATGGACCTCTCCTCATTAATTGCTCTTCCAAATTGGCGATTGACACTTTTCAAAATCCATCTGATTGATTTTGAATCCACTTTTGACAACCTACAGTCTATTTGCATCACTACACATATTTAAAAGGTCAGTTTATCCTTGCTCTTGCTTGCAAGCCCCAGGAATGTTTTTCTCAACCTTCTTCTTTTCGAATTGCAGATGGCTTTGAAGAGAATTCAGCGAGAACTTGCGGAACTGGCCAGAGATCCTCCCGCCAACTGCTCTGCAGGACCCAATGGAGATGATTTGTTTCACTGGCAGGCTACTATTATGGGTCCTGATGACTCTCCTTATGCCGGTGGCGTTTTCTTCCTGGATATTCACTTCCCCGCAGATTACCCTTTCAAGCCCCCTAAAGTCAGCTTTACTACGAGAATTTACCATTGCAATATCAATTCAAACGGTGGAATTTGTTTGGATATTTTGAAAGAACAGTGGTCTCCCGCTTTAACTGTGTCGAAGGTCAGTCTTCTGCGCTTCACTTGTTTGTTCCAGCGTTGCAAGAGCCCTCACCGTCTGCCTGCATGTTCTTTCTTTTCTTTTTGAAGGTTCTTCTATCTATCTGCTCTTTATTGACGGACGCAAACCCGGAGGACCCTCTGGTGCCTGAAATTGCTCAGGTACGCCCCTTCTTTCTCCACTTCTTTGCTCACCAATCCCGCTTAACGGACTTCTTCTTCTTGTTCCTTTTCTTACTCGCCGTTCTGACTCAATTTTTCTTTTGTATGTTGATTTGTTCACAGATGTATAAGAATAATAGAACACAGCACGATGCTACTGCTCGGGAATGGACGGCCAAGCACGCGATGTAAAATAGTACAAATTACTCTTTTTTGCTATATTGCCTGTGTATTGTAGTTGCTATACGCGTGTGATTGTGACAGAAATACATTTTGTGGCTCCCTTTTGCTACTTTTCGTTGTGTTTTTCTGTTGGTCCACACTGTTCATCTTCAAGCTGATTTAGCGATTTTGTAACAATCTAATAAGAAGCTGTGTTTATAACTTGCCACTTTTCTTCTTCTTCTTCTTCTTCTTCTTCTTCTTCTTCTTCTTCTTCTTCTTCTTCTTCTTCTTCTTCTTCTTCTTCTCTTGTGGGCAATCGATACATGAATAACGGGACTCGTTATAAATTTCTATGTTGATGGACAAAGAAAACTCGCAAGCTGAAATAAAAATAGTAAAGGACCCGGCAGGTGGGAAACTAGTCCTTCTTCGCCAACTCACCTGCTGTTGAAGATGATGTTTCATTCCAATTAGCTGGTACTCTAGCACTTCATTCTCAACAGTTTATGTACCTGTGGCATGACGGACTATCGCATCAAATATCTTAAGTTTTCAGAAAGCAGACCACTGTTGATTTCGATTGTTGCCACATCGATCCTATGTACAACCTCTCTCATTGGCCTGCTCCTGGAAAATGGCAAACGATGTCAGCCGGACATGCAGTTATGGTTAATCGTTGTAATAATACGGTCGGCTGTTCGTCTATTCTGTCGATTGTTTGTCGCTTATACAACTTTGAGAGAAGATAATGTCGTAGACCAAATTCACACCGGGTCTAAATTTGTGGACATACTGGACGTCTTTGGAGTTGTGTGGTTTGCTGTGGGCAATCTCCTCGTTTTCAACAACTTTGCATGCGTTAGAGTTTCCCCGATTGTGTTCTTCAGTGGGCTCTCCTACATTTGCGGTTCCTATATCCACTTTTTCCTACCAAGCGTGCTGCGCCTGACCTTCACTTGCTTCTCTCCCACTCACATCGATGACATCGCTTATCTGCGACAGACCGCCGATGCAGACAGAGAGGTCGGTATGGTGCATCTGAGAACCACATTGGGTGGTAACGGTCTGGGAGCGGCCAATAATAGCAGTGCCTACAGTTCGGAGCTCACGCCTGAAAGAGCACGTTATTGGATGAACTGGCTGGAAAGTTATGGTTGCCTCGCAGTGTCCTACCATCCCAGCATGATGCTGAAAGAGAAGGAAGTGTCGCGCGACGTTGATAAAGCAGAACATGTGAGCCACACCAGCACTGATAATTATAATAACAACAGCAACAGCAGCAAGAAGTATGTTGTACTAAATCAAACAGAAGGAGCAGAGGAAGTTGATCTGGAGCTAGGAATGACCAACAGTAGCCACAGCAGTAATAATAGACACACCAATGCATATGTCAATGTCAGTGCCAGTTCAGCCATTGATGATGAAACTGACAAGCCAGCTGCCCATCCAAACAACAGCAGAAGCAGTAACAAAAGTGACATTAATAACGTACACAGCAACGCAAATGATACCGTCGCAGGAAACTTGGAAATAGATTTCTGTTCTATTTGTCTGAACCCTTTTGAATACTCTTCCGACGTCGTCTCTGGTTCTAATTCAGGCACTCTTCCTAATACTGGTGATGTTTGTGACGCACCTACTTCTTATGTTAATGGCGGTACCATGAATTCAAATGCGGTGAGTCCAGCGACTGTGCAGAATGTGGCAGAGGAAAACAATAATGTTATTGTGCGTTATCCGTGTGGAGGCCATCACTATTTCCACGCACACTGTCTGCACAGCTGGCTACAGGTAAGCTTTACACGCTGTACTAAACCTACACATCTTTGTTTCTATTTCACCCTTCATTACAATACTGTGACTTTATTCTTTCTGACATAGGTATCAAGTGCTCGGTATTTGAATCAAGTGCGCAGGCCCGGTGTGATGCCTGCTAGTCCAGAACTTCAACAAGAGACGGCCGCAAGGTAATAATTTCCTCCTGAATGTACCTTTCTTCTGTTTTCCCCTATTTTTGTTGTTACGAGGCGTTATGCCTATTGAAACTCTCTGTCTCATCTTTTTTGGTAATTCAAATTCTATCTACAGACAAGTGACGTGTCCCTGTTGTCGCGAGCATCCACCTGTCCTTGAACCCAGTGCTGTTCCTTCTGTACCTTCTGTTCCATCCCTTTCTAATATGCAGGGTGTAAATGTTGTAAATATTGTACAAGGCAGACACACCGTAGAGGTCACGAGGCGACCCGTGGGTTAAAATGAAATTAATGTGTTGTTTGTGTTAAAATAAACTTATTAATTTCGAGTCAACAACCTTCATTATATCAACAAAAACACCACGCATGGGATTCAACACATAAAACAAATCCTCCTATACACAACTTTTAATATTTGCTGGTATCGATGCTTTGAATTGCCTGTTCCACATCATGCAGCAGAGATTTAATACTGATGGGATTGCTGGCACTCACGCCGTTGTAAGGACGTCCAAACCATCTTGCTAAATTATGAAAGTGACGGTTTACTCCGCTTCCATCTATAAACAATTCAATCAAGGTCGCACGGTCGCGCATAAAGATGTTGTGCATTAACCCTGCGCCGTGCGGGCCAATCATAATGTCTGTCTTAAGATCGGTCAGGATCTGCTCCTCGAACGACAGCACATTGTAATCGACATCGTTCACGATGATCCGGTCCGCATTCGGGTAAGTCTTCTCTTCTAATCCTTTTAACGCTGCCACCACTTCGGGATCGTTGCGGATCATGCGCCCTAGTTTGCGCTCGCCGAAATTCGCCCACAACTCGCACAGGAAGAAGGAGTTGTGGGAGTCGCAGTACTTCTTCTCGGGCCATTCCTTTGAAGGGCGGCGACTCATGTACGTGATCACGATGGTTTTACTGGGGGCAGGGCTGGCGTAATGGGTGTGAGAGTGGAGATTCAAGCCCCGAATGATAAAATCGGAATAGGCGCGGACGAGGGCAGTGCGGCGACAGGGCGTGTCCCAACTTGCCACTGTCATGGGGGCTGTCAAAGAGGTTAGAGGTGAGAGGTGAAATATGGTGGTAAGAAAAAGGAAGTGCGCAATGGACAACGGACAACTAATATAAATGCAGAGAAAACGAAAATAAAAGGACAAGAAAGAAACACAAAATTTTAAATTACACAGGGAATTATTTCTCGTACCAGCGGGTCCAAAGATGCCGATGGTGAGTTCTTTGAAACACACTTTCTTGCCCGGCGTGATGTGCTTGAAAGATTGACGCAGGTCCCACGCTGTCTGCGCCGGCAAAGCGCTATTCTCTGCTGTTTGACTGCCGCTGCTGCTGATACCCTGAGAAAAGGCTTTGCTCCAAATGTCCCTGCGTGCGATGAGATGTCAGAAATTTGCAGGGAAGAAAATAATAGAAACGTACAGATTAACACACGCTTTAAGAACATATTCATCTCTTACCAGAAGGGTCCCTTGGGATAGAGATCCGTGAGATACATCTGCACCTGTCCGGGCGTATAGTCCAGCACCGCCATGGCAATAAACACATTGAAAAAGTCTTCTGAGTCGTGGAAGAAGTTCGCGAAAGTGTCGCGCTGAGTGACCAGCACAGGGTGGGTCACCCACTCTTCACACACAGCCGCTGTATCTGCACATAACAGAGTCAGTGGTCGGTAAATGTTCGCAAAGGGGAGACAAGTGTATATTGTTGGTACCTTTTGTCTCTAGTGCTTGCTTGCTCGTTGATTGGAAAGCATTTACTGTGAGATCCACATTCCAGCCTGTTGTTCAATATCATGATAAACATTTGTCCACAAGTAGACACTAAATAGTCAACAAAGTTTACCTGGCATGTAGTTGGATTTCCACAGAGAGGGCACAGGTGCGCAGTCACCTGGAGTACAACAGTACAACACACAGAAAAATGTCAGTAAAACATACAACAAGAATTAAATAGAAGCAACAATATCATATATTTTCTTGCCCTATCGTACCTTCAATAAAGCCCTGTGGGAACTTGACATACGGCTGCTTGGCGTGCCGCGTGTCCACATACTGCTTGACCACTGTGCGTGTTTGCGTGTCATCTGCGAACAACCGAATATCCACGGCGACGTTCTTCATGACACACAGATTGTCACCATCGCCATGATGTCGAGTTTGGTGGATCAGATAGCAGTCTATGGACGAAGCTAGGTTGCTACTGCTACTGCTACTGCTACTGGTGGTGGTCGGTCGACAATACGACTGTTTCATGCTGCGCCACTTTTCTAAGATTGGAAAAAATAAGAAACAACCGACAAATATACATCACACAGCTCTACATAAACTGATTATGACATGTAAAACATGAAATAATGTGCACAGAAACACCAACTTAAATGTATGAACATTATTACCGGTACCTATTAATTTGTATCCGAAGTCCTCGGCACAGGTGCCACCCCCTTCCGCCTGACCATACCACTTAAACATTTCACTCACAGGGGTGTTGCGGAACTTGTCGTCGCTGAGTTGCAAGATTGGGTGCTCCAACGCACCAGGCAACGTGATGGCCGGAGCTGACAGGGTTTCAGCCAATTTCTCTCCCATATTGTGTTCTGATTGGTCAGTACGCACGTCATGTTGGGACGTGGCAATATTGTCTACGACCGGCCGCCCATTAGGGTTTGCACTGGCCACACCATTCGTTCGTATCACCTGCTGTGTCCTGTGGATTAGAAAGAATGTGAGACTTGAACTTTGCCCTCCATGCTAGTTCTTCAATTACCTGAGCCTATCGATCACGGTCATACCATCCTTATCATATTCATGTACCACAGAAAATCTGGCAAAATGCACGAGGAACAGCAGCGACTGCCAGAGAGAACAATAATCAACAATCTTTCAAAAAATGAGTCACATCGTGCTATTCAATCGAAACTGTAAGGACTAACCGTAAATGCCGCAAGCCCAAAGAGAAACCTGGCCGAACTGAAAAACTTAAACACATTTACACTCTTCATCGTTTCGGCTGCTTCGTACACTCCCTAGTTCCTTAATGCAGTACTGTAGCTGATTCAGCATTCAAATGATGTTCCGTTAGAAAGGGCTAACAGTATCGCTGTCGATCGAAGATCGTTCGATCCATCCGCACTTGAAGCACAAATTGGTATCAAAACTCAACTATACCACTAATGCAGCTCTTCATCCAGTCCACCCAGTCCCGCCCGATTGAGTTGGAGGTAAACCTTTCTGACCTGGTCGACCACGTCAAACGGAAGATTCTAAACGAAATAAGCATTCCCATTGAGCAGCAGATCGCCGGTTTTCTACTCGAGAATGGCCGTGCTCTCTCGCATTATAACATAGGCAATGAGCGCACGACTTTGATACTTGGAGATGACATGCCGATTTACGTGAAAACCCTCACTGGCAAGACCATCACACTGAATGTAAAGCGTTTCGATTCTATCGACATGGTAAAACAGAAGATTCAAAATAAAGAGGGTATTCCGCCTGATCAACAAAGACTCATTTACGCCGGCAAGGATCTGGAGGATGGCCGTACCCTATTGGACTACGGGGTTCCCTGGGAATCCACCATGCACCTGGTCCTGCGGCTGCGCTTCTTCCAACCACGAGGATAAGTTCAACAAGTTTCTGCTTGGGGAAGCTCCGCCCCCCTCTATGCAAGAATTTCGAACTCGGTGGAGAGAGCCACCTGGAAATTTCGAATTCATTGACGACAACAGAGACCTGCTGACTCATGACCAACGAAAGCGGTGCATTACCTTTATGGACCATTTGTGGAAACTTAAAGCAGACTGGCTCAAGGAAGAGAACGACGGCAACCCTGTCTTTGATATGAAAGTGAGATTTGACGACGAAGAAGCGATCGAAGTTTTGTTGCAGAGTGGTTCGACCTACGAACAGTTGCTAGGATTGCATAGCCCTACAAATGGAGTGATAGCCATGCGCTGCACTAAGGGACCGTCAGAAGGAGCAATTGGTTGGCATTATGATAAAAGCTACTACGCTGGAACAGTCCAACTCGCGTTGAATGATGACACAGAGTACGAAGGTAACCAAACTACTCTATTTCTTTTAATGTTCTGTGCTAGGTTGTCATCTATGTTCTCTTGCTTTCCAAGGTGGCCGATTGTGCTTCTTCACAAGCAAGGGAGTCGAAGTGTTGCAGCGGCAGGCGGGTGACATCACCAAACATAACGAAGATGTTCTTCACGCTGTGACGCGCCTTACCACCGCCACTCGCTACAGTTTGTTTGTTGTGGCCC
>LNAP01004641.1_pt2 | contig 15666 bp, 15 predicted proteins | sample 602601 | NCBI WGS metagenome assembly LNAP01 (sample SAMN02440304, study PRJNA202911) | soil metagenome | biome: Subtropical and temperate rainforests or woodlands; isolation source: soil samples (1 kg each in a 20% v/v slurry with milli Q water) were... ...
TGGATTCCCCGGCCATGCAAAAAGAAACTGAAATCAAACTCCGCGTCAGCCGCGAAACCCTCACTGCCTTGCGCGACCACCCGCTGCTGAAAAAGCGCAACAAAGCGGGCTGGGAACAGCGTGAACTGCTCAATCAATATTTCGATACCCCCGAACGCGACCTGGCCCAGGCGCGCATCGCCCTGCGCATCCGTCGCGACGGCGACCAGTTTATTCAAACCCTGAAAACCCGTGGCCAAAGCGTGGCCGGCCTCTCCGAGCGCAACGAGTACGACTGGGATGTGGCCAAAGCCAAGCTCGACCTGAAAAAACTCGACGACACCTGCTGGCCGGCCGCGTTGGCCGAGCTGGACAAGAAAACCCTGAAAGTCATCTTCACCACCGACTTTGTTCGCCAGCGCGCCGAAATCGCCTGGGGCCGTGGCAAAAGCAAAGTGGTAGTAGAAGCGGCCCTGGATCTTGGCAAAGTTGTGGCCGATGGTCAGGAAGAAGAAATCTGCGAGCTGGAGTTAGAGCTGCGCCAAGGCGAGCCGCAAGCGCTGCTGGAACTGGCCGCCGAGCTGGCCGCCGATCTGCCGCTGATGCCGTGTGATATCAGCAAGGCCGAGCGCGGTTACCGTTTGTTTGATGCCAACAGCTACTCGCTGAGCCTGCCGCAACCGGCGCTGGAACCTGAGTTGCCGCTGGACCAAGCCTTCGCCGCCCTGGCCTGGCACCTGTTGGGCAGCAGCCAGCGCCTGGCAGAGCAATACCGTTTCAATGGCCACTGGCGCCTGCTGGTGGAATGGCTGGAGCAACTGGTCGACCTGCGCGCCTTGCTGAGCAGCCTCGGCCAAGCCGCACCGCGCTCCAGCAGCCATGACCTGCGCGAGCGCCTCGACGCCTTGCTCAATGACTGGCGCCCGCGAGTGGTCGCCGGCCTTAGCGACGACAACGCCCGCCAAGCCGCTCCGGCCCTGTTCCTCGCTGAATTGGAAGGCACGCGCTGGGGCCAGTTCTCGCTGAACTCGTCGCTGTGGCTGCTGACCAATGCCTGGACTGCCGAGCGCAACAGCCGAGGCAATCGCCAAGGCGCCGCGCCGCTGGGCAATTGGCTGCCAACCCTGCTGGCCGAAGAGGCCCGCAGCCTGCAACTGGGCCGCTACCAACAGCAGCCGGAAGATTTGGCCGAACAACTGCCGCGTATTGAGCGTATTCAGGTGTGGCTGCGTCTGGCCCGCCAGGTATTGGTTGAAGTGCCGGAAGTTGACCGTCTCTACGGCGAACTAAACAAACTGCGCGACCTGGCGCACCGCCCGATTGAAGACGACTGCCTGGACGCCCGCAGCCAGCAAGCGCAGACCGCGCTAACCACCAAAGCGTGGAAAACCCTGCTGAAGCTGTAACGCGGTCTTCAAGCATTCCCCTCTCCTGTTTGCGGGCGCTCGGCTAGGGGAGAGGGTGCTCGAAGGGCGGGAGAGGGCTCTTAGCCGCGACCTCGTTTACCACGCCCCTCTCCCCCAGCCCCTCTCCCGCAAGCGGGCGAGGGGAGCAGAGCATTTCAGTTTGTTTAGCTGTGCACTCGGTTTGGCGCCGAACAACGCATTCGGGCATGCTTGCGGCTATTCTTTCTTGCCGTACCGCGTTTAACAGGGAGTTCGCATGTCCGCTTTCGCTAGCCAGGCCCAAGATCGCACGCTGGATCTCAACGACCTGCTGCGCGAGCTGGTGAGCCAAGGCCAACTGGTTCAGGACACCGCTGAACAACTGATGGCGATACGCCGCAGCTCCAGCAACACGCAGATGCACCCCCTGGAGTTTATTGCCGGCCAGCAGGTCGACGACCTCAGCCGCCCAGGCAAGAAACTCGATCTGGAAACCCTGACTATCTGGCTGGCCAACTTCGCTGGGCAGCCTTACTTGCGTATCGACCCGCTGAAAATCAACGTGGCAGCTGTGACTCCGCTGATGTCCTACGCCTTCGCGCAACGCCACAAAATTCTGGCCGTGGCGGCGGATAACGATGCGGTGACCATTGCCAGCGCGCAGCCTTTTGTCTCCAGTTGGGAAGCCAACCTGACCCACGTGCTCAAGCGCCCGATCAAGCGCGTGGTGGCCAACCCTACGGACATTCAGCGCTTTACCGTGGAGTTTTTCCGTCTGGCCAAATCGGTCAGCGGCGCTTCGGCGGTGGACACCAAAGCCACCAGCATTGGCAACTTTGAGCAGTTGCTTAACCTGGGCGCCAGCGACCAGGAGCCGGACGCCAACGACTCGCACATCGTCAATATCGTCGATTGGCTGTTCCAGTACGCCTACCAGCAGCGCGCCAGTGACATTCATATCGAACCGCGCCGCGAGCAGGGCACGGTACGGTTTCGCATCGACGGCGTGCTGCACAACGTTTACCAATTCCCCCCCCAGGTGACCATGGCGATTGTCAGCCGCCTGAAAACCCTGGGCCGCATGAACGTGGCGGAAAAACGCAAACCGCAGGACGGCCGGGTTAAAACCAAAACGCCGGACGGCGGCGAAGTGGAGCTGCGCCTGTCGACCCTGCCCACCGCCTTTGGCGAAAAGATGGTGATGCGGATTTTCGACCCGGAAGTGCTGCTGAAAAACTTCGACCAGTTGGGCTTCTCCCCGGATGACCTCAAGCGCTGGACGGACATGACCAGCCAGCCTAACGGCATCATTCTGGTCACCGGCCCGACCGGTTCGGGCAAAACCACGACGCTCTATACCTCGCTGAAAAAGCTGGCCACCTCCGAGGTCAACCTGTGCACCATCGAAGACCCCATCGAGATGATCGAGCCGGCCTTTAACCAGATGCAGGTGCAGCACAATATCGACCTCAACTTCGCCAGCGGCGTACGCGCACTGATGCGGCAAGACCCGGACATCATTATGGTCGGCGAAATTCGCGACCTGGAAACCGCCGAAATGGCAATCCAGGCCGCGCTTACCGGCCACTTGGTGCTCTCCACCCTGCACACCAACGATGCGCCTAGCGCTATCACTCGTTTGCTGGAGCTGGGCGTGCCGTATTACCTGCTTAAGGCCACCCTGCTCGGCGTAATGGCCCAGCGTTTGGTGCGCACCTTATGCCCGCACTGCAAAGTACCGGTGGAAATTACCGAGGAGGACTGGCAGTCGCTCACCCGTCCGTGGAGTGCCCCGCTGCCGACCGGCGCGCACAAGGCCGTAGGCTGCCTGGAATGCCGCGACACCGGATACCGTGGCCGTGCGGGGGTGTATGAAATCATGCAACTGACCGACAGCCTGAAACCGTTTATCAGCGCCGACACCGACCTGCTGCCACTGCGCCGCCAGAGTTTTAAAGAAGGTATGCGCAGCTTGCGTCTCTCCGGGGCGCAGAAAGTCGCGGCTGGGCTGACAACAATTGAAGAAGTATTGCGAGTGACCCCGCAGAGCGAACAGAAGTAAGGTCAGGTACCGGCGTCCTGTAGGTTGGGGCGGTCCGCATACGGTGAGCGCAGTGAAGCCCAAGGGGGGCCAGCCGCAATTTCAGTGTCGGTCGCTGGCCGTTGGGCTTCATTCGTCAACCCAGCCTACGGGTACCGGACATAGCAGGGGTGCGCACAGCGCAGCCGGATCGATTCATCAACACAAGGAAGCGTCATGCAAATCGGTAGTGTGCTTTTTCTCTTCGTCGGCCTCGCGGTCGCCATTCTCTTTATGGGTTTCAAGGTCGTGCCGCAGGGCTACGAGTGGACGGTCGAGCGCTTTGGCCGCTACACCACCACCCTGCGCCCGGGCCTGAACGTTATCGTGCCGGTGATGGACCGCATCGGCCGCAAGCTCAATGTGATGGAAAGCGTGCTGGATATTCCGCCGCAGGAAGTCATCACCTCCGACAACGCCACGGTGCAGATTGATGCCGTGTGTTTCTTTCAGGTGGTCAACACCGCCCAGGCTGCTTACGAGGTGAATAACCTTGAGCACGCCATCCGCAACCTGCTGCAAACCAATATCCGCACCGTGCTCGGCTCTATGGAGCTGGACGCCATGCTCGGTCAGCGCGATGTAATCAACGAGCGCCTGCTGCGCACCGTCGACGAAGCCACAGCGCCCTGGGGCATCAAAATCACCCGTATCGAAATCAAAGACATCAGCCCACCTGCCGACCTGATGGCGGCCATGTCAGGGCAGATGAAGGCTGAGCGGGTCAAGCGCGCCCAAATTCTGGAGGCCGAGGGCCTGCGTGCAGCGGCGATCCTGACCGCTGAGGGCAAGAAGCAGGCGCAGATTCTTGAGGCCGAAGGCGAACGTCAGGCGGCGTTTCTGGAATCCGAAGCGCGTGAGCGTCAGGCCGAAGCCGAGGCGCGCGCCACCCAGGTGGTATCGCAAGCCATCGCCAGCGGCAACGTGCAAGCGATCAACTATTTCGTCGCGCAAAAGTACATCGACGCCTTGGGCAAACTGGCCTCGGCCAATAACAGCAAAGTGATTTTGATGCCGCTGGAGGCCAGTCAGGTGATAGGCGCGGTGGGCGGGATTGGCGAGATCGTCAAAGCCACCTTTAACCCAGAAAAGAAAGCCTAAGGACGCGTCACCCATGATGGATTTTCTGCAACACCTGTCCTTCTGGGACTGGCTAGCCCTCGGCACCCTGCTGCTGATTCTGGAAGTGTTTGGCGCCGGCGGTTACCTGCTGTGGACCGGCATGGCCGCTGCGGCCGTGGGCGTGATCAGCTACCTGTTCCCCGCCCTGCCCTGGCCGTGGCAATTCCTGCTGTTTGCCGTGTTGTCGCTGCTTACTGCTGTGCTGTGGTGGCAACGCCTGCGCAGCGCCGGCAAAACCTCGCAGCAACCCGGGTTGAATCAGCGCGGCCAGGAGTTTCTAGGCCGCACCTTTGCCTTGCATGACGCGATTGTCGATGGGCGCGGCAAGATCAAAGCAGGCGACAGTGTGTGGTTAGTGATTGGCCCCGACCTGCCGGCCGGCACGCAGGTGGAAGTGATTGGCCAAGAAGGGGTTTTGCTGAAAATCAAAGCCTGCGCCTAGCGAGCGCCGCGTGATTGTCCTGCAAGCAATTTGAACTAGCGCAGCGGCCTGGGAGTCGTAAATTCAGGCCCCGATTTTAAGTTCTGGGCGCCAGTCACTGCAGGAGAAACCCCATGCACCGCAAACTCGTTATTGCGTCCTTGTTGTTGGTTGTTCCGGTTGCCTCGGTCTCGGCCGATACCTTCTGGCGCAACGTGCTGTCGTCCGGCGCCACCACCGGTTCGTTCTACCTGACCTCGCGTAAAGACCACAAAGTGGTCATCGACGCCCAAGAAGATGCGAGCAGTTTTATCGCCAGCAGCGGCGCCATTCGTGGCCCGTACTTGGAAGCGGCGCTGCAGAAAGTGCGCGCTGAGCATCCAGGTTTGAATGCTTCAGACGATGAACTGGCACAGGCAATTTTGACTGCTGAACCGGTTACATCCGCGCAGTAAAGTGCGCACTGGGATTGCCTAACGCGTCTGGTTGTTGGTGACGCGGATATGCGAGCATCGCCGCTCACTTCCATAGACAAGGACCGTTGCCATGGGCAATCCCATTCCCACCCTGAAAGTTGTGCTGATTTTAATCATCGCGGTGAACGCGATTTGGTTCACCGACCGTTTGCTGACGATTGTTGGCCTGGACTTGCTGAGCTATTTGCCGAGCACCATTTGGCAGCTGCTGAGCGCGCTGGGTAGCGGCTTGTTGATCATCTTTAACGTGCTGCTGTTGGGGTTGCTGCCGAAGTTGCAGCTCAAAGGCGAGTAAGCGCCGGCGCAGCCCCCACGCGACCAGTCCCCTCGCCCGCTTGCGGGAGAGGGTTAGGGAGAGGGGCCCTTGCTCTTCTGCGTTAATCTGCGCCCCCCCCCCCCGACCCTCTCCCCCAGCCTCTCTCCCGCAAGCGGGCGAGGGGCGCTTTAAGGCGTTCACCCAAAATAAAAAGCCCCGATCTAAGTCGAGGCTTTTTTATCAGCGCTGCCCTCAGGCATCCGCATCCGCAACGGCCTGATACGCGCCCGCATCGAGCAGTTTCTCCAACTCGCTCACATCACTAGGCTGCAGCTTGTAAAACCAGCTGCCATACGGATCGCCGTTAACGCTTTCCGGGGAATCAGCCAAGGCGTCGTTGACGGCGGTAACGACACCGCTAACCGGCGAGTAAATATCGGAAGCCGCTTTAACCGATTCCACTACGCCCGCTTCCTGGCCAGCCGCCAATTGCTTGCCGACTTCCGGCAATTCCACAAATACCACATCGCCCAGCGCTTCCTGCGCGTGGTCGGAAATGCCCACGGTCACGCTGCCATCAGCTTCCAGGCGCGCCCATTCGTGGCTGGCGGCGTAACGCAGTTCGCTAGGGATAGTCCTCGGAGTCGGGGAGGCGGAACGTCCGCCAGGAAAAGTTAGCAGGTTAGCCGATCAGATCAATGCCTTGCCGTGACGGACAAAGTTAGGCCGAACTACGCGCACGGGATACCACTTGCCACGGATTTCTACCTCAGCCCGTTCACCCGTGGCAGCAGGAACGCGAGCCAAGGCGATGGATTTACCCAGGGTAGGCGAAAAGCTGCCGCTGGTGATTTCCCCTTCGCCAATGCCTTCGACGCGTACCACTTGATGGGCGCGCAATACGCCGCGCTCTTCCAGCACTAAGCCCACTAGCTTGGGTTGCGCGCCGGCACTGCGCTGCGCTTCCAGGGCCTGGCGGCCGACGAAGGCGCGAGTGCTGGGCTCCCAGGCGACGGTCCAGGCCATATTGGCGGCCAGCGGTGAAACGCTTTCGTCCATATCCTGGCCGTACAGGTTCATACCGGCTTCCAGGCGCAGGGTGTCACGGGCGCCGAGGCCGATAGGGGCGATACCGGCGCCCACCAGCTCATTGAAAAAGCTCGAGGCTTGTTCGCGCGGCAAGACGATTTCCAGGCCATCTTCACCGGTGTAACCGGTGCGGGCGATAAACCAGTCGCCGTCGGCAAAACCTTGGAAGGGTTTGAGTTCAGTAATAAGGGTGGCGCGGCTGGAGGACACCAGTTCGGCGACCTTGGCGCGGGCATGCGGGCCTTGAATGGCAAGCATGGCCAGTTCACTGCGCTCATTGAGCTGCACATCGAAACCGGCGGTTTGCGCTTGCATCCAGGCCAGGTCTTTGTCGCGGGTGGCGGCGTTGACGACCACGCGGTAGCCCTCGCTGGTGAGGTAGACGATCAGGTCGTCAATCACCCCGCCCTCGGCATTGAGCATGCCGCTGTACAGGGCTTTGCCGAGGTCTTGTAGGCGCTCGATATCGTTGGCCAGCAGGTGTTGCAGATAGGCTTTGGCCTGGGCGCCGCTGACGTCGACGACGGTCATATGCGACACATCGAATACCCCGCAATCGCGCCGCACCTGGTGGTGTTCTTCGACCTGCGAGCCGTAATGCAGTGGCATGTCCCAACCGCCGAAATCGACCATCTTGGCACCCAATGCAAGGTGCTGATCATAGAGGGGCGTGCGCTGTCCCATGGGGCTTGGCAGAGGTGCGGGCGGGCAGTGAGGTACGGCTGAGCCTAAAAAAACGGCGCTTGCACGAGGCTTCATCTGCTCGGTCAGGATGACGTCCTACACCGAATGGCGCGCATTGTAGCCGCAAGACTGACGCCTGCACACACGCGCTCAATGCCCGTAACGACGCGCCGAGCGACGGATCAGGCCAATCACCGGCAACAGGCCGACCAACACCAGGGTCAGCGCTGGCAGCGCGGCGCGGGCCCACTCGCCTTCGCTGGTCATTTCGAAAATACGCACGGCCAAGGTGTCCCAGCCGAACGGGCGCATTAGCAAGGTGGCGGGCATTTCTTTGAGCACATCGACGAATACCAACAGCGCCGCACTTAAGGCGCCCGGTACCAGCAGCGGCAGGTAAACACGAAAAAACAGTCCCGCGCCTGCCACACCGAGGCTACGCGAGGCCTCCGGCAAGGACGGCCGAATACGTGCCAGCGCGCCTTCCAGCGGGCCATAGGCGACGGTGATAAAGCGGATCAAATAGGCCAGCACCAGCGCCAGCAAGCTGCCCAGTAACAGCGGTTTGCCCGCGCCGCCGAGCCACTGGGAAACTGGCACCACCCATTCGCGGTCGAGGTAGCTAAACACCAGCATGATCGACACCGCCAGCACCGAGCCCGGCAGCGCGTAACCGAGGTTGGCCAGGCTAACGGCGCTGCGGATCGGCCGGGTCGGCACCAAGCGCCGGGCAAATACCAGCAGCATGGCGGCCGTCACGGTGACCGCTGCGGCGATGGCGCCGAGGTAGAGGGTGTGGACAATCAAACCGACGTAGCGCTCGTCAAGATCGAACCGCCCACGCTGCCAGCACCACACCACTAATTGCAGCAACGGCACAGCGAAGGCACAGGCGAATACCAGGCCACACCAGGCGCTGGCGGCGAACGCTTTCCAGCCGTGCAGGTGATAGAGCGCCTGGCCCCGTGGCCGTTCATTAGCCGGGCGGCTGGCGCCACGGGCGCGGCGTTCACCGTAGAGCACCAGCATTACCGCCAGCAGCAGCAAACTTGCCAGCTGGGTGGCGCTGGAGAGGCTGTAGAAGCCGTACCAGGTCTTGTAGATGGCGGTGGTAAAGGTATCGAAGTTGAACACCGACACGGCGCCAAAATCCGCCAGAGTTTCCATCAGCGCCAAGGCTACCCCGGCACCAATCGCCGGCCGCGCCATCGGCACCGCCACCCGCCAGAATGCTCGCCAAGGCGACTGACCGAGAATGCGCGCCGCCTCCATCAAGCCCTTGCCCTGAGCCAGAAATGCGCTGCGCGCGAGCAGGTAAACGTAGGGGTAGAACACCAACACCAACACCACAATCACCCCGCCGGTGGAACGCACGCGGGGTAAACGCAGGCCAGTGCCAAACCACTCGCGCAGCAGGCTTTGCAGCGGCCCGGCGAAATCCAGCAGGCCGACAAACACAAACGCCAACACATACGCCGGAATGGCAAACGGCAGCATCAGCGCCCAATCCAGCCAACGCCGGCCGGGAAATTCACATAGCGCAGTGAGCCAGGCCAGGCTGACGCCCAGCAGGGTGACGCCCACGCCAACGCCCACGACCAGCACTAGCGTATTGCCCAGCAGGCGCGGCATCTGGGTGGCCCACAGATGGGCCCAGATGTCGTGGTCGATGGTTTGCCAGGAAAGCAGCAGCACGGATAGCGGAAGTAGCACCAAAGCCGAGATGGCAAAGGCGGTGGCGTACCAGCGACGTTGATGGACCAAAAGCACAGACCGTAGGTTGGGTTGAGCAAAGCGAAGCCCAACAATTCGTTCATAACGCGGTGCAGCCTAGCTTGGGCTCACCGTCCGCACCGACCCAACCGAGGTTAATACCAGCCAGCGCGGTCCATCAGTTTGATGGCTTCGGCTTGGCGTTTGCCAGCCACTTCTACCGGGATGGTATCGGCTTTAAACGTGCCCCAACTCGCCACTTCTTCCGACGGTTTTACCTTGGGGTTGGCCGGGTATTCCTGGTTTACCCCCGAGAAAATCGCCTGCGCCTCCGGGCCAGTCATCCATTCAACCAAGGCCTTGGCAGCTGCCGGATGCGGCGCATGCTGGGTCAGGCCGATGCCGGACAGGTTCACATGCACGCCACGGTCACCCTGGTTGGGCCAGAACAGTTTTACCGCCAGGCTTGGATCCTGCTTATGCAGGCGGCCGTAGTAGTAGGTGTTGACGATGCCCACATCGCACTGCCCGGCGTTGATCGCCTGCAACACAGCGATGTCATCGGAGAACACATCGGTGGAGAGGTTGTTAACCCAGCCTTTGAGAATTTCCTCAGTCTTCGCCGCACCGTGGGTTTCGATCAGGGTGGCGGTCAGTGACTGGTTGTAGACCTTCTTCGCCGTGCGCAGGCACAGGCGCCCTTCCCACTCTTTATCGGCCAAGGCTTCATAGGTGGACAGCTCCTCGGGTTTTACCCGGTCGCTGGCGTAGGCGATGGTGCGGGCGCGCAGCGACAGGCCAGTCCAGCTATCGGTGGAGGAGCGGTATTGCGAAGGAATATTGGCGTCGATTACCGGTGAATCGAAGGGCTGCAAAATGCCCATGTTCTCGGCTTGCCAAAGGTTGCCGGCATCCACGGTAAGCAGCAGGTCGGCAGTGGCGTTAACACCCTCGGCTTTGATGCGCTGCATCAGCGGCGCTTCTTTATCGGTGATGAACTTGACCTGGACGCCAGTCTTGGCGGTGTAGGCATCAAACACCGGCTTGATCAGCTCGTCGATGCGTGAGGAATACACCACCACTTCATCAGCGGCCTGCGCAGTGGTTGCGCCCATCAGCACAAACAAAGAAAGGAATGAGCGGCGAATCGACACGGGCACGTCCTCGTAAAAGCTAGAAGGCCGCAAATGATAGTGAACCTCAGTTGGCGACCGGGGATCTAGGTGTGTCGGAATGTTGCACGGGCGCTGATTGTTAAAAACGCGCGCTGGGTTTGGCACACCTGAGTCCCCGCCTGCGCGGGGACCACGGGGGTAGCAGATACATTGCGTAGCCCCCGCGCAGGCGGGGGCTCAGAATTGCCGCACAGAGCGTTTTCCATTCAAGCGACGCGCTTGTCACGCTTTGGCTAGCGCGGGCAGGTCGCCTGAAAGTCCCAATGCCTGGCGCACAAACATCGCCTTGCCCTCAGCCAAACCATCGACCAAATTCAAGCCGCTATTGCGCAACCAACGCACCGGCAGCGGGTCAGCCTGGAACAACCGCTGAAAGCCTTCCATCGCCGCCATCATCCCCAAGTTGTGGGGCATACGGCGGCGCTCGAAGCGGCTCAGCACGCGCTCATCGGCAATATTTTCGCCACGTGCGACGGCATGCAGCAGCACTTCGGCCAACACCGCGGCATCGAGAAAACCGAGGTTCACGCCCTGCCCGGCCAACGGGTGAATGGTGTGCGCAGCGTCACCGATCAGCGCCAGGCCCGGCTCGATATAGCGCTTGGCGTGGCGCTGACGCAGGGGAATGCACACGCGCGGATCGGCTTGCAGCACGTCACCCAGGCGCCACTCAAAGGCCTTGCCCAACTCGCGGCAAAACTCGCTGTCATCCAGGGCCATCAGCCGTTCGGCTTGCGTAGGGGTGGTGGACCAGACGATGGAGCACCAATTCTCATCGCCGTCCTGCGTGGCGAGCGGCAAAAACGCTAGCGGGCCGTCATCGGTAAAACGCTGCCACGCAGTGCGCTGGTGCGGCTTGGTGCAGCGCACGCTGGTAACGATGGCGTGGTGCAGGTAATCCCACTCGCGGGTGGCGCAACCGGCCAGGCGGCGTACGGCAGAGTTGGCGCCATCGGCGGCGATCACCAAAGGCGTGCGCACTTCGCGGCCGTCAGCGAGGGTTAGCAGCCAGTCGTCACCCGAATGGCGCAGTTGCTCCAAGCGGGCATCCGCGAGCAGGCCAAGTTCGCTGTCGTGCAGTTGCTCCAGCAAAGCGTCCTGCACCACACGGTTTTCGACGATATGGCCAAGCACCTCGGCATGCACGCTGGCGGCGGAGAAATGGATGTGCCCGGTGCCGGAGCCATCCCACACCTGCATCTCGCCATAGGGACTGGTGCGCCGCGCTTCAATACCCGACCAGGCGCCGACACGTTCAAGAATGCGCTGACTGGCCATCGACAAGGCGCTAACCCGCGGCTCAAAGGCCGCGGCCACATCGAAAGGTTTAACACTCATCGGGCTGCCATCAATCAGCAGAATTTCCAGGCCGCTGTCTTTAAGCGCCAGCGCCAAGGCGCTGCCCACCATGCCAGCACCAACAATCACCAGATCCGCGCGCATTCTGTCTTCCTTATGCTGCCTGCCGCGCTTGCGGTTTGAGGCGGACGTAGAGGGTTTTGCGCACCTTGGCCACCAGGGTGCCCTCGGCGTCGTAGATAGCCACGTTCAGCTCGGGCAGGTACTTGTCGCCATTGGCGGTACGCTCACGGATCTCCGCCAGCAGCGCATCGTCAACCTGAAACTCGGCGTACACCGTACCTTTGCCGGGGCTGATGAAGTCGATGTTGGCGGCCTTGTCCCAGACGATGTAATCGCGGCCGAGCAGGTTCATCAGCATCAACATATAAAACGGGTCGGTCATGCTGTAGAGCGAGCCGCCGAACTGGGTGCGCACGTAGTTGCGGTTAAACCAGTGCAGGCCCATTTTTACCCGCACATGGCGGAAGTCGTCGGCGATCTGTTTAACCCGGATACCGGCGCCCACATAGGGCGGATATAGGTTCATCGCCAGGCGCAAAAAACGCGCGCGGCGGGCCAGCTTGGCATCACTCACGTCAGCACTCTCATTGTTCGCGGGTACCAATGCCCATGGCCTGGCGGGCAAACCAGCGCTTGGCCGGTGGCAGCATATCCAGCCCCAACAGGCCTAGATTGCGCCCGGTGGCCAGCAGCGGCTCGGCATTGCTGAACAGGCGCGTGACGCGGTCGGAGAAACCGACGGTCAGGTTCTGATCCAACTGTTGGCGGGCGTAATACTGCTGCAGGGTGACGAAGTCGCCGGGCACATCCGGCCCAGCCAGCAGCGCCTCGGCGAGGGCTTGCACATCACGCAAGGCCAGGTTGTAACCCTGACCGGCAATCGGGTGCAGGCTGTGGGCGGCATTGCCGAGTACTACCAGATGCGGGCGTACCTGCTCTTGCGCTTCAATCAGCGACAAGGGGTAAACATGCCGCGCGCCGACTTGGCGCAAAGCCCCCAGGCGGTAACCGAAAACTTGCTGCAGCTCGGCGAGAAAGGCGCGGTCGTCCAGCGCCAGCAAACGCTGGGCGTCGTCACCGGGGCGCGTCCAGACCAGCGCGCTGCGGTTATCCGACAGCGGCAACAACGCCATCGGGCCTTCATCAGTAAAGCGTTCGAACGCCAGGCCGCCATGGGGCTGGCTGATACTGATATTGGCGATCAGTGCGCTCTGTTTGTAGGGGGTGTTTTTGACCGTGATCCCCAGTTGTTCACGCAAGCCGGAACGGCCGCCATCGGCCAGCACGGCCAGGTCGCAGTCGAGCAGGCTTTCATCGTTGAGTGTCAGGCGATAACCGCCTCGGCCGGGGGCCAAGTCGATGGCCTGCAGCTTTACCACTTCAGCCGGACAGCGCCAGGTCACCACGTCGGAGTCGAGCGCTTGCCACAGGCAATGCCCCAGCCAGGCATTTTCGGCGACATAACCCAGCGCCGGTACGCCCTCTTCTTCTGCACTCAGGCGCGCAGCGGCGAAACGGCCACGGTCGGAAACATGAATATGAGAAATGGCCTCGGCACGCTCAGCCACCTTGGGCCAAATGCCCAGGCGTTGGTAAATCTGCTGGGTGCCGTAGGACAGCGCGGTGGAGCGGGCGTCATAGCTGGGTTGATAACTGTCGCCAGGGGCGAATGGCTCGATCAGCACAATCGACCAGCCGCGCGCCTTGGCTCCGGCTTGCAGCGCCAAGGCCAGGCTGGCGCCAACCAGGCCGCCGCCAATAATGGCGAGTTGGGCTCTGCTCACGATCAGGCCGCCTGCACGCGGGCAGCCGCCATCAACGCTTCGATTTCTGCCACGGTTTTTGGCGCATCTTTGGTGATGATTTCGCAGCCGGTTTTGGTCACTACCACGTCGTCTTCAATGCGCACACCAATGCCGCGCCATTTCTTCGCGACGTTCTGGTTATCCACGGCGATATAGATGCCGGGCTCGACGGTCAGCGCCATGCCGACTTCCAGCACCCGCCATTCGCCGCCGACTTTGTAGTCGCCAACGTCATGCACATCCATACCCAGCCAGTGGCCGGCGCGGTGCATATAGAACGGTTTGTAGGCCTCAGAAGCGATCAGCTCGCTGACGTCACCTTCGAGCAGCCCCAGCTCAACCAGGCCGGCAGTAATCACCTGCACCGTGGCTTCGTGGGCTTCGTTCCAGTGTTTGTCCGGGCCGATGGCGGCAAACGCGGCTTCCTGGGATTTCAGCACCAGCTCGTAGATGGCTTTTTGTTCCGGGGAAAACTTGCCGCTGACCGGGAAGGTACGGGTGATATCGCTGGCGTAGCAGTCGATTTCGCAGCCGGCGTCGATCAACACCAGGTCGCCGTCTTTGAGCGGTGCATCGTTTTCCCGGTAGTGCAGGATGCAGGCGTTACGGCCTGCGGCAACGATGGAGCCATAGGCCGCCATCTTGGCGCCGCCTTTACGGAATTCGTAATCCAGTTCGGCTTCCAGGTGGTACTCGCTCAGGCCGGCACGACTGGCCTGCATGGCGCGGATATGGGCGCGGGAGGAAATTTGTGCGGCTTCGCGCATCACCTTCACTTCGTTGGCCGACTTGTACAGACGCATGTCGTGCAGCAGGTGTGTGAGGGCGACGAATTCGTTTGGCGGCTGTGCGCCTTGGCGCGCTTTGGAGCGGATCACGTTGATCCACTCCATCAAGTGACGGTCGAATTCCTGATTGGTGCCCATGGCGTAGTACACCCGGTCACGGCCCTCGATCAGGCCCGGCAAGATTTCGTCGATATCGCCAATCGGGAACGCATCGTCAGCACCGAAGTTGCTGATGGCACCATCTTGCCCGGCACGCAGGCCGTCCCACAGCTCGCGCTCCGGGTCACGCTCGCGGCAGAACAATACGTACTCGCCATGCTCGCGCCCTGGGATCAGCGCAATCACCGCCTCGGGCTCGGGAAAACCACTGAGGTATTGAAAGTCGCTGTCCTGACGGTAAATGTGCTCGACGTCGCGGTTGCGGATATACACAGGCGCCGCCGGCAGAATGGCGATGCTGTTGGGCTCCATCTGCGCCATCAGCGCCTTGCGCCGACGAGCGTATTCCGACTTGGGGATGCTGATCATGGGCAGGCTCGCTTGCTCAAAAAAAGGGGGCGGCAATCAGTGCAGCGATGGCTTGGGTGCGGCCGGAGCGGCTGGCTTCACGCATTCAGTGAAGAGCAACAGCGGCGCGACGCGCAGGTACTCCATCACTTCCATATAGTCGTTTTCGCCGTCTTCGGATTCTTCCAAGGCTTCTTGCACCTGGGCAATCGCGGCGAGGTCTTGCAGCACTTCCATGGCCTCGGCACTTAGCGCGGCGTCGCGGGCAGTCAGGCCGAAACCGGCGAGAAAGCCTTGGCACCATTGGCCCATGGCGATTGCGCGCTCGGCGAGCGGGGCGTCGTCGTTGGGCAACAGGAGAACGACGGTAATCTCGTCGCCAGTCAGCTCGGCCTTGACCATCTGCTGAAGACCGATCAGTGCCTGCTTGATGTTCTCCTCGGGCTCGGCAGAAAACAGGTCGGAGGCATCCATCAGCCAGGGCGCGGGTTCAAAGCCGGCACCGGCGCAACTACGGCCCAGCAACAGGCCATGCAACTCAGCAGGCGAAATGGGTTGACCGCTGCTGGCGAGCAGGGTGGCGAAAGCGCTATACGGGGAATTTTGTGTGGGCATTGGCAACTAGGCGCCAGAAGGCGCGATGGCTAGAATGAAGGCCTTGTATCCTAGCACCGGCAAGCGCGCCAAGACCATTGGCCGACGTCAACGGGTTTGCACCACTGCCGGTGCCTTCCTATATAGTTTCGCCACTTTAATTCTCTAGCGAGAGCCCATGGAAGACGCCGATCTGCACGCGCTCACCGTCAAGCTGGAACTACTTATTC
>LNAP01005445.1_pt1 | contig 15666 bp, 16 predicted proteins | sample 602601 | NCBI WGS metagenome assembly LNAP01 (sample SAMN02440304, study PRJNA202911) | soil metagenome | biome: Subtropical and temperate rainforests or woodlands; isolation source: soil samples (1 kg each in a 20% v/v slurry with milli Q water) were... ...
GATGGCGCCGTCGCGCACCATTTTCAACGCCGCTTCGACGGCCGGCACAATCATGCGCTCGGAAAAGCAAATGGAAAATATCCGCCCTGTTTCGTTAACGGCCCGTTCCACCTCTGCCAACTGAGCATAGTCGGTAATGCCCGGCTTATCGGTTAGCACGTCCTTGCCATGACGCATGGCTTCCACCGCGATGGCAGCCCGCTCCGACGGAATGGCCGCCGTCACGATCAAGTCAATGCTGTCATCTTCCAGCAAAGCGGCCCGATCCTCGAACTCCGGGATCGATGGAAACCGTTCGCGTACGCCCTCAAGCACTTTGGGGTCGGAGGTCTGCGTCCAATAGCCTGCACAGACAGCACCGGCGCGGACCAACTCTTCGATCAGGTGATAGACGTGGCGATGATCCAGCCCAATGACCGCAAATTTAATCATTTCATCTCCCGGTTCAGAATAGAGGCTTCACGAACTCGTGCCGGACGTTCGTCGGCTGGCGTGTAGTCATGCAGTACAAACGCGCCCCCTTGCAGTTGGGAGCTTAATGGGTGAGGGTGTGGAGCAATAGGCTCGGCCACGGCCGCCCAAGCCTCGGCGTCAAGGGCTGGAAAATAACCGATGGCGTTTTCCTGAGATAAGTCATAAAACGCACGCGAGTTATTCGAAATTCCCCAGACCTCGGCGTAGCCGACCGACGGCGCCTCGATGGAGCGCTGTACCAGCTGAATCAGGTCCTCCTTCCCCAACCAGGTGCTCAAATGGCGCCGGTTTTCAGGCGGGATTTCCGATGCGCTGCCAATTCGCAGGCAGACCGATTCAATGCCATGCTTGTCCCAATACATGCGGGCCAATCCTTCGCCCCACATCTTGGATAGGCCGTAGAATCCGTCGGGCCGATAGGCCGCGTCCAGCCGCAGGCTGGCGTCAACAGAATGCATGCCAAATGCGTGATTGGAACTGGCAAAGACAATACGCCGAACACCCTGGCGCCTTGCCCCTTCGTAGACCTCGTGAAGAGCGACCAAATTATTCTGGATAATTTCCGGCAAGGGCCTTTCAACGCTGGTGCCGGCCATGTGCACCAGAACGTCAATACCACTGAGCAGCTGATCGACCACGGCCGGATCCCGCAAGTCGCCGTGCATGACATCCTCGCCATCAAAACGCGCTTCCAAAGGGCTGCGGCCACCGGCTGAGCGCAGTGCATAACCGAGCTCCGGCAGCGCCACGCGAAGAATTCGGCCTATATTTCCGGATGCGCCGCTGAGTGCTATGTTGAGATTTTGTTTCATATTTCCAGCAAAAATGACTTCACTAGGAAGCATCTGCAGCCTTCAGGGATAAGCGTTGATTCCCTGGAAAATGCGATACTTCGGGCTATTTGGTTTTTTTGTCGTCGTTTTTTGTTTAAAGCGACAATAACCTGGGTCTTCTGGGTATTCGACCGAGACCCATTTTGCATTCGCCCCTGCTTTTTATCCAATGCTAAATACGCAAGGGGTCTTGCTAACTCAGTAAGGAAGGATGGGTCCAATGGATCTGAGACAGTTATCGTCGTTTATCGCCGTCGCAGAGGAAGGGCAATTAAGTAAAGCGGCAGTCCGGCTATGCCTTTCTCAGCCGCCACTTAGCCGGCATATCCAGGCGCTGGAAGAAGAGCTCGGCGTGCGGCTGTTTGATCGTACCGCCGCAGGCATGGAGCTCACTCAAGCCGGAATGACCTTGCTCGGCGATGCGCGCAATATCGAGAGCCTGATCCACCAAGCTACGAAAAGGGTTCGACGGGCAGGCATGGGGCAGTCAGGACAACTGAGTGTCGGGGTTTATGGTTCGTCCATCTACGGCGCCGTCCCGCAAATTCTTCAACAATTCCGGCTGTCCTACCCCGAAGTCGAGCTGGTATTGCATTATGCTCAGACACCCGCTCAGGTGCTGGCGTTGAGGCACGGAAGAGTTCAGATCGTCTTTGAACGCATGGTGCCCAAAGAGTCCGACATCCGTGTGCAAATGGTATGCCGCGAAAAATTGCTGGTGGCGTTGAATGCGTCCCACCCGCTCGCGCAACGCGAATGGGTAGAACTTGGCGAACTGAAGGACGAGGTCTTTATCCCGGGTACTGAATTCACGGCGAGTTCAAAAGTGGTCGAACTTTGCCGGGAAGCCGGCTTCATTCCACGTCTGGCTCCGCCATCGAGCAATGTCGTCACGGCGACGCTGCTCGCAGGGATCGGTGCCGGCGTCTCGCTCGTGCCCGAATCGATGGTCAATGTCAGTTTCCCCGGCATCGCGTATCGTGAGCTGAGACTGGATGGCGAACACACTATGGATCTGCACTGTTTCTATCTCGAGAAAGAGTCTTCGCCGTTGTTGACCAATATGCTTGAAATCGTCAACGCATTTTCTGCACAATACCCACAGCCAGTTACGGCGTAGATGAAAAACCATGTAGCCGTTGTTACTACCGAAAAGAGGAAACCTTTGCACAATAAGCAGGACACGGCGCGTTGGCGAATTCTGATTGTTCTCTTGACGGCGCTCTTCATGTCGCTGGTTGGCGTCAGCATCGTCAACGTCGCTCTGCCATCGATGCAAAATGCGCTCCATGCCTCACAATCGGATATTCAATGGGTACTGTCAGGCTATGCATTAACGTTTGGGGTTGTGCTGGTTAGCGCCGGACGTGCAGGCGACCTCATGGGGCGAGGCGGACTCTTCCTTATTGGAGCGGGCATATTCACTGCTTCATCGATCGCAGCCGGCCTGGCCCCGGATGCCACCTGGCTCAACGTCGCGCGCTTCGTGCAAGGACTGGGCTCGGGGCTGCTGAGCCCGCAAGGCATCGGCATGATTCAGCAGTATTTCCGGGGCGCCGAACGCGGTCGAGCATTTGGTTACCTGGGCACGACCGTGGGCTTCTCCGTCGCGATCGGACCGGTACTCGGGGGGCTTCTGATCGAGCTGGGCGGACCCGAGATGGGCTGGCGGCTGACTTTCCTGGTCAACGTTCCCATCGGACTCATCACGATTGTTCTGGGCTTACTCTGGTTTCCGCGCCCCCTCTTCGCCTATGTCGGAAATCCTGGGCAACCGCCATCCAGCCGCAACAGGAGTATTCTGCGCTCACTGGATCCGATCGGCGCAGCTCTGCTGGGCCTGGCGGTGCTCGCCGTCCTTTTTCCGTTCATGGAATCCCGCAGTTCGCCCTTGACCTGGCTGTTGCTGCCGGCAGGCCTTGTGCTGGCCTATATGTGGGTCAAGTGGGAGCGTCGCTACGCTCGCCTGGGCGGCAGCCCCATGGTCGATCTGAATATTTTCTCCATCTCGAGTTTTACCAACGGAGCCCTGATCATGACGCTGTACTTTCTGGGCATGACCAGCGTCTGGGTGCTGGTAGCGCTGTACGTACAGATGGGCACAGGCATGACGGCATTCGAAGCGGGGCTATTTGGCGTACCGGCTGCGCTGCTGTCAGCCTATGCGGCTGCCTGGGCCGGTAAGCGCGTCATGCGCTATGGCCGCAAGATCGTCATCGGCGGGCTTTTGCTGGCGCTGCTGGGCCTGGCCTTGAGCATACTGGTTGCTCTGCTGTACGAAAAAGGCGTTGTCAGCATTTGGTGGTTGCTGGTGACGCTGTCATTCATTGGCCTGGCACAAGGTTCCGTCATCAGCCCGAACCAGGCGCTGACACTCGCGGATGTGCCGCTGGCCTACGCCGGCAGCTCGGGCGCCATCATGCAAACAGGCCAGCGCATTGGTACGTCGATCGGCATCGCCGTGATCACCGCCGCCACCTTTGCCTCGCTCGATGCCTCGTCGTCATGGGCAACCGCCGTCATGGTTGGCTTTAGCGTGATCGCTCTGGTGGTCTTGCTGACATTGATGGTGGCCATCAAAGACCTGTATGACCGCAGATAAGTCAGACTTGTGGAAGGACCTCTTCACCGATTTCCTGTATCACGTCGCGTGCAGGCCTTCCGTTACTGGCCAGGTTGAAAAGAACATGCTCAACGCCCAGCTCTTGCAAGCGACGCAAGTAGTCAACGAGCGCATGTCGGCCGGTGCGCATTCCCAACTCCAATGGCTCTGGCTGGGCAGAAGGCTCTTTGAGCAGATCAAGCTGGACTGACTGGACAAAGGGCTTGGAAAACCCCTGAGTTTTCTGCTCGAGGGCTTGATGCCACAGGTTGATGCGGCCTTGCTGTCGCGCCTCGACACGGTGGTAGGTGGCCCACGCATCGGCATGCTCCGCAATCCACTGTAAGGACTGGCGCGCCGATCCGACGACCATCATGGGGATCCTGGCCTGTGGAGCCTCCATCACATCGTAGCCGCCTGTACTCTCCAACAAGGATGTGCGCTCCTGCTCAACAGGCGACAGGGCCGCACGCAGCAAGGGCCAGCGCCGGCGAAAGGCGTCCCTGCGCATCTCGAGATCCTCGCCGAAGGAGGCAAACTCCGCCGGCCTGTCGCCCGAACCCAGGCCAAGAATGAAACGGCCGGCGCTCAATCGATCCAGCGTCAACGATGCCTTGGCCACATGCAACGGATGCCTCAAGGGCAGCACAATGGCGGCGGCGCCCAGCGCGATTCGTCGCGTCGCGCAAGCAAGACCGGCCAGCCACAAGAACGGATCATCCAGCGCGCTGGCCGTATTGTCGCTGCCTTGCGGAATCATCAACGGCACATCGCGCGTCCAGAGCGCCGCATAGTTCAACTTGTCGGCAAGCGCGGCCAGCTCGAAGGCCTCGTCCAGACGGGCCATCTGGCCGGATGCTTGCGCGAACGGGGTCATCAACCCCAGCGTCAGCCGGCCGGACCGAAAGACCTCGTTGTACGCTGCGTTGAACTGAATCACCGTGATCTCCTGATGCGACTAAGCAAAGGCTTACTTTGCTAGTCCTGTTTGATGTTGGCCGACTTCAATGCATATCTCTGCCACATGATCGGCAAACTCCTGCATCTTCAGAAGAATGCGTTTCAGCCTTTCTTCCTCCTGGATGGGCGACGAAACGGCAAAACGCCCTATAAGCCAGGGCGCGCAAGCCGCGGCGACGGATGCTCTGGTGTTTGAAGTCCTGGACAATGTTGTTATCCAAAACCAGGATAATGTCCCGACCCAATTCGTAACCCGTCGCATAGATGTGAAGAAACTGCGATAGAGTGCTATAAAACTCATATAGCTCCCGATCGGATATTTCTTTCAGTACAGGCTTGAATTCAGCGGAAAACTGCGCTTTCAATAACTCGATCTTTTTATTATCCATTAGTTAAACCTGCGATTTAGTTCAACGACTCAGCCTCACCGGATTCCAGCTCAGCGCCGCGACTACAAAACATAGCATAGCCAGCATATAGGTACAGCTACTCTATATGAGCTTCAGTAGAAGTCAGTGGGATTGGAGCGGGTGAAGGAAACAAAATCTAGCATCCAATCAATTGATTTCTGTCTTCTGACGGCCATCCACAGCCACTGAGCTGGCGCTCTGAATTTCTTTCAGTGACGTGAATCAACACGCGCCGAATTGAAGCCACCATTGCGCCATTCTTGTGTGATCAGCAATGGCCAGATCGTGGAGATCAGGGCTGCTTTAGGTCGCAAACAATGAGAACTGACCCGTGCCCATATTAAGGGCTGGGGGTCGGCCGCCCGTCCAGACAACTAGGACCGGCCTTCAGTTTCGTTTATTGCGATTTTCGATTGTTTCGATTAAAATGGGCTTTGCAATTCGTTTTTGCCTAGGAGATTACCCATGACCACCACTGCCCAATCCAAGATGACCCTGCCAGCCGTGGGGGAAATGAAGGCAGCCGTGCAGGGGCAGCGTGCCTTGGCGGCTTACTTGACGACGCAATTCGAAACACAGCACATCCAGATCTTCGATGACCGGAAGCAGGCGCATCAGGTGGAACTGCCTACCTCCGCGCTGCGATTGCTGGTGGACATCTTGGCCGAACTGGCCGATGGCAACGCCGTGAAGGTGGTGCCTATTCATGCAGAGCTGACCACCCAAGAGGCCGCGGATCTGCTCAACGTGTCCCGCCCCCACTTGGTCAAACTACTCGAACAGGGAATGTTGGCGTTTCATCGAACTGGCAAGCACCGTAGAGTGAGATTTGCCGACTTGATGCAGTACAAGGAAGCCCGCGAGCGAGCGAGCGAGCAAGCGATGGCCGAACTCACCCAGCAGTCACAAGAGTTGGGAATGGGGTACGAATGAGGCATTCCTCCTTCACGGCCGTCTATGACGCATGCGTTCTCTATCCAGCACCGCTGCGAGACTTCCTCATGTGGCTGGGCCTGTCAGGTCAATTCCGGGCGCGATGGAGTCAGGCCATTCATGAGGAATGGAAGCGCAATCTGCTGCTCAACCGGCCCGATCTGACGAGGGCGCAGGTAGACAGGACATCCGAGTTAATGGATTGCGCCATTCCAGACGGCTTGGTGGAGGGTTACGAAGCATTGGTGGCCGGGCTGGAACTGCCAGACCCGGACGACCGCCATGTGCTGGCTGCGGCGATTCGCTGCGGGGCAAGCGTGATCGTGACATTCAACGAGCGCGACTTCCCCGCAGAGATGCTCGCCCCTTACGGCATCGAATCACAACATCCCGATGAGTTCGTGGAGAACTTGTTGGATCTTGACGCGGCAGCGGTAGTGTCGGCCGCACAGCGCCAGCGCGCCCAGCTAAAGAACCCGCCGATCGACGTGGATCGATATTTTGAAATCTTGCTTCGCCAAGGTTTGGTCCAAACCACCAAGGTGCTCATCACTTACCGAACCATTCTCTGACTCGCCGAGAAACACGGATCCCCCCCCCCGACAGATGCATTCCTGCTGAAGGGCATTCACCGAAGATGGAGTCTGCAGGACGCCTCGCAGTGCACATCGTGGGTGAGGCGCACTACCCACTTCGGCCGTTACCCCCAGTTCGTTTAATGCAGGCGACATCATTGCTTAATGCGGTTGGGGTGGTGTAATTAACCGTGTGTGATGAATGCCGATCCCCGCTTATGGGGTAGGGCCTTAGACTGTCGCAATGGAGCGGGTGAAGGGAATCGAACCCTCGTCATCAGCTTGGGAAGCTGCTTCTCTACCATTGAGATACACCCGCCTGGGCGTTGAAGCGTACAGTTTTCAGCCGTGCCAAAAACTGCAGCGCACGCATTATAGCGCGTGAAATGGACTTCGCGGCAAATAGTGCAGAACTTTATACTGGCCTGGCAACCAGAGATCCTGTGCAATCGCTACAATTCAGCTTATGACATCGACAACACCCGCCCCCCATTCCGATTTAACGGCTCAAGCCACCGAGGCCAGCTCAGACCGCCCGGACTTCGGTCATATCCGCAGCTTCGTGCATCGACGCAGCCACATCACCCTGGGCCAACAAGAGGCGCTCGACCGCTTAATGCCCCAATGGTCCGTGCCTTACCAGGCTGCGCCGCTCGACGTTGAAAAGACGTTCGGGCGAGCCGCGCCGACCGTGCTTGAAATCGGTTTTGGCATGGGCGAGACTACTGAAAAAATCGCCACCGCGCGGCCCGGCGACAACTTCCTGGGAGTCGAGGTCTTCAATGCTGGCGTCGGCGCCATGCTCAAACGCATCGATGCATCAGGCCTGCAGAATATTCGCATCATTCAGCACGACGCTGTCGAAGTGGCGCGCGATATGATTTTGCCCGATTCGCTGGCCGGCGTGCATATCTACTTTCCCGACCCCTGGCCCAAAACCCGCCATCACAAGCGCCGCCTGATTCAGCCGCCCTTCATTGCGCTGCTGGCCAGTCGCATTGCGCCGGGCGGTTATATCCATTGTGCCACCGACTGGGAAAACTACGCCCAGCAGATGCTGGCGGTACTCAGTGCAGAACCGCTGCTGACCAACACCGCCGACAGCTACGCCCCACGGCCCGACTTTCGCCCCCAGACCAAGTTTGAAACGCGCGGGTTACGCCTGGGTCATGGCGTGTGGGACTTGATTTTCAAACGGAAAGCATAAAGCGGCCTAAAGGCGTCCGGGCTCTGATTTTTCTTTATAAGGAATTGCTGTGTACCCCGAAATACAACCTTATCGTCACGGCTTTTTAAACACGGGCGAAGGCCATCAGATTTATTGGGAACTGTGCGGCAACCCCGAAGGAAAGCCTGTGATTTTCCTGCACGGCGGCCCAGGCAGCGGTTGTTCAGCGGTACACCGGCGCCTTTTCAACCCCGAGCGCTACAACATTTTGCTGTTCGATCAGCGCGGCTGCGGGCGCTCGGTGCCGCATGCCAGCATTAAAAACAATACAACCTGGCATCTGGTGGCCGACATCGAGCGCTTGCGCAAAGAAGTTCTCAATGCTGAAAAGGTGCAGATTTTCGGAGGCTCCTGGGGCTCTACGCTGGCGTTGGCCTATGCGCAAACCCACCCGGAATGCGTCAGCGAATTGATCGTGCGCGGCATCTTTACGTTGCGCCAGGCAGAACTGCGCTGGTTTTACCAAGAAGGCGCTTCCTGGCTATTCCCCGACGCGTGGGAAGGCTATCTGGCGCCCATTCCCCCTGAAGAACGCCATGACCTGATGGCGGCCTACCGCAAGCGGCTGATCTCGACCGACTACCAAATCCAGTTGGAAGCCGCTCATGCCTGGAGTCAGTGGGAAGACAACACCATTACCTTGCTGCCCAGTGCCGAGCACCGGCAAAGCCATGCTGCGGACGACGCTGCCGTCGCCTTCGCCCGCATCGAAAACCATTATTTTGTGCACCAAGGTTTCATGGAGGAAGGCCAGTTGCTGCGCGATGCCTACAAGCTCGCCGACATACCGGGTGTTATCGTACAAGGTCGCTACGACGTCTGCACACCCTCCAAATCGGCCTGGGACCTGCACCGTGCCTGGCCGCAGGCCGAATTCCACTTGATTGACGATGCCGGCCATGCTTTCGACGAACCGGGCATCCTGGCCCAGTTACTTGCGGCCACCGACAAGTTCAGTCAATAATTTTTTTGGTATTACACGTATGAACATCACCTTAAACGGCAAGCCCGAACACTTTAAAGACATCGCCACCGTCGCCGACCTGATCAACGTATTGGGTTATCAGGGCAAGCGTATTGCTGTTGAACGCAACGGCGAAATCGTGCCGAAAAGCCAGCACGCTGTCGCGCCCGTGGCGGCTAATGACGAAATTGAAATCGTCGTCGCGGTGGGTGGCGGCTAAGCCTGCGCCTCGATCCCACCGATTCACCGTAACAATTCGTTCCCATGCCACCCTTGACTCAATATCGGCGTTTGGTAATAGTTGGCCGATTACACTAACGTTCGGGAGCGCTTCAGAATGAGTATGTTCAGTTTTTTAAAAGAAGTCGGTGAAAAGATTTTCGGTGCCAGCGAGGCGAAGGCGGCGACCGCGGATGAGCTGAAGAAAGAACTGGGAAAGCACAAGCTGTCGGCCGACAACTTGAACATTTCAGTAGAAGGCGACAAGATCACCGTCACCGGCCAGGCTCAATCCACGGAAGAAGCAGAAAAAATCACGCTGGTGCTAGGCAATACAGTGGGCGTCTCCATGGTCGACAACCAGCTGGCCGTGGCACAAGCCAGCCCGAGCGCAAAGATGTATACGGTTAAAAAAGGCGACACCCTGTGGAAAATCGCCGAAGATAGCTACGGCAAAGGCCAGGGCGACAAATACCCCGTTATTTTTGAGGCCAACAAACCCATGCTTAGTCACCCCGATAAGATCTACCCCGGCCAGGTATTACGCATTCCGCCACTGATTTAAGCCTGCCAACGGCAAGACGTAAAAAAACCTGCATGACGGCAACGCCTTATGCAGGTTTTTTAATGCCGGTGCCGGCTAGCGTACCGTTACCGCATGCCGCCAAAACCGCCTTTGCCCAGGCCTTTCATGCCGCCCATGGCGCGCATCATTTTGGCCATGCCGCCTTTTTTCATTTGCTTCATCATGCCCTGCATCTGATCGAACTGCGCCAGCATGCGGTTGACTTCTTGCACGGGCACACCAGAGCCGGCGGCAATGCGCCGTTTGCGCGACGCCTTGAGCAATTCAGGCTTGGCACGCTCGGCGGCCGTCATGGAATTCAAAATGCCTTCAGTACGGCGCAATTGCTTTTCAGCCTGCCCGCCTTTGATCTGGCCCGCTGCCTGGGCAAACTGGGCTGGCAGCTTTTCAAGCATGGAGCTCATGTCACCCATATTCTTGACCTGCTGCAACTGATCGCGAAAATCGTTCAGGTCAAAGCGATTGCCCGACTTGATCTTGGCCGCCAGCTTTTGCGCCTCGGCCATGTCGATATTTTTTTGCGCCTGCTCGACCAGCGAAACAATATCGCCCATGCCCAGCACGCGCTGAGCCATGCGCTCTGGGTAAAACGGCTCCAGGCCATCCAGCTTTTCAGACAAACCGACGAATTTCAGCGGCTTGCCGGTAACATGACGTACCGACAAAGCGGCGCCGCCCCGGGCATCGCCGTCGAGCTTGGTCAGCACCACGCCGGTCAAGGGCAGCGCATCGGCAAAGGCCTTGGCCACGTTGACCGCATCTTGCCCCTGCATGGCGTCAACCACGAACAGGGTTTCAATCGGGTTGAGCAAATCGTACAGAGCACGAATTTCGCGCATCATGACTTCGTCAATACCCAGGCGACCGGCCGTATCGACAATCAACACGTCAAAGAAATGGCGCTTGGCGTAATCCAGTGCGGCAGCCGCAATGGCCTCGGGCTTTTGCGAGGCGTCGGATGCGAAAAAATCGACCTTGACCTGGGCCGCCACGGTTTTCAACTGCTCGATAGCCGCCGGACGATAAACGTCGGCACTGACCACCAAAACTTTTTTCTTGCCGGTTTTACGCCCGTTCTGGACGTGACCGCCTTCGCTCAGCCATTTAGCCAACTTACCGGTCGTGGTGGTTTTACCCGCGCCCTGCAAGCCTGCCATCAACACCACAGCCGGCGGCTGCGACGCTAGGGACAGTTCGCTGGCGTCAGCGCCCAGATCGCCGCCCATCAGCGCGGTCAGCTCTTTATGCACCACCCCCACCAGGGCCTGGCCGGGGTTAAGACTGCCAGCCACTTCCTGCCCCAGCGCACGCTCTTTAACCCGCGAGACGAAATCACGCACGACGGGCAAGGCCACGTCGGCCTCAAGCAATGCCATGCGCACTTCACGCAGCATGTCCTGGGTATTGGCCTCGGTCAGCCGCGCTTCGCCACGTATGGTTTTAACGACGCGGGAAAGGCGTTGGGTCAGATTGTCGAGCATAACGATGGTTTCGCTTAAACTAGTTGATATCTTGGGTTAATTAATGGGGCATTATGCCCTACCCATCTAATAAAATTTTAGGGACTATGTCTTCAGGCATTGTATTTCACTCGCTCGCAGCCCTTGCGTACGCGATATTGGCCATCGTACTTTGGCGGCCACTGCTGCAAGGTAACACCAACCCTCCGCAGGCGGGAAAAACGGGCCGCCTCTTCCTGCTAGGCGCCATTGCTCTGCATGGCATCGGCCTGCAGCAATCCATTATGCTGGAACACAGCCTGCACTTAGGCTGGGCGCTGGCATTGTCGGCGGCGATCTGGCTGGGCATGATCATATTCTGGCTTGAAAGCCTGGTCATACGCATCGACGGCCTGCTGCTTATTTTACTCCCCACCGCCATGGCCGTCTCGGCGCTGTCCGCTCTGTTTCCGTCCGGGCATATCGTGGACCACGGTAGCAGCGACCTGCTGCGCATGCATTTACTGATTGCCCTGACCGCCTATGGCCTGATCACCGTTGCTGCCTTTCAAGCCATTTTAATGGCCACGCTGGATCGTTCGCTGCACCGCCCGGTCGAACCGGCCGCCCGTCGCAGCTTTGTCAATCAGGCGCTGGACTCTATGCCCCCCTTGCTGGTTCAAGAGCACTTACTGTTTCGCCTGATCTGGATTGGTTTTTTCGTCCTGACCCTGACCATTATTTCCGGCGCCGTCGTCTCGCTGCAACTGACCGGCCTTATCCTTCCCATGGATCACAAAACCATTTTCACGCTGTTGTCCTGGTTTACGTTTGGCGGGCTGCTGACCGGCCGATACACCCGAGGCTGGCGCGGGCGCGTTGCGTTGCGCTGGACCTTGGCGGGTTTTGCTTTTTTAATACTGGCCTATACCGGCAGTCGATTCGTTCTTGACGTCATTTTGCAACGGGGCTAATGTGGGAAAAGTATTATTTTGGGTCATCGTTATTATTGCCGGCCTGCTGATCGCCCGTATTCTGGCCCGACAGCACGAGAAAGGCAGAATCCAGGAGCAACAGCCTAAACAGGCGGCGCGCAAAGGCGCTCCGCCCATTGCACACCCCGAATCCATGGTGCGCTGCGCCCATTGCGGCATACACATGCCGCGATCCGAAGCCGTATTTATCGCCGGAAAAACCTGGTGCACCAACGAACACGCCAAGCTGGGGGAACGCCTATGACCGTATTGGCGCTAGATCGTTTTGGCTGGCTCAAACCGCACATCAGTGTGCGGCTGGCCGCATCGCCCAACTTCGATAACCGGCCCCGAAACGTTGAACCCACATTACTGGTTCTACATAATATCAGCCTGCCGCCCGGCGAGTTTGGCGGCAATGAAGTCGTTGACTTCTTCCTGAACCGACTGGATTACGACTCGCACCCCTGGCTGGGTCGGCTGCGTGGCATGACAGTATCGGCGCATTTCTTCGTGCGCCGCGACGGCAACATCGTGCAATTCGTGTCCACCCACAAGCGCGCCTGGCATGCCGGCGTTTCATCTTTCGATGAGCGCGAACGCTGTAATGACTTTTCCATTGGCATCGAACTGGAAGGCACCGACAGCCTGCCCTACACCGACGAGCAATACCTGGCGCTGAAAGGCCTGACAGCGGCGCTACGCGACGGCAGTGCGCGGGCACGAACACATCGCCCCCGGCCGTAAAACCGACCCAGGCCCGGCGTTTCAGTGGCGCCGCTACGCCCGGGAAAATGGCTGGTTCTTGCGGCAGCTGCCGCCGGTGGGCTGACAGGGGAAACCCATGAGCAAGACGAGTCCCACTAATTAATGAGTAGAGATCTCCAGCACAACAAAAAGGGCAGATCAGGTTAATTAACCTGTTCTGCCCTTTTCTTTAAAAGCGTCAACGCTTTTAAAATCACATCGTCTTTAATGCGTCAGCGCCTTAGCTTTTCAGCAGCAAACTGTTCAAGCGCTTTACAAAACCCGCCGGGTCAGCCAACTGAGCGCCTTCGGCCAGCATCGCCTGGTCCAACAGCACATGAGCCCACTCACCGAAGTCCTCGTCCGAAGCCGCCTGCACCCGCGTAATCAACGCATGCTCAGGGTTGATCTCGAGGATAGGCTTCACATCAGGAGCCGCCTGCCCTGCCGCTTGCAGCATGCGCAGCAAATGCGGGCTGAGCTCGTTCTCGTCCACCACCACGCAAGCGGGCGAATCCACCAGGCGCAAGGTCACACGCACTTCCTTCACCTTGCCGTCCAGCGTCTCTTTCAACCGCTCGACCAAAGGCTTGAAGGTTTCAGCCACTTCGCTTTGATGCTTCTTCTCGTCTTCGTCGGCCAACTGCTCCAGATCCAGACCGCCCTTGGCAATCGACACCAACGGCTTGCCGTCGAAATCGCGCAAATACGAAAGCATCCACTCGTCGACCCGGTCAGAGAACAACAGCACTTCAATGCCCTTCTTGCGGAAAATCTCCAAATGCGGGCTATTGCTGGCGGCGGCATAGGTGTCGGCGCTGACGTAGTAAATCTTGTCCTGGCCTTCCTTCATGCGACCCACGTAATCAGCAAACGACACCGTTTGCGCGGCGTTGTCGGCCTGCGTCGACGCAAAGCGCAGCAGCTTGGCAATACGGTCTTTGTTGGCCGTATCTTCGCCCGCGCCTTCCTTGAGCACCTGACCAAACTGCGTCCAGAACTCGGCATACTGCTCGGGCTGGTTCTCTGCCAGATCTTCCAGCAAAGACAAAACACGCTTGGCCGAGCCTTCACGTATCACGCGCACATCGCGGCTTTCCTGCAAAATCTCACGCGACACGTTCAGCGGCAAATCGGCCGAATCAATCACCCCACGCACAAAACGCAGGTAAGACGGCAGCAATTGCTCGGCCTCGTCCATGATGAACACGCGCTTCACATACAGCTTCACCCCGCGACGGCCATCGCGATCCCATAAATCCATTGGCGCGTGCTTCGGAATAAACAGCAACTGCGTGTATTCGCTGCGCCCCTCGACACGGTTATGCGTCCAGACCAGCGGATTATCAAAATCGTGCGTAATGTGCTTATAAAACTCTTGGTACTGCTCGTCGGTAATGTCCGACTTCGAACGCGTCCACAAGGCATTGGCCTGGTTCACGTTTTCCCATTCCGTCGATTTAACCTGCTCCGACTTTTCGCCGTCCCACTCTTCCTTCAGCATTTGAATCGGCAACGAAATATGGTCGGAATAGCGGCGCAAGATGTCGCGCAGCTTCCAGCCGCTAAGGAAATCGTCCTCGCCTTCACGCAAATGCAGCGTGACCGACGTACCTCGATCCGCCTTCTCAACCGGCATCACCGAAAACTCGCCCTGCCCATCCGATTCCCACAGCACCGCGTCCGTCTCGGCCAAACCGGCCCGGCGACTAAGCACCGACACCTTGTCCGCCACAATAAACGCCGAATAAAAGCCCACGCCGAACTGCCCAATCAACTGAGCATCTTTTTGCTTATCGCCCGTCAATTGAGAAAAGAATTCTTTAGTGCCTGAACGAGCAATCGTACCCAGATGGGACACCGCCTCGTCGCGCGACAGGCCAATACCGTTGTCGGAAATCGTGATCGTGCGCTCTGCCGCGTCGAACTCGACCCGAATCCGCAGCTCGCTATCGCCCTCGAACAAAGCCGGCTGGTCAATCGCCTCGAAACGCAGCTTGTCGCACGCGTCGGACGCATTGGAAACCAGCTCGCGCAGAAAAATCTCTTTATTGCTGTACAACGAATGAATCATTAAATGCAGCAATTGCTTTACTTCGGCCTGAAAGCCAAGCGTTTCAACCGAAGGAATCGACGTGTCAGTTTGAGTCATTGTTGAACCAGAAAAAATAAACCAGAAAAAGTCATCGGCTGCCAGCGGGGTAAGGACAGTGTGTCAGCACCCGCACACCGGCTAGCCGGCCAGTTGTAGGGGAAATGGGGGCAAGTGCGGGGTTTTCAAGGGGCTGGAGCAGCGGGTTTTTGGGGATGGCAAGACGCTCGTGCAAAGTTTTCCGAGTGTGCGTATAATTACGCCTTTCTGCCACGTTCTATATTCTTTAGAACGATCTGCTTGATATGCCCGGGTGGTGAAATTGGTAGACGCAGGGGACTCAAAAATAGGGACTTGTACCTATTTACCACTTGAGTCAGATGCTCTACAAGCCGCATGGGACAAGGATTTGCAGGAAATTTCGGCTCTTGAACAGAAAGCTCGCTTTTTGCTCTAGGAGCCAAATAGGGGCCAGACCAGTTCGTACTGGTTCCTAGTAGGTAGTACGAGGTAGTGCAGTAAGACTGCTTCACAATTTTGCCCGGGTGGTGAAATTGGTAGACGCAGGGGACTCAGACCAAATTTGAGCCCTCCGGGGGAAACCCCAGAGGTGAAGCCCGTCAAACTCGG
>LNAP01003223.1_pt1 | contig 15660 bp, 11 predicted proteins | sample 602601 | NCBI WGS metagenome assembly LNAP01 (sample SAMN02440304, study PRJNA202911) | soil metagenome | biome: Subtropical and temperate rainforests or woodlands; isolation source: soil samples (1 kg each in a 20% v/v slurry with milli Q water) were... ...
GTCGAGTTGCTCGGCCGCGCGCGCCCAATCGCCCTGCACCGCCAGCAGCTGGAACAGCTGCGCGCGCAGGTCCGCGTCGGCGGGCTGCCGGCGCACCTGCGCCTGCAGCTCATCCAACTGGCCAGCCAGGCTGAGCGCGCCGAAAGGAACGGCAGCTATGGACATCGGTGCCCCCCGCCCTAGCCCACTTCCTTGTTCTGCTTGATATCCCAGGCCACCAGGCTTTCCGCGCCCTTGCCGCCCTTGTCGGTCTGCTCCCAATACTGCTGCTTGACCTTGGCCGCCTGGAACGCGAAGTTCACCACCACGCCCTCCGCGCTGCGGTCTCCGGAAATCTGCACCGACGACACCAGCACGTCCTCCAGCGTGATCTTGGAATACTCGATCTGCTCGCCGCCCGCCTTGCACATGGACAGCTCGATCTTGCTGAGATGCTTGCCGCTGGCGCAGTGCTTCATCACGGCGGGCGCGGCCTTGTCGATGCGGGCCACCACGTGCAGGTCGTTGAAGCTGGCCTTGCCCGCGCCCAATCCGCCGCCGCTGGCCAGGTTGCCTGGCTGGGTCGCGCCCCACGAAAAGGACACGATGTCTGTCCAGTCCTTGTGGTTGGAGTCCTTGGATTCGCCGTTGGCTCCATCGATTTTCATGAACATGTCCACTGCCACATCTGTCTCCTGGAGTTATGGGACACGGTTGCGCCCCGATTTGTCAGCGCCACTCAGCCTTCGTTCTGTTTGAGCGAGGGCAGCTTGGAAACCAGCCGCAGCGACACCGTCAGCCCTTCCAGCTGATAGTGCGGCCGCAAGAAAAACTTGGCGGAGTAATAGCCAGGGTTGTCCTCGATCTCCTGCACCTGCACCTCGGCGGCGGCCAGCGGTTTGCGCGCCTTGGTTTCCTGCGAGGAGTTCACGGGATCGCCATCCACGTAATTCATGATCCAGTCGTTCAACCAGCGCTCCATGTCGTCGCGCTCGCGGAACGAGCCGATCTTGTCGCGCACGATGCACTTCAGGTAATGGGCGAAACGGCAGCACGCAAAAAGATAGGGCAGGCGCGCCGCCAGCTTGGCGTTGGCCGAGGCATCCGCCTCGTAGTAGTCGTGCGGCTTTTGCAACGACTGCGCGCCGATGAAGGCGGCGAAATCGGAGTTCTTCCGGTGCACCAGCGGCATGAAGCCGTTCTTGGCCAGCTCAGCCTCGCGCCGGTCGCTGATGGCGATCTCGGTCGGGCACTTCAGGTCCACGCCGCCGTCATCGGTGGGAAAGCTATGGCACGGCAGGTTCTCCACGGCGCCGCCCGATTCCACGCCGCGGATGGAGGTGCACCAGCCGTACAGCTTGAACGAGCGGTTCACGTTGGCCGCCATGGCGTAGGCGGAATTGGTCCAGGTGTAGCGATCGTGGTTCGAACCGTCGGTGTCTTCCTCGAAGTCGAACTCGTCGACCGGATTGGTCCGGGCGCCGTAGGGCAGCCGCGCCAGGAAGCGCGGCATCGCCAGCCCGATGTAGCGCGAGTCCTCGGACTCGCGCAGGCTGCGCCATGCAGCGTATTCCGTGTTGGTGAAGATCTTGGTCAGGTCGCGCGGGTTGGCCAGTTCCTGCCACGAATCCATCTGCATCACGTTGGGCGAGGCGCCCGCGATGAAGGGGCAATGCGCGGCGGACGAGATCTTGGCGATTTCTCCCAGCAGCTCCACGTCGGGCGGGCTGTGGTCGAAGTAGTAATCGCCGACCAGGCAGCCGATGGGCTCGCCGCCGAACTGGCCATACTCTTCCTCGTACACCCGCTTGAAGATGGGGCTCTGGTCCCAGCCCACGCCCTTGTGCCGCTTGAGCGTGCGGCCCAGCTCCGACTTGGACATGCACATCACGCGAATCTTCAGGAGCTCGTCGGTCTCGGTGTTGGTGACCAGGTAATGCAGCCCGCGCCACGCGCCCTCCAGCTGCTGGAAGTCGGGGTGGTGCATCACGCCATTGATCTGCTCCGACATTTTCCGATCGATCTCGGCGATGATGGCCTGGATGGTGCGGTAGGCGTCCGACGACAGCCCGACACCGCTGTTCTCCAGCGCCTGGTGCGCCAGCGTGCGCACGGCATGCTCCACCGCCTCCTGCGCCTGCTCGGTCTTGGGCTTGAATTCCTTCTTCAGCAGGGCGGAAAGGTCGTCCGCCTGCAGGGTCTCGACAGCGCGCGCGTCGGCGCGTTTGGCCACTGCGGTCATGGCATTCTCCGAAAAGCGATTCGTGCGGAAATCAGGCGGCAGGATCCGTGGCGGGAGCGTCGGATGCGCGCGGCTCATCTTGCGGCTTCGGCGCCGCCGCCAGCGCGTTCATCAGCGCCGGATTCTTGAGCACGCTGCCGATCAGTTCCTCGGCGCCGGTCTTGCCGTCCATATACGTCAACAGGTTTGCCAACTGCGTGCGCGCGCTCAGCAATTCGTTCAGCGCGCCGACTTTTCGGGCGACGGTAGCGGGCGAAAAGTCGTCGATACTCTCGAACGTGACGTCCACGTTCAAGTTGCCTTCACCCGTCAGCGTGTTGGGCACCTGGAACGCCACGCGCGGCTGGATGGAACGCATGCGTTCATCGAAGTTGTCGATATCGATGTCCAGGAATTTGCGCTCACCCACCTCCGGCTGCGGCGTTTCGGACTTGCCGGCCAAATCCGCCAACACACCCATCACGAACGGCAGCTGGATCTTGCGCTCCGCGCCGTAAATCTCCACGTCGTACTCGATCTGCACCCGCGGCGCGCGGTTTCGCGCGATGAACTTCTGGCCGCTTCCCTTCAGGCTGGTCGCCATGGTGTCGTCTCCTCTTGTTGGTGCGGCGGCTGGTCCGCCTTACGGTTCCTGCCGGTTTGCCTCGGACCGCGGCAGCCATGCCTCGAATTGCTCCAGCCCCTGGGGGGCCAGATTCTTGATGATGTCGTGAAAGCTCATCGGAATGAGCTGCTGGGCGCGGCGGATGAGATAAGGCGCAGGGTGGCCGGGCTCGTTGGCCTCGAAGTACGCACACACCTTGGAGAGCATCGCCATGGCTTCGTCGCGCGACTGGATGGGCGTGTCCTGCCTGCACGCCGCGCCGTCGGCGGTAAGCTGCGTGGCGGCAGGAGGGCCCGCAGCGGCTTGTGCATCGTCCGCGAGAATTTCGGCCTGCGGCGCCGCTTGAAGATCCCGTGTCGCGTCCAGCACGAGATCCAAGGTGCGAAGCATCGCGGCGTAATCGGGCGCCCAGGCTGGGCCCAGCTTGTCCGCCACGAGTTTCTGCATGCGTCGCAGCGCTTGAGCCGCGGACTGCAGCGCCTGCGTATCGGCATTGCCTTGCGCCCAGGCCTGGCGCAGGCGCTCGACGAGACGCGGACGCCCGCCCGGATAGGCGTCTGCGTCCTGGCGGCTGCCATCGAGCAGCGCTTCCGTGTCGCGCAAAGTCAGTTGTCCATGCACACCGCTGACCAGGCTGGCCGAACGCACGCTGCGCGCGCAGCCCTGCATGTCGCCAAAGGCCGCCAGCGCGTTCATGCGGGGCATGGGATCGTTTTCACCGACGCTGTCGAGCCGGGGATGCACCGGCTCCCAATAGCGTTCCAGGGTGTCGACGGCCAACGCCAGGCCATCGCTATAGCCGGGGAGTCCGCGGATTTCGGTCCAGGCCGAGGTCAACAGCCCGATGATGCGCAGGTCGCGGGTGCGCTCCAGCAGCGCGCGCGCCAGGCGTTCGACCTCGCGCCAGTCTGGCGGCTGCGCGGCGATGATGGTCGAACCGAACTGCTGTTCGTCGCGGCCCGCCGCGGCTTGCTGCAGTTGCAGGAAGTCAGCGTCATATTCGAGGTCTTCCCCGCAGGGCAGACGTGAATCGAGTGTATTGAGGATGTCGGCGAATTCCATAGTCATCACTTAAATGCCTGCTGGGATACTGCCTGGGTACAACCACTACGCTCCGCGCTGCTCCACGGAAGGGTGAATTCTAGGCATCTCTTTCCGCATGCAACGACAACCTAACAACTACAGATTTTTCTTACAGATAGCTAACACCCGAGTAAAAAATTGAACACTTATCTCCCAGCAGCACTGATTTTTAGACACAGACCTTACGGAATTGGCCGCCACACGGAAGGACTGTTACCGAAGCGTAAAAAACACAAAAGCATGTGATAGCGCTTCTCGGGCGCTCTGGCCCCTGCCTACAATCGGCGCTCACGCTGGCGGCAAGACCGGCGCGTTTCAGAAGACTCAGAGACAGATTTCCCCGGTCGCAGGCCCGCTCATCGTGGCCATGCCCCGTCCTTTGCAAGCGGCCCCGTCCCGTGGCCGGTCATCCCATTGCAGTCCTCGCGACGCGCCTTGTGCGCGGCTGCGAAAAAACCCAAAGCAGCACACGCAACAACAGGCGCAGCATTCTCATAAGGAGACGGTGAGATGGACCGCAACGTGCCCAGCGATCGTGTCGTCAAGGCGCATACGCCCCTGCCGCCGGAACAGCTGAAGTTCCGCGCCATGCATGGCGCCGAAAGTCTTTCGCAACTGTTCGAGCTGGAGGTCGAACTGGTCTCCGAGTCGTACTCGTTGGACATGAAATCGCTGCTGGGTAAGCCTCTGACGCTGGAGATCGAGACCGGATCGTCCGCGCCGCGTTATCTCGGCGGACATGTCACGCGCTGCGCCCTCGTCGGTCGCGAGAACAACACCTCTCGCTACACCATCTATCGCGCCACGGTGCGCCCGTGGCTCTGGTACCTGACCCAGACCTCGGACAACAAGATATTCCAGAACAAGAGCGTGCCCGACGTCATCCGCGAAGTGCTGAAGGACTATGACTATCCCGTCGAATTCAAACTCGTGGACAGTTACCGCAACTGGGAATACTGCGTCCAGTACCAGGAAACCGACTACGCCTTCATCAGCCGCCTGATGGAGCACGAAGGCATCTACTTCTGGTTCAAGCACGACAAGGGCAAGCACACTCTGGTGCTCACCGACGACATCACGCAGCACGAACCCGTCGCGGACTACGAGCAGGTTCCCTACTACGGCCCCGACCGCATCACCGTCCCGCGCGAAGACCACGTCTACAAGTGGGAAGTGGCCGAACAGATCACGCCCGGGGCCTTCGCCACCACGGACTACCACCCGCTCACGCCCGCCGCCAGCCTGGAAGCGCGCCGCAACAATCCCGGCGCCCACGACCACGGCGACCTGGAGATGTACGAATGGCAAGGCGGCTATACCAACCCCGATGACGCGGAACACTACACGCGCGTGCGGCTGGAAGATCTGCAATGCAGGAAGGAGCAAAGCGCCGGCGCATCCAACGCGCGCGGGCTGGCCACGGGCCATCTCTTCACGCTGCGCAATCATCCGCGCCAGGCCGAGAACCGCGAGTACCTTGTGGTCAGCACCTACTACAGGATCCGGGAAACGGGCTATGCCAGCGGCCAGCTCGACCCCGGCAATTTTGATCTGGAGTTCGTGGTGCTGCCTGCCAGCACCCAGTTCCGCGCGCCGCGCGTCACCCCTGTTCCACGCACCCATGGCCCGCAAACCGCCACGGTGGTGGGCAAGGAAGGGGAGGAAATCTGGACGGACAAGATGGGCCGCATCAAGGTGCAGTTCCATTGGGACCGCTACGGCAAGAAGGACGAGAACAGCTCCTGCTGGGTGCGCGTGTCCAGCCCCTGGGCTGGCGGCGGCTTTGGCGGCATCCAGTTGCCGCGCGTGCGCGATGAGGTGATCGTGGACTTCATCGGCGGCCAGCCCGACCGCCCCATCGTGATCGGCCGCGTCTTCAACGCCAACAATCTTCCGCCCTGGGATCTGCCGGACAATGCCACGCAAAGCGGCTTCCTGAGCCGCTCCAAGAGCGGCACGCCGGCGACCGCGAACGCGCTCATGTTCGAGGACAAGAGCGGCAGCGAACGCATCTGGCTGCATGCGGAGCGCGAACTCTGCACCGAGGTGGAAGCCAACGAATTCCACACGACGGATGTCAATCGCACGACCACCATCGGCGACAACGACACCACCAAGATCGGCGGCAACCGCGACATCAAAGTCACCGGCACCGACAACCTGCGCGTCGAAAAGACCCGCGATGTGTTTGTAAAGGGGCATGAGGAATACACCGTCAAAGCGTCGCGCACGGTCAACGTGAAAGACGGCCTGATGGACGAGAAGTTCGACAACGGCCTGAAGACGACTGTCGCGGCCAAGGGCGAGGAACGCGAAATCACCGGCCTCTTCAAAGAGACGTTGAAGAACGGCGAGCAGGTCTACGTGAACGAAGGCGACTCGCTGCATCACGTGAAGACCGGCGCACTCACGGAGAAAGCCAAGGGCAAGGTCGAACTGCTTTCCACCGACGCGAACATGGACGTCAAGGCCAAGACCGCGATGCTGGTCGAGTCCGAAACGTCCACCATGGATCTCAAGGCCAAGGGCAAGATAGACATGGAGTCGACGGGATCGACCGTGCTGGTCAAGGCCGATGCCAACATCACGTTGAAGACCCCTGCCGACGTCGTGCTGGACGCCGCCAACGTCAAGGACCTTTCCAAGGAGAGCTGGCTGCAGGCCACGCCGTTCTCCATCGGCCTGGCGGTGGCAAAGGCAGAATTCGGCATGCATCGCCTGGCGTTGTTTCGCACCACGGTCATGCTGAATATCTCGTTCACCAACTACGCCATGGTCAGCAGCATCGGCCAGATGGTCTCGTACCGCACCACCGGCGCCAGCTACCAGTTCGACGCGGTCGCTGCGGAGAAGGTGGGCTTGGGCGCATCGATGGTCGGCCTCTGGAGCATCATCTAAGGCCGCCATGTCCGAATTCATCGATGCATGGCCCAGCTGGGCCAAGTGGGTGTGGCTGGGTCTCTTGCTGTCCCTGGCGCAGGCGGCGTACATGTTGTGGCGCGAGCGCCAGCGCCGCGAGGCGGGACGCAGGGAAGTGCAGCGGCAGGACGGTTTGCGCGCCAGCGGGCTACCCGGCACCGCGCGGGTGACGGCGGCGCGCGACACGCGCCGCCGCATCGGCGACACCTTGTACTTCGTCATCGAGCTGGACCTGGACGTCGCCGCCACCAGCGCCACGCCCGCGCTGTCGCGCACGCTCAGCGTGCCCCTGTCGCCCTTGCACCTGGCCGATTTCAGCGCTGGCAAGAACATACAGGTGCGCGTCGATCCAGCGACCCGCGAGGTCGTCGTGGACCAGGCCACCGGATAGCCATGAAGACCATCAAACCGCTACGCCTGGGCCTGCTTACCCGCCCCTACCGCTGGCAACGCCACGACATGTTGGGTGTCGCTGTTTTTGCGCTGGTCGACATCAGACAGACCCCCACGCTGCTCATGGACCAGGAACTGTGGAAACTGGCGGGCGCTGAAGCCGGCGGCCTGCTGGACCTGGCCACGCCCAAGCTGTGTCCGGAGGTGCTGGTCGCGGGTCACGCCTATCCGCACGATCCAGCAAGTCCTGGCGCCTGCGCCGTGCGCCTGAAGATCGGCGCGATCGACAAGTCGCTGCTGGTGTTCGGCGACCGCTATTGGCTGGACGGCAAGGCCACCGCCCCGCAGCCGTTCGAACGCATGCGTCTGGACTGGAGCCATGCCTATGGCGGTCCGGGCTGCGCGGAAAACCCACTGGGCATGGGCGCACAGGCAGAAGACATCAACGGCGTGCGCGTGCGCAGGCTCCCCAACATCGAACACCCGCAAGAGCGCATCACCTCGCCCTCCCAGCGCGTGGCGCCTGCCGGTTTCACCGCCCTGCCCCTGGACTGGCCCCAACGGGCCGCGCTGCTGGGCCGCCAATATGGCCAACAGTGGCTGGAGCATGACTTCCCCGGCTTCGCGTCCGACATGGACTGGCGCTTCTTCAACGCCGCGCCGGCGGACCAGTGGGGCGCTCCCAACGCGGCGTTGGCCGGCGGCACGGAGTACGAGCTATGGAACATGCACCCGGACCAAGCGGTGCAGCGGGGCCGCTTGCCCGATTGGCGCGCCCGCTGCTTCGTCAGCCGCCATGCCAATGGCAGCGCGCTTGAAGAAGCCGCGTTGCGCCTGACCACCGCCTGGTTCTTCCCTGACCGCGCGCAACTGGCGCTGATCTGGCATGGCGCGCTGCCGGTGCGCGAAGACGACGCGGCCGATATCCTGCACATCATGCCCGCGCTCGAACATGCCGACCAGGCCCGCGATGTCGCACATTATCAGGCCGTGGTGGGGCAGCGCCTCGATGCGGAGCTCGGCGCAATCTACTCCTTGCTCGATGCGCAGCTGGTGCCGGAAGACATCTGCGGCGAGCTGCCGCAAGCCGCAATGGAGGCTACCGCGCAGCGGCCTTCGAATCGCAATCTCTATGCCGGCGCAGCCCGGCGCCATGCCCGCGAACGCGAATCGCTGCTCGCCCAGGGCCTGGATCCTGATCTGTACATGGTTCCCCTGGAGCCGCCGCCGCAAGCGCCAAGCCTGTCCGATCTGCCCCAGACGATACTGCGCATGCAGCAGGAGCTGGAGGAGGCCAAACGCTTGTCCAGCGGCCCCGCGGCGCGCGCCCTGGCCGACCCCAACCTGCCGTCCATGGCTGAAGTCTCGGGCGTCGACATGGACGCGCTGCGCAAGCTGGACGACAACGGCAAGCTGCCCGCCGGCTTCGATCCCCGAGTGGTGAAGCGGCATATCGCCGACTTCGACGCCAACCCTCATACGCAGGCCGGGCGTGGCGCGCAGGACGCTCCAGGTTCGCCGCCGCCGCTCAGCCAAGCCCTGGGTTCGCAGGTGCATCAGGCATATCAGCAATCGGCGCATCAGTTCGCTCCGCCCCCGCCCATGCCGCCGCTGCGCGCGCGGCGCACGCGCATGAAGCTGGAAGCGCGCCTGAAAGGCAACCGGGATTGCCGGGACATGAACCTGACCGGCGCGGATCTGAGCGGAATGGATCTTTCCGGTGTCGACTTCCAGCGCGCCATACTGGCCGGCGCCAAGCTCGCCGACGCGCGGCTGGATGGCTGCAATTTGACCGACGCCGTGCTTGCCGGCGCCGACCTGACACGCGCCAGCATGCGCGGCGCCGATATGTCGCGCGCAAACCTGGGCCGCACGCAATGCGTGCAGACGGATTTCACGGACAGCCGGATCCAGGACACCACCTGGGACCATGCGAACTGCGAAGAATGCCGCTTTGCCGGCAGCGCCTGGCTGCTGGGACGCCTTCATCAGACCCGCCTGCGCGGCTGCGACCTGAGCGGCGCGTCGTTCGAGCAATGGGCCACGATAAGCGCCACTTTCGAAGACTGCCGCTTTCACGACGCGCGGCTGAATCAATGCGTGTTCATGCAGGGGACAATGGCGAACGCCGATTTTTCCCGCGCGGACTTGCAGCGCGTCAGCTTCATGGACGTGGATTTTTCCGGCCGCTTCAGCCTGGAGAACGCCACGCTCGATGGCTGCGCTTTCGCCGGCCGCGTGGAGCTTGCCGGCGCGTGTCTGCGCGGCATGCAGTTCAAATTGGGCAGCGCGCGCGGCGCCCTGCTCGACCGGGCCGACCTGCGCGGCGCGCAGCTTGCCGCCAGCGATTTTTCGAACTGCAGCCTGCGGGAAGCGGACCTCAGCGGCGTCACCGCCCCCGACACGCACTTCGTGCGCGCCGATTTCACCGGCGCCCGCCTGCGCAACGCCAATCTGATCAACAGCCTGCTCGGCAAGGCCATCCTGTTGCGCGCCGATCTGACAGGCGCCAACCTCTTTCGCGCAGATGTCGCGCAGGCGCTGATCGACGGCAGCACCGGACTGGACGACGCCTATACCCAGGGCGCCAAGCTCTGGCCCGCCCGGCAGCCGGAGAGCGCCGCATGAACCCGGATCAATTGTTGGACCAGGTCCGCCACGGCGAACCAATAGCGCACCTCAGCCTGGCCGGCCGGGACCTGCGCGGCCTGGACCTGGCCGGCGCATTTTTCGACCAGGTGGATTTGAGCGGCGCCAGAATGAGCGATTGCCAGTTGCAGGACAGCCAGTTCATCAACTGCGTGCTGACCGGCCTGGACGCCGCAGGCGCCAACCTGGATACGGCCCGGTTGTTCCGCTGCCAGGCCCACGGCGCGGTGCTGGACCGAAGTCATGCCCATGGCGTCAGTTTTACCGAATGCGATCTGGGCCAGGCCAGCCTGGAACAGGCCGAGCTGAGGGAAGCGTCCTTCAACTCCACCTCGCTCGAAGCCGCCTCCTTTCGATCTGCCCGCCTGGAGCGCTCGGTCTTCTCGCGCAGCGCCTTGGCGCGCGCCGACCTGTCGCAGGCCTGGATGAGCTTCACCCTGTTCCACCAACTGGACCTGCGCAGCGTCGCGCTGGCGGGCGCCAGCGCGGAAAGCACCATGTTCATCGAATGCAATCTGGCAGGCCAGGACTTCGCCTCGCAAGCCTACCCGCTCTGCCATTTCACCGATTGCCAGCTGGATGCCGCGGATTTCCGCAATACCGATCTGCGCCAGGCCGGCTTCAAGGGCGCATCATTGCGCGGCGCGCGCTTCGCTGGAGCATCTGCGCCCCAGAGCTTGTTCCCTCAGGCGGATCTGAGCGGCGCCGACCTGCAGGGCGGGCGCTTCGACGGCGCCATCTGGGCCGAGGCGACGCTGGATGGCGCCTCCTTGCGTGGCGCCAGCCTTTCCTTGTGTGTCTTCCAGCGCGCACGTTGCGCCAACACCGATTTCCGCGGTGCCAATCTGACCGACGCCGATTTCTCGCTGGCCGACCTGGGCCAGTCCGACATGCGCGATGCCAGCTTCCTGCGCACGCGCATGCATCGCGCGTTGACGCAAGGCACCCGCTGGACGCAACGCCACGGCATCATCGAAAACGACGGGCCGCTGCTGGAAGCCGAACTCTGGTCGGCCGGGCACGCCACCACTTGACCCCGCGCGGCGTCGCCGCCCCCTCATCGCACAAGGAGATAAGTATGCTCGCAGTCTGCCAGTTGCCCAGCCTGGCCGTGGGAGTGCCGGACGTCTGCAAGACGCCCGTGCCGCCGGTGCCGCATATCGATACGGCCACGTCGTCCATGGGGATCCCGGTGGTCTGGAACGTATGGTTGATGGCCGCGCCCGTGCACAACATGGCGACCCTGATACCCGTCACGCTGGGCGATACCGCCGGCGTGGGCGGCGGCCTGATCTCGCAGACCTTCATGGGCCAGTCGCGTTACATGACGGGCGCGTTCACCATGCTGGTGCGTGGCGCGCCCATCGTCCGCATGACCAGCCTGACCTTGCAGAACACCATCAATGCGCCCGGCTTCAAGGTGTACTCGCCGCAGCCTGTGATGGTCGTGCTGACGGCCTGAGCGGGCTGCGCCCGCCTACAGTTCGCCGTAGGAGTGCAGTCCCGACAGGAACATGTTCACGCCCAGGAAAGCAAAGCCGGTGATCAACAGCCCCATCAGCGCCCAATAGGCCGCCATGGTGCCGCGCAGGCCCTTGATCAGGCGCATGTGCAGCCAGGCCGCATAGTTGAGCCAGACGATCAGCGCCCAGGTTTCCTTGGGGTCCCATTGCCAATACGCGCCCCAGGCGTCGGCCGCCCACAGCGCGCCCAGGATGGTGGCGACGGTGAAGAACGCGAAGCCGATCGCGATGGCGCGGTACATGATGTCGTCCAGCACCTCCAGCGACGGCAGCGCCGCGGCAATGCGGCGGCGGCCCAGCAGGATGGCGCCCACGATCACTGCCCCAACGCCGAAGTACAGCATCCAGGTAGCCGACAGGCCGTCGGTGCGGAACACCATGGGCTCGGCGCACAGCAGCACGCCCAGCACGAACAGCGGCGCCAGCTTGGCCCAGGACGTGGTCTGCCCGTGCTGCTTGACCAGGTAGGCAAAGCCCACCATCGCCGCCAGCGAGAAGGTGCCGTAGCCGATGAAGTTGGCAGGGACGTGCAGTTTCATCCACCAGCTCTTGAGCGCCGGCACCAGCGGCTGGATCTGCCCGGCATCGCGCGTGAACGAGTACCACAGCAGGAACACCACGGCCGACGTCACCACCAGCATCACAAAGCCGCCCAGCGCGCGCGTGGCGTACTTGCGTTCGTAGTAGAGGTAGAACAGCGCCGTGATCAGCGCGAAGAGCACGAACACTTCGTACAGGTTGCTGACCGGGATGTGGCCCAGGTCCGGCCCCATCAGGTGCCCCTCGCGCCAGCGCACCAAGAGGCCGGTGACGCCGGCGAACACTGCGCCCCAGCTCAGTGCCGTGCCAAGCCAGGCGGCCGTGGGACTGAAGAAGCCGATCCAGTAGCAGACCATGGCCAGCGCGAACAGCGCGCACATCCACAGGATCGCCGATTGCGAGGAGAACAGGTACTTCAGGAAGAACACCTGCTCGGCCCGGGCCAGGTCGTTGCCGTACAGCATCAACGCCAGTCCGGCCGCAATCGCACAGGCGACCATCAGGTGGCGCAGCGGGCGCCACAGCCAGCCCATCCAGGCCAGCACCGGCACGGTGCCGCACAGGATGATCTTCTCGTAGTAGTCCATCGCGTTGCTGTAGCGGGTCAACGCGAAGCCGGCGCCCACCGACAGCAACAGGAAGAAGACGGCGTCGGTCCAGTCGGGCCTGCCGCGCTGCGCGCGGCTGTCGCCGGTTTCCGACAGGGCGTCCTGCCAGAGCTGGTCCGGCGCGGCGGCCCGTGCTTGCGGCGACGAGGGATGCGTGGTGGTCGTAGTGGACATAGGAAACCTTAAGACCTCTTCTGGCGCAGCAGCGCCTGCTTGAAGCGTTCAAACTCCTGGTTGAAGTCGAGTGTACGCTTCTGGGACGTCATGGCCGCCAGGACGCTGCTGCCGCTGCCTTGCGGCTTGACCCAGATCCAGATGCGGCGGTCTCGAATATAGAACATCGAGAACACACCCAGGACCAGCAGCAGGCTGCCCAGGTAGACGGTGTTTTTGCCCGGCGTGCGGCTGACCTGGAACACGCTGGCCTGCACATGTTGAAAATCCGCCAGCGACAGGAATACCGGCGCCGGATAGACGGTCAGGTCCGACAGCGCCGCCACCGCCAGGCGCGACCACACCGCAGCGCGTTCTGCATCCGGGCCTTCAACGGCCACGGCGGGCAGGCCAGCGCGCTCGCGCTCGATGGCGCGCAATTCGTTCATGCTGGCGCCGATCAGGCGGATGACCACATCGGCTGCCCGCTCCAGGTCCTGCGGCGGCGTGTTGGCCTGCAGGAACGCCGCCACGGCTTGCAAGCCGCCGGAAGCAAAGGTCTCCAGCGCGCGTTCCGCAGCCGTCTGCAATGGCTGGCGATCCGTCCCCGCCGGGCTGTTGCGTTCCGCGAAGCGGCGCGCGGCTTCCTGCCGCGCTGCCGGATCGGCCAGGGTCGCGCGCAGGCGCATGAACTCGGCGATCGAGCTGTCGTCGTCCGCCGGAATGCGCAGATAGCGGAAGGGTTCGGAGGCGTTGTTGCGCACCCCGGCCAGGAACACGGCGGCGCCGTCCAGTTCGACGGGCAGCATGTAATTCTGGAATTCGTGGGCCTGGCCAGCGTCGTCGATCAGCTTGTATTCGACGCTGGGGCCGACGTTGCGCAGGTTTTCGTTCTTCTTGCCTGCGGCGCTGCCGGACACCGACGCGACGTGTTCGGCGAAGCTCTGGTTGCCGCCCTTGGGGTCGCCGCGGGTCAGGTCTTCGACGTTGATGGGCCGCAGGGCGGTGATTTCGATGCCCATGCTGCGTGCACCACGAGCAGTGTGAGCGGTTACTTCGCTAGTCTTGCCCACGGTGCCGTCAACTGCAAAGGTAGCGGGATCAGATCCTACTAGCGGATAGCCTTTCAGCACCACCGTGCTGCCGCCGTCGTCGAAGCTGGACTGATAGACCGTCATGCCCTTGAAGCGCAGCGGCTCATTGACCTCGATGGTGGAATCGAAGCTCTTGCCGGTGTCCGGGTCGGTGACCTCGACCTCGCTGGCAAAGCGGCTGGGCATGCCCGTGGAGTAATAATCGACCACGAACTTCTTGAGCTTCAGCGTGAAGGGCATGGGCTGCACCAGGGCGCCGTCGCCCACCATCACGACCGCGGTGCTGGCTTGCCCGCCCTCGGGCACCAGCACGCTGGCGCGGAAGCTCGGATTGTCGACCGACAGGCGGCCGCTTTCCGGCACTTCCGAGATCAGCATGTTTTCGACGATAGGCTTCTTGTCGCCGAACATGACCTGCAGGCGCACCGGCAATTCGCTGTCCAGCAGGCCGCCGATACAGATGATGACCATGGCCGCGTGGGCGAACACGTAGCCCAGCCGGTTGGCGCTGCCCTTCTTGGCCGCCAGCAGCACCCCGTCCGCATCCTGGCGCTCGCGCACGGCGTAACCCAGCCGGCCCAGCAGGGATTTCAAACCCGCCGCCGTCTGCGGCACGTCGGTGGGCTCTTCGGTTTCCACCCGGTGCGGGAAGGCGCGCAGGCTGCTGGCGCGCACATGCTCGCGGAACGAGCGAGCATCGCGCAGCATCTTGGGCGCGTTGCGGATCAGGCAGACCGAGGTCGACACGACCAGGAAACCCATGATCAGCAGGAACCACCAGCTGTTGTAGACGTGCCAGATGGAGAACTTGTCGAACACTTCAAACCAGAACGGCCCGAACTGGTCGATGTAGTTGTTGGACGAGCGGTTCTGCTGCAGCACGGTCCCAACCAGGCTCGCCACGCAGATGAACATCAGCAGGCTGACGGCAAAACGCATCGAGCCCAGCAATTCGAAGAAATCGCCGGGCAGGCTGCGCAAGGAGGGACGGGAGTGTGTGCGTGTCGAATTCATGAAAAAAGGGGGGCCGCGCTATCGGCTACCCCCCTCATAGACAGCGCGCGGCGGAACGAGGTTCCGCTGCGCTAAGTTTGCAGAACGCGGACCAGCCGCGCGCGTCGCGGGCTGGCGCCTACCGCAGGCCGGCGGCGTAATCCGACACGGCCTTGATGTCCGCGTCCGACATGCGGTCCGCGATAGCGAACATGACGTCGTTCTTGCGGTCGCCGCTGCGGAACAGCTTCAGCTGCTCTTCGATGTACATGGGGAACTGGCCCGACAGCCGGGGGTACTGGCTGGGAATGCCGGCGCCATTGGCAGAATGGCACGAGGCGCAGGCCGGAACCTTGCGATCCGGCAAACCGCCGCGCCAGATCTTTTGACCCAGATCAACCAGCTTCTCCTGGCCAGCCGTGGCGGGCTCCTTGAGCGGCTGCTGCGCCAGGTACAGGGCAATGTTCTGCATGTCGGCAGGCGTCAGGTTCTGCGCCATGGCCGTCATCGGGGTGGGATTGCCGCCCGCGCCGTTACGCACCGGCAGCTTGGCGCCGGGCTTGACCTGGAAGTCCGCCAATTGCTTGGCCAGGTACTCGTGGGACTGCGCGGCCAAATTGGGGTTCACCGGTATGGTGCTATTGCCCGCCGCGCCATGACAGGACGCACAGGCGATGATGCCCCTGGCCGCATCGCCCTGGTCAAACAGCTGTCCGCCCTTGGCGGCATCTGGTTTTACCGGGCCCGCAGCGCCTTCGGCAGCGAAACTCGTAGTAGATAGGGCGGAGGCGCCGAGCAACAGCCCGCTCGCAACCAACATCCGGGACAGCACACGCTTCATGAAGACCTCGACGATCGCATCGATCAAGGCGCAAAAAGG
>LNAP01006991.1_pt1 | contig 15657 bp, 17 predicted proteins | sample 602601 | NCBI WGS metagenome assembly LNAP01 (sample SAMN02440304, study PRJNA202911) | soil metagenome | biome: Subtropical and temperate rainforests or woodlands; isolation source: soil samples (1 kg each in a 20% v/v slurry with milli Q water) were... ...
AGTGGTCCGTGCAGAAGCATCATGACCCCAAAGGCAGCGAGGTAAGCGCTAAGCGTCTGTTGAAGTTCGAGCTGCGTTGCTCCGAGGCTCACCATCAGCATCGGAAAAAAAGGCATGTACGTCGAAATGGAAAACGGGCCCAGCATCGTATAGCTGCCAAGCAACCAGGCCAGCCATTTCACCGTCGGCTCATTCTGCACTGCTTTGTCTGTAGACGGTGTCACATTCAATTCCAGTTTATTCTTCGAGGGCGGCAGGAAAGCCGGCCTTTTGCTACGGCCTTTTCTAAAATTCCGATCAGCGAAGGAGCAATAACAAGGGGCGATTGCCTCGCGAGCAAACCATTGCGTCCATTGACGTGAGACGGCTATCGGCGGTGTTTAGTGTCTACCAGCGAACGAACTACCTGAAGGTAAGCGCGCTCCATTCGTTCATCGCCTCCTGCCCGATCAGCCATTGTCTCCAGCGCACGCAATAGGTGCTCAGCGACCAGAAGATCTCCTTCGTCACACGCCCGCTTGAGGGCAGCCAGGATGTCATCGCCCAAACTTGTGTGGTTCTCGTCCATAGCATTCATAGTTCCTCAGGCAGGATTGCAGTGTTCCGGGGAGCGCTGTCTGCCTCACTTGGTCTTCATCACGTTTATCAGCAGCGTAAACGTTCCCACAGTGATAATGTCAACCGGCAGTATTTGCCGCCCGTTGTAAACTGTGTCCACTAGTGCCATTGAAACAGTGCGAACGCTTTGTACATATAGCAACAATTCTTTTGCTTCCTAGAGCGCTTTTCCAAAGATGACAAAGATGTAATGTCAGCGCAATCTGTCTGACAGCAACGGACCGTTACAGTAGGCTTGTCGGTAGATTTCCGCATAAAGCGCTAGCGACGCAAGTACAAGGAGAGCTAACAATGAAATGCGATATAAAAACGATGGTGAAAGGCGGTCTTGGGCTAGCCATGGTGATCGCCGTTGCGTATGCGGTATTGCCCGCCGCACGTGAATTGATTATTGCTGTGAGCCCATTCTTATTCTTCTTAATCTGTCCGTTGATGATGTTTTTCATGATGAAAGGCATGCAGTCGGGCCACAGCGATAACGAATCAAAGAAGGGCGAACCCGCCCAAGTGCCAATGCCGGAAGAGGCTAATGCTGGGGACCGCCGACGTTTACTAAACCACAATAGAGCACCTTGATACCTGAGCAGGCCATGGGAACCAAACTCACACGAATAGTTCTCCTAGCGCTAGCTGTAATTGGGTTGGTCGCTATTTTGGCCTTCGTTTTCATGGGCGTCATGATGGTCTGGATGATGAGTAGTTGAAGTGAAATCTATCCGTTTGTTGATGGCTCTGCTCGTGCTGGCACTGGCGTGGTTACCTGGCGTTAGTCCCGCACAATTTTCTGAAATGCCAGCCGACCCGACTGGTATTACAGTGTCGGCTTCTGCTTTCTCGAACAGTGGGATTCTGGGCTCCATGCGAAGTTTGTTTGGCAGCGAGAGTTCTGATCAAGAGCTGTTGCCACCAGATGAAGCGTTCAAAGTCTCGGTGAGGGCACGCGACGCCGATACGCTGGTCGCTACGCTTAGTGCAGCAGACGGCTATTATCTTTATCGCGATAGGATTGCGTTTGACCTTCAGCAGCCATCCAACGCGGCGATCAAGAACGTCGCGCTACCCCAAGGTAAGTTTAAGGATGACCCCACTTTTGGGCAGGTCGAGGTGTATTACGGATCTGTCCAGATCCCAATTACGTTAAATCGGTTGTCTGGATCTATTTCCGAGCCGCTGATTCTGCAAGCCTCCTATCAGGGTTGTAACGATCCGACCGGAGTCTGCTATCCACCAATAAATAAAACGCTGTCCGTAGTTCTTGCCGCGGTAGCCCAGACCAGCGCCGCCTCAGCGGGTGCTAACGTCGCGCAAGCTCAAGCGAGTAGTGGCATTCCTCGAAGCACTGCCAAGGTCCAGGTCTCGGAAACAAGCCTCGTACGAGATCTGTTCGCTCAGGACAATGCGTGGGCGCTCATAGCCGCCTTCTTTGGTTTTGGCTTGGTTCTGGCGTTTACACCCTGCATGCTACCCATGATTCCGATTCTGTCGGGAATGGTTATTGGTCAAGGCCGATCACTAAGCCGCCGCCATGCCTTTGGCCTTTCTTTGGTTTATGTGATGGCCATGGCCGTAACTTACGCGCTCGCAGGTGTGGCCGCGGGGTTAGCAGGCACGATGCTCTCGGCATATCTGCAAAAGCCATGGGTGTTGGGCAGTTTTGCCGTCGTCTTCGTACTCCTCGCGCTTTCCATGTTCGGCTTTTATCAACTCCAGATACCCGCTTCCATACAAAGTCGCCTAGCGGGCGCTGCAAACCGATCTGCCGGTGGCAAGGTCTTCAGTGTGTTCGTCATGGGCGTATTGTCCGCCGTCATTGTGGGACCGTGCGTTGCGGCACCTCTGGCCGGAGCACTGCTTTATATTGGGCAGACAGGAGATGTCGTGCTCGGTGGCTTGGCGCTTTTCTCGCTGGCTATAGGGATGGGTGTTCCGCTTCTTATCTTTGGCACCACAGCGGGTGCACTTTTGCCTAAGGCCGGCTTGTGGATGAGGTCCGTGCAGCACTTTTTTGGCGTCACGATGCTGGCGGTGGCCATCTACCTGATTTCCCCGGTCATACCCTCTGTCGTCCATATGAGCTTATGGGCCGTCTTGCTCATTATTTCTGCGATGTATCTGAAGGTGTTGGACCCGCTGCCTGACAGCTCGCCTGGGTTTGTGCGTTTTGGCAAAGGGGTAGGGGTCATTGCACTCATTTCGGGTTTGGCGCTGCTTATCGGCGTGCTGTCAGGAGGCCGCGATGTGCTGCAGCCCCTGAGTGGCTTAAGAGGTCCAGGTGTTGCGGCCGCACAGAATATCAGCTCGCCCGAGCTGCAGTTTAAGAAAACTACGAGTCTCGCCAACCTTGAGTCGCAATTGCAGGTGGCCGAAGGTCGCTACGTCATGTTGGACTTCTGGGCTGACTGGTGCATATCCTGCAAAGAGATGGAGCGCTTCACGTTTACAGATGCCCAGGTAAGAAAACGCCTCAAAGACGTCGTGTTGCTTAAAGCCGATGTGACCGCGAACAATGCCGACGATCAAGCACTGCTCAAACGTTTTGGGCTCTTTGGCCCCCCCGGCATCATCTTCTTTGACAGGCAAGGGGCGGAGATCGACTTTCAGGTTATCGGGTTTCAGGCACCCCAGAAATTCTTGCGCTCTTTAGATTCGGTCATGCCAGGTCAGTGAGGTTCAGAACCAGACGCTTAGTTAAGTCAGCCCAGAGCTTTACTTCAGGTAGGATCGCAGCACCGCCGCCAGCTGATTGACCTCCTGTTCGCGCTCCTCCGCTGTCAAACCCTCGGCACCGACGTGCTCGCGAATCTGACCTTCCAGCACCTCAACCATGAGGCCGTTTACCGCTCCGCGGATAGCTGCGATTTGCTGAAGTATCCCAAGACACTCGTTCTCTGCTTCTATAGCTGCTTCGAGGGCAGCCGTCTGGCCGTGAATTCGCCGCACCCGTGCTAGGAGGCGGCTCCTGTCTTTAACTGTATGCGCCATTCTGATCTCGTACTGGGGTATAGTATATTCTGAAATAAATTAGAGGTTCCCCATGATTCAGACATCGGCTCATCGCTGGCAGCATTCCCACGTATTTGATCAAGGCAATCCTGTTGCACAGCGTAGGACTCGCTGGGCTGTATGGTTGACGGCGACCATGATGGTCGCCGAGATAGTGGGCGGTTGGTGGTACAACTCCATGGCGCTCCTTGCCGACGGCTGGCACATGAGCTCGCACGCTTTAGCGCTTGGGCTTTCCGTCCTTGCATATGCCGCAGCCAGGCGCTACGCTGAAGATCGACGTTTCGCCTTTGGAACCTGGAAGATTGAGATCCTAGGTGGATACTCCAGCGCGATCATGTTGTTGGGTGTGGCCGGTTTGATGCTTTTCCAGTCAGTTGAAAGGCTCTTTTCTCCAGCCGAAATCCACTACAACCAAGCGATCAGCATTGCCATCGTCGGTCTGATGGTGAACCTGACTTGTGCGTGGCTGTTGCGAGAAGATCATGGGCATCATCACGGGCACCATGCAGAAGAGAGCACAGCGCACCACCATCATCATGATCTGAACCTGCGTTCAGCGTACCTGCACGTCATTACCGATGCGGCGACCTCTGTCCTGGCGATAGTGGCTTTGTTGGGCGGAAAGCTGTGGGGCGCCGCATGGCTCGATCCTCTTATGGGGATTGTTGGTGCAGCCCTCGTGGCTATGTGGGCAAAAGGCCTATTGCGCGAGACAGGGCGCGTCCTGCTGGACGCGGAAATGGATACCCCGGTAGTAGAAGAAATCCGAGAAGTTTTACGTCAAAACCCGACGGTGCAGATCACCGACCTTCATGTATGGAGGGTTGGCGCAGGAAAGTATGCGTGTATCGTGTCGCTCGCCACGTCAAGCTCGATCACGGCAGACCAGATTCGGCAGCAACTGAGCATTCACGAAGAACTTGTCCACGTAACAGTGGAAATAAACAATCTACATACCTAAGAATTAGGCGTAGCCGCTCAGCGTCGCCTAGCTCATTCACTTCTTACATGGTGAGGTGTTCATACAGAATGACGGCGCCGACGCCTATCAGCGCCAACCCGCCAAGAATCTCCGCCCACTTGCCGGCCACATTGCCGATCAACCGGCCGACCATGACACCCAGCGTCACCATTAGGAACGTTGCTAAGCCAATGGCCGCCGCCGTTATCAGAATATTGTTATCGATAAAGGCCAGACTGATGCCCACGGCCATTGCATCAATGCTGGTGGCGAACCCCGTGGCGGCAAGTAACCAAAACGAGTGACGAGTCGTAGAAGCGACCTCGGGCTCCTCGACTCGAGTCCCGTTGCGTATCATCAACACGCCCAAAATCAAGAGGAGGGTGAAAGCGATCCAATGATCCCAGTCTGCAACGAACTCAGCAGCGATGGAGCCTAGAGCCCATCCAACTAACGGCGTGATGGCCTCAATTACACCAAAAATAATTCCGGTTCTTAGGGCTTCTGATAGGCGAGGATTACGAAGGGCAGTACCTTTGCCCACGGCGGCCGCAAACGCGTCGGTTGACATAGCCAACGCCAGGATCATCGTAGAAACAAAATTCATGTGGGAGTGGTTCCAGCCGAGCGACACATGGACTTTCCGGTACGGCTCGGCAGCGTACCGGAAAAGTCGATGGTCTCGCCATGCCTGTCGGCCGTTTGCGCCATGGCGTTGGAGCCAAGAATGTTGACGCAACCCTTTCGCTCCTAGTCGAAAGTAGGCTACTCCCCAAAGAGGAAGGTCAATTCTATCACTTGGCAACAAAGTCCAGGGATGCTGGACGATTTGAACTGAACCGTAAGGTGCAAAGCGTTAGAGTAGAACGGTAAATTTTAACTCGAATAGGGAATTGTGGGGGTCGGCGAGCTGAGACTCCAAACTCAGTGCCAATGGACCGACAAGCTTACGTTCCAGATGGATTACGAAAAAGTAATTGAGCCGTCACTGAACTGACGGTTTTGCTTAATTAGAATTAAAACTTTATGGCGAGGACCATGAACGGCTTGCTACCTACACCAACGCTGCAATTGCGGTGATGAATGTCATTTGTTACATAAGGATTGTGTTCCATGAGCGCGTTGGTCGAGATAATGAGCCCCGAGTTAGATAAGCGCGACACGACGGAGTTGTCGGTTGTGATTCCGTTATACAACGAGCAGGAGGTCATCACGGTTATGTACGAGCGCTTGACCGCTGTGCTTGCCGAACTGCGGGTTACTTATGAACTGGTCTTAGTGGATGATGGTAGTCGTGACGGTACGCCCGCTATGATGAGACGGCTGGCCAATGATGACCCGACCGTCACGGCTGTATTTCTAAGCAGAAATTTTGGAAAGGAAGCGGCTCTGACAGCGGGCCTAGCGCATGCCGTCGGCGCTGCGGTCGTCATCATGGATGCCGATTTGCAGGATCCTCCAGAGTTAATCCCCAAAATGATGCAAGCCTGGAACGAAGGTGCGGACGTCGTTTGCATGCGCCGTAGTTCAAGAGCAGGCGAAAGCTGGTTCAAGCGCCGTAGCGCGCATCACTTCTACCGAGTGCTCAATGCTGTCAGCGACGTGGAAATCCCACCCGATACCGGGCCGTAAGGCCATCTATGCACTGCAACAGTTGAACGAGCGGAACCGCTACATGAAAGGCTTGTTCGCCTGGATAGGCTTGCCCACAACAGTCATTGAGTATGATCGGATGCCGCGTGCGGCGGGCACTACCAAGTGGGACTATCCCAGCCTGTTTAACCTTGCCTTCCAAGGCATTACTTCTTTCTCCACGGCTCCGCTGCGTCTTGTCATTGCTGGAGGCCTGCTGACGGCATTTTTTGGCATTGTTTTCGCCCTGTGGATTGTCGCCAAGGCGCTTGTTTTAGGCGACCCAGTGCAAGGTTACCCTTCCCTCATTTCCATGATCACAATTCTTGGCGGAGCCCAATTGCTGTCAATTGGCCTGCTTGGCGAGTACGTCGGCAAGACCTATTACGAAACTAAGCGACGTCCCGTGTACTTCGTGCGCGATGTGCTGAGGCGGGGAAGGGTAGTGGACGAAATGGCCGACAATTCCCAGCGTTCATATGCGGAAAAGTAGTCTCCTATAACGACCTGGACGGTGACGCATCATGACAGGCCTTAAACATGTCAAAAATGTAATCGCAGCGACCACCTGTTGTCAGTGGCGGTTCATTAAAATAACAAACAAATTAAATAGACGGAGTCAACATGGAAACTTTACGCAGCGCATTAGCAGCGTCACCTGCGCGTGCCGCAAGTGTATCCACTGTAGAGAAAGTCCACGGCCTGTCAACTGATTGCCGGGAACGGATTTTTAATTACTTGCGGCAAGTGCGGGCAACCCTCTTTGGTGCTGGATACTATCCCAAAGCACTATCCGTAATCGCTACAATGCGTGGGCAACTACGAGGCAAAAGGCAATAGTCTTGGGACTATTGATTAGCCCATCATGCACATGACTCGGCCCAATGCTCGCTGGCTATTGATCGTAGTGATGCTCACTGCGCTGCTATTCTCGCGCCTGGCATTGGCAAGCTATGTATGTCCCCAACCTCAATTGCAGGTCGCTGCCTCAACTGAACAATCAGCGGGCCACGGCTGCACCCAGCCCGCCGGTAACTTGAGGATGATCGATGAGGCGCAACCATCTCTATGTGCACAGCATTCTTCAGATGAAAGCCAGCTGAACCAGGCTAGTGCACAGCCGACTGTGTCAGAGCCAGTTTTCTTATTCTCATATCCGGCCGCGCTATCACCTGTGTCGCCAACATGGCCGATAGCCATCTACGCTGACTTGCCCGAGAGCGGCAGTGACCATAATGCTGTATTCCTGTTGACACGTAGGTTACGCATTTGACTTGACTCCGGGTTCCGTTTTTTTGTTTCGCGGCTATAGCCGTGAGCGATCCCAAAAACTATTCGGAGTTAATCATGTTTGCAGTTATACCTCCGCGCGCATCGCCGCGTGTTTTGGTGAGTGCTGCGGTGCGCGTCGGCTTTTTGTGCGTTCTACTTGTAACAGCAAGCGGATCCGCCTATGGTCAGGGGGCCGGCCTCACTCTCGAGGAAGCGCTTGCCCAAGCCACGAACCGATCAGCCGCCATACAGGCGAGCGAGTCATCAATATCGGCCAGTTTGAATGCTGTCATATCGGCTGGCGAGCTGCCTGATCCGGTACTGAAGTTGGGCATCGACAGCGTTCCAATTGAAGGTCCAATGCGCTATTCGGTCAGTCGGGATTCGATGACAATGCGACGTATTGGTATCGAACAGGAGTGGGTTTCGGCGGATAAACGCGGGCGCCGCGAGCGCCTTGCCGACCAGCAGGTGAACAGGGCGCGAGCAGATCTGATTTTGCAAACTGCTAACACTCGGCAGCAGACGGCGATTGCTTGGCTTAATGCGGCCTATGCCCAACGAGCCCTCCAATTGTCCAACGTGTTGATGACTCAGATGACAGAGGAGCTCACTACGACGCGCGCTTCCTATCGCGGCTTGCGCGCGACCGCCGTTGATGTAACGCAGACGCAGATGTTGCGCTCGCAGACGAAGGATAGTCTGTTCAAAGCCCAACAGGATCTTCGTTCAGCACTGATTTCATTAAGCCGATGGGTTGCCGCACCTGTGATACGGGTAGAGGGAAAAGTCCCGTCGCTGCACAGCAAGGTGTCCTCGCTCACGCTACAGGAGCTCAATCGGGTTCAACCTGAACTGCTCCTTGCTGAGCGGGAGATATCAATAGCAGATGCAGCTACCGCCGTCGCTACCAGTAATAGATCTCCAAACTGGACGTGGGGCGTGACATACCAACAGCGAGGTAGCCAGTACCAAGACATGGTATCGGTGGGTGTCAGCATCCCGCTACCAATCGCCAGAGCTAACCGGCAGGACCGAGACGTGGCTCAAGCGGCTGCAATGGGCAATAGGGCCCGTTTTATATTGCGTGAGACCCAGCGTGGGGTTCAAGCGGATATCGAAAACTTGTCCACGGCACTAGCGAACGGGCGGGAACGCGTTGATAGTCTTAACACGACCCTACTGCCAGCCGCAGAACGACAAGTTGGGCTTGCAACTGCGGCTTATAAGGCGAGTACGGGATCGCTGGCATATGTATTTAAAGCGAAGCGAGAACTGTTAGACGCAAAACTTCAGATTCTAGAACTTGAACTGGATGTTGCCCAAATTTGGGCTCGGCTTGAGTATCAGATTATCCCAAATAATGATGAATCTACACAAAGGGTTAGTCATGCAGCCGACTAAGTGGATACGTGTTATCGCTGTGCTCGCTGGAGTAGCGATACTCCTTGGCGCCGGCTATTTGTTCGGCATGCGACAAGGGGGTAGCGTCTCAGAACGCCCTGGTGCAAATATGGAAAATGATAGTAAGGCCGAAGCTGAATCGGACAGAAAAGTTCTGTACTGGCACGATCCCATGGTGCCAGGCCAACGATTTGATAAACCCGGAAAATCACCCTTCATGGATATGCCACTTCAGCCGGTTTATGCCGATGAGGGCGTAGCCAACGGAATCAGCATAGATCCGTCCCTCCAACAGAGCCTAGGCATCCGCTACGCGACGGTCACTAGAGAAGAGACCAAGCAAGGGTTTGACGCGATCGGTACGACACAGTTTGACGAATCGCAAGCAGTGTTTATTCAGTCTCGCGTGAATGGATTCATTGAACGGCTCCATGCAGATGCACCCTTGCAACACATCAAAGAAGGGACAGCCATCGCATCGCTGTTCGTTCCGGATTGGCTCGCGCCGCAGGAAGAATATCTCGCGCTTAAGCGCGGCGGTGCTGGTGGAGAAATGCTGTCGGCATCGCGCACACGCATGCGGGCACTGTCGATACCGAAAGACCTGATCAGTACCCTGGATAGAACCGGGAAAGTGCAAAGTTATATTACTTTGCGTGCACCTATCTCTGGAGTGATCACCGAGCTTTCGGTGCGCAACGGCGCAATGGTTGCACCGGGCCAGACCTTAGCCAAGCTGGTGGGGTTGAACAAACTGTGGCTTGTGATCGAGGTACCAGAGTCGATGGCGTCGAGGGTTCGCCCCGGCATGACAGTTGACGCTGCATTCTCGGGCGACTCAAATCGGCGCGTTAAGGGGAGAATTCGCGAAATCTTGCCCGGAATCAGTACGAACAGTCGGACGTTGCAGGCACGGCTGGAAATCGACAACACTGAGCTGGGATTGACGCCCGGAATGCTGATGCGCGCGCACATCAGCGCGGAAGAATCAGTTTCGCGCTTGCTTGTCCCCTCTGAGGCTGTAATAACAACGGGCGAGCGGTCGGTGGTCATTGTAAAGAACGAGGCGGGGCGGCTTCAGCCGGTAAAGGTTGAGCTGGGCATTCGCCTTGATGATACGACGGAAGTCCTGCGCGGGCTGCGCGAAGGTCAACAGGTCGTCGCCTCGGGCCAGTTCCTGATCGATTCTGAAGCGAATCTACGTTCTATCCTTCCCAAGTTCCAGGGGGAATCTATAACTGGTGCTGAGGATACCGGCAAGGCAATGGCGGTTCCCGCACCGTCTTATGAAACGACCGGCAAAATCGAGCAAATCACTGCCGACGGCATCACGTTCTCGCATCAAGCTGTCTCTGCATTGAACTGGCCCGCCATGACGATGACGTTCAGCAAGCCCGGTGCTGACGCATTCCCGGACGTAAAGCTAGGTCAAACTGTGCGATTCTCGTTCAAGCAGTCGAGCGATGGCTATCAGTTACTGTCGGTTGAGCCTGTTATGGAGAAAGCCCGATGATTGCGCGCCTCATCCATTGGTCCATCTATAACCGCTTTCTCGTGTTGCTAGGGACCGTCGTCATTGCTGCATGGGGTATATTTTCGCTGTTGGATACGCCGATTGACGCCTTGCCAGACCTTTCCGACACCCAGGTCATTATCAAGGCGTCCTATCCTGGGCGGGCGCCGCAAGTCGTGGAAGATCAGGTGACCTATCCGCTCACTACGACCTTGTTAGGGGTTCCCGGCGCTAAAACAATCCGGGCGTATTCGTCATTTGGCGATGCATTTGTCTACGTGCTCTTTGATGACGAAACTGATCAGTATTGGGCTCGGTCGCGTGTACTGGAATACCTGAACCAAGTGCAGAGTCGGTTACCCCCGGGCGCAAGCGTTTCACTTGGGCCGGATGCCACCGGCGTGGGATGGGTCTACGAATATGCGTTGGTGGACCGGTCTAACACCTACGACCTGGGTCAATTAAGAGCCTTGAATGACTGGTTTTTAAAATTCGAGTTAAAGGCCGTGCCAGACGTCTCCGAAGTAGCCTCTATAGGCGGTATGGTTCGCCAGTATCAGGTAGTGGTGGATCCAGACAAGCTGCGCGCCTATGGGATTCCATTGGCCGAGGTAAAAGATGCACTGGGTAAGTCGAACCAGGAGGCAGGTGGTTCTGTGCTGGAACTGGCTGAATCCGAGTATATGGTTCGCTCTTCGGGATATCTTAAGACGTTGGCCGACTTCAGGAATGTCGTACTGCGCGCGAGCGACTCCGGCACACCTGTCTTGCTAGGCGATGTCGCGCGTATTCAGATTGGGCCGGAGATGCGCCGAGGAATTGCTGAGCTAAATGGCGAGGGTGAAGTAGCCGGAGGCGTGATCGTTATGCGGTCCGGAAAGAATGCGCTCACCACTATCGACGCGGTCAAAAAGAAGCTGGCTGAACTTAGCAAATCGCTGCCGCCGGGAGTTGAGGTGGTAACGACCTACGATCGCTCGCAGCTGATCGAACGTGCTGTATCAAACCTTACGGACAAGCTACTTGAAGAATTCGTTATCGTCGGAATAGTTTGCGCTTTGTTTCTATTTCATTTGCGCAGTGCCCTCGTCGCTATTCTTTCATTGCCGCTAGGGATACTCGCGGCATTCATCGTGATGCGCTATCAAGGCGTTAACGCGAACCTCATGTCCCTTAGCGGCATCGCGATTGCAATTGGTGCGATGATCGATGCGGCCATCGTAATGATAGAGAACGCGCACAAGCATATTGAAGCGTACGAACACCAGCATCCCGACACGCCTCTCACGACATCGCGACGATGGGAGCTGATCGCGACATCGACCGCAGAGGTGGGGCCAGCTCTGTTTTTTTCGTTACTCATCATTACGCTGTCCTTTATACCCGTCTTTTCGCTGGAGGGACAAGAGGGCAAGATGTTCGCGCCCCTCGCATTCACCAAGACATACTCGATTGCAGCCGCTGCAGCCATCTCGGTGACATTAGTTCCGGTGTTGATGGGTTACTTGATTCGGGGACGTATTCCTCGTGAAATGGCTAACCCGATCAATCGTGTACTAGTTTGGATGTACCGGCCAATGCTCGAGGCGACGCTGCGGCGTCCCTGGGCTGTGATCGCGTTGGCGGTTGTCGCTCTGGCAGTGACGCTGGTTCCCATTTCACGCCTGGGCAGTGAGTTTATGCCAGCTCTTGATGAGGGTGATCTCTTGTATATGCCCACGGCACTGCCCGGATTGTCTGCCCAGAAAGCCACTGAACTCTTGCAACAGACCAACCGCATGATCAAGTCTGTTCCTGAGGTGGCAACGGTCTTTGGCAAATCTGGCCGCGCCGATACGGCCACAGATCCTGCTCCACTTGAAATGTTCGAAACCACGATCCAGTTCAAACCTCGAGACGAGTGGCGCGTAGGAATGACCCCCAAAAAACTGATCGAAGAACTGGATCAGGCCGTCAATGTACCAGGCTTGACCAATGTCTGGGTGCCACCCATCCGAAATCGACTCGACATGCTATCAACTGGAATCAAGACGCCGGTAGGTGTCAAGATATCAGGCCCAAGCCTGGAGGAAATCGATAAAATCGCCTCGCAGGTTGAAACGGCGGTCAAGGGCGTTCCGGGCGTTTCGTCGGCGTTGGCCGAACGCTTGACGGGCGGACGCTACATCGACGTCGATATCGATCGGATGGCTGCTGCGCGGTACGGCTTAGCCATTACCGACATTCAAGGCATCGTGTCCTCGGCCGTAGGGGGCGAGAACGTAGGAGAGGTGATCGATGGACGTCGGCGCTTCCCCATCAATGTTCGATACCCGCGCGAGATACGTGATTCGCTGGACGATCTGCGACAGTTATCTATCGTGACTGATCGGGGCGCGCAAATTCGCCTTGAGGATGTCGCGGACGTCAGAATCTCCGATGGTCCACCCATGATCCGTAGTGAGAATGCACGCTTGACGGGCTACGTCTACGTTGACATACAAAATGCAGATTTGTCTTCGGTCGTCCAAGCGATGCAAAAGGTCGTTGCGCGCGACGTGATGCTGCCAGTAGGCTACTCCATTGCCTGGTCCGGCCAATTCGAATACCTTGAGCGGGCGGAAGCAAAGCTGCGAACAGTCGTGCCCATGACGCTGGCACTGGTCTTTGTGCTTTTATTCCTCACGTTCAATTCCGTGACTGATGCATTGTTGTTGATGGTGACCGTGCCGTTTGCATTGATCGGGGGCTTCTGGCTCATCTGGATGCTGGGGCATGCAATTTCCGTGGCAACTGCGGTTGGTTTCATCGCTCTTGTTGGCGTGGCAGCTGAGTTTGGCGTCGTAATGTTGCTTTACCTGAAAACGGCCTTGAATGATCGCCTCAAGTGCGGGAAGCCATTTACTGAGTCATTGCTGATGGAAGCCATTCGAGAAGGGGCGGTAGTACGGGTTCGTCCAAAGGCCATGACGGTGGCTGTCGTACTGGGGGGCCTGTTTCCAATTATGTTGGGTCAAGGTACTGGCTCGGAAGTCATGCAACGTATCGCTGCACCCATGATTGGCGGGATGGTTACGGCGCCTATTCTGTCGATGTTCGTTATCCCAGCCGCCTGGCTTTTGTTGCAACGGCGTCAAATCCGTCGCCTTGAAAGAAAGCATCAGTAAGGTAGTACTCGCCCGGTGCATACGCACCATATTTTCCATCTACGGAGAAATTGTTATGAAGAAACTGATCTCATTTTCGCTGGGTGCTAGCCTAGCGCTTGGCATGTCCCTTACAGCTTTTGCAGCCGATGGGAATACTAACGGTCCGACCGGAAGTACCAGTGCGGCGTCTTCGGAAGTCAGGGCAGACACCGCTTTGTCTGATGGTGTGGTTCGTAAGGTGGACCGGCCAAGCGGCATGATAACGATTGAGCACGGCGCACTCGAGAACGTCGGCATGCCACCGATGACGATGGCTTATAAAGCCAAAGATGAAACGGTATTGCAACAGGCCAAAGAAGGGGAAAAGGTTAAATTCAGGCTTGAGAACCTGAATGGAACCTATACCATCATGACGTTAAAGAAGCGGTAGTGTCTACTGCTTGGGAAGCCTTTGAGCATCATCGGCTGTATTTTTAGGTACCTGGCATTCCTGGCGTGAACGCCAACGTCATGAGACTGCCGCCAGATGGTACGCTTATCACACGACGGGCCCGAGCCATAGGCGACAAAGTTGGGATTTCAGAAAGGAGTAGGGCAGCCGTTTGGCTGCCCTAACTATATTAGAAAAAGATCAGAACGGCTTACGCGCCGGTGTAGAAGCTTTGGATATACGCTTTTTCTTTCGCGCTCATTGATTCCAGTTCCTGTCGAACTTCGGCGCGCGATTTCGTCTGCTCAGCGCCGGCCATAGACCAAGTCCCGGTTTCTTCCCCCTGGCGGGTGGCCCATGAAGGGTCTGCCTTTGCCTGCTCGAGCTCCTCAAGCACCTGTGCACGGCTCTTCATGTTGGACCAATCGACGACTTCGGTGCCCCCCTGTTCACTGTTGTCAGGGATCCAGTAAGCGAAACTGGTAGCGGGAACGGCAATAACTGCTGTAAGCAAGGCGGCAAGAGTTTTGGTACGAAGGGACATTATTCATTCCTTTTAAAAGAGTGGTTGCCAGCGGAGTCGTTGATTCACTAGCGCCGTGCTAGTTTTTCTGGCGATGGATCTACTGTATGCCCCGAGCGCCAACAGGCCGATGACGACAGCATGACATTTGCGTCATCTTCGTCAATCTGTCGTCATGATCGTTGCTGGTTGTATCGGTCGTGCGTATACACGTGCTGACTCGCTGATTGACTAGCCGGACTGGGCTGTCGCGGAGAGCTCGCGGCCCCAATCGTTATTCGCGTCTACAGCGGACCGAAATATGCCGCGGTGTGGCAGACCCAAAACTTGAGACACTGTTTCGCGACTTCATTCGACCGATTATCGGCAGCAAGAAACCTTTGCAATTATTAAAGCTAATCGGGCGTTCGCAAACCCAAAGGGGCCAGAGTGTCGATCTCGACGTTATGCAGATAACGAATTTGTAATCGATGAGTTCGTAGATTGTTGGGCACCGCCGACTAAGCTCTTAGTCCCGCAGTCTTGGATTCGCTTCGTGTATGGATCTCGCGTTAAAGCGTGCATGCAGGAACGAGCATTTACTGCAATCAGCGCCGTGTCTACCTCAGGGTTAAAGGAGCCTTTCATGAAAAATACGCTAAAAATAATGGCCGCTCTGGCTACGTTACTATCCAGTACTACTCAGGCGGAGACCTCCGTTACGCTATACGGAATACTCGACGCGGGCGTTGGCTACTCGAAGGTGGACGGGACGATAGTAGATCCAGTCAGCAATCAGAGAGTGTCATTAGATCGCAGCCGCTTCGGCATGACGGACAGCGTCAAGAACGGATCGCGTTGGGGTATACGGGGAAAGGAGGATCTTGGCGGCGGACTGTATGCCAAGTTTCAACTGGAGTCCGGTTTCAATCTTAGCAATGGACAATCGACTCAAGGCGGTCGCCTGTTCGGTCGTAACGCGACTGTTGGGCTTGGCAGTGATAATTGGGGTCAGTTCAATATAGGTCGCCAGTACAACATTGGGTCGCGCTACTTTTACAGCGTTCTTGGCCCGATGTTTGGCGGGGGCTTTAAAGTGGACCCTGGAATCGAGACAGCGGTTTAAGCTGTAGTCCGAGGAGGATTACAAGGTGGTCGAAGTCAGGAAACGCAAGGTTCACAGCGCAGAAT
>LNAP01005914.1_pt1 | contig 15646 bp, 14 predicted proteins | sample 602601 | NCBI WGS metagenome assembly LNAP01 (sample SAMN02440304, study PRJNA202911) | soil metagenome | biome: Subtropical and temperate rainforests or woodlands; isolation source: soil samples (1 kg each in a 20% v/v slurry with milli Q water) were... ...
GGCATCGAGAAGGTGGTGGAAGACTACGCCGCCGAAGTGATGAAGCAGGCCGGTCTGGCCTGATCCATCACGCTGTCACTTCGGTGATGGCGGGTTGATGTGCTTCTACGAAAAAACCCGGCTTCGGTCGGGTTTTTTTGTGGGTGTTGTTTTTTTCGAAGCGTACAGCGCAGAGCCAAAGCGCAGAGCTGGTTTCCTTGCTGTTTGCGGTTCCGTGCGGGCTGGCAGGCTTACCCCCTGCCGGGACACGCCGTGAACCCCGCTCCGCGGTCCGGCCCAGCCGCTGGCGGCTGGGCGTTCAGTCGCATGCGAGGCAGTGCCTCGCGAGCAATGCGCCTTCACCCCTGGGGGCTCGTGGGCGCCATCCATGGCGCCCAACGGTCCCGGCAGGGGGTAAGCCTGCCAGCCCCGACGTTGTTTCGCTAACGGATGGATGGGGAACAGCGGGGTTGTGTTTTTGCTGTTGATTGGGCTGGTTGGCTGGTTGGGCTGTCGGTGCGGTTGGTTGGATTTGATGGTTTGGATGGTTTTTTATTTGGGATGGGTATTGGGTGGTTTGGAGCAGCCGACCAACGGTCGGCTCTACCCCCACACCTCAATGAATCCACCACCCAATATCCCCACCCACCCGCCGGCCAATGGCCGCCACGAACCAACCAACAACCAACAACCAACCAATCACTCGCCAACTACCAATCCGCAGCAAACCGACACCCCATCGCCCCCGGCTGTCGCAGTTGCCCTCCCAACCCACCCGCACCGACCCAGCCCACAGCACCGCGCCGCCGCAGTTGACGTTGCAGTTGACGTTGACGTCAGCTGTCGCCGTAAAAAGCCGCGCGCCAGCGCACATCAAACCACCCCTTACCCCTTGGACTGGAACGACACTTCCTCGTACGGCTGCACCACCACCCAGCCCTCGCCGGCAAAGCGCATCTGCAGGCTCTCGCCCGACCCGCGCCCCACCAGCGTGCCCAACGAAATGTCCGCCACGATCTCCGGCACCAGCGACCCCGACCAGGCCACCGTCGCGTTCGGATCGGTGAACACCGGACCCGTCTGCGCGTTCACCGGCAGCGTCATCGGCTCGTAGTGCGACGTCATCGCCACGATCCCGTGCCCGCTCAACTGAATGTTGAACAGACCGCCCGACAGCATCCCCGCCACCTTTTTCATCATCGTGATCTTCGACGCGATCCCCGTCTCGAAGGCCAGCACATCATTGCCGTTCACGAAAATCGACTCCCCCGCCAGCCGCAGCAACGTCACCTGCTTGCCCGCGTCAGCCAGGTACACCCGCCCCTGGCCCTCCACCTTCATCAACTGCAGACCCTCGCCGGTCACCATCTTCTTCAGCAGCGTGCCCAACCCCTGCTCCAGCAGCCCCTGCCGGGTGAACTTCACCCCGCCCTTGCGCGCCACCATCGAACCCGCCTTCGCCCACACCATCCCGTCCACCCGGACCTCCAGCATGTGCGGGCTTTCCAGCTCGAACGCATCCGCGCTGACATCCTTCTCCTGGGTGGTGGACAAAAACTCCTGCAACGTCTTTACGGCCATGTCGTGCGTCATCCATGCAAAGGGAGCGCGAATGGTAGCGCCCCTCCCCCTGCGCCGGGGAATGTGTTACCAAGGGCGCGATGATCCCGCGCGCCGCGATCTGCCCGTTGGTTTTGCAGTACGTGGCGCATCGGCAAACGCCGTGCCGACGCCAACCGACCCGCCAACGCAAGCATCAACGCCAAAATCTGTGACGCACTCCATGTATTCTTGCCCCAACACACCATCAGTCATGCCATGCCTCCCGAGCTGACAGCCGCCCTGGCGCTCTGCCGCAACCTGCCCTCGCCGCCCGGTATTGCCCTGCGCATCATCGAACTGGCCCAGGACCCGGAAGCGGACATCACCACCGCCGCCGACATCATCGCCATCGACATGGCGCTGAGCGCGCGCATGCTGCGCATTGCCAACTCGCCGCTGTATGCCAGCCGCCGCCGCATCGAAAACCTCGGCCAGGCGCTGACCATGCTGGGCTTGAATGCCACCGTCAGCCTCGCCCTCGGCTTCACCGTCACCCAGGGCCTCACCGCGCCCGGCGACGGCCAGGACCTGCGCGAACGTGCGTGGCGGCGCAGCATTCTCAGCGCCCTCGCCGCCAGCCTGCTGGGCCAGGCCCGCGGCCTGCGCAAGGCCGAAGAACTGATGCTGGCCGGCCTGCTGCAGGACCTGGGCATCCTGGTGCTCGCCCAGGCCCAGCCGGACACGTACCTGCCGCTGCTGCGCCAGGCCGCCGACAACGACGCGCTGGTCGCGCTGGAGCGCGAACACCTGCAGTGCACCCATGCCGAGGTCGGCGCCCTGATGGCCGAGCAGTGGGACCTGCCGCGCTACCTGGTGGACAGCATCGCCCGCAGCGAATCGCCTGCCGCGGCCGAAGACAACTTCCAGACCTGCGTGGCCCTGTCCGGTGCCGTTGCCGACATCTGGCTCAGCGCCGACGCCGACGCTGCGCGCGAGCACGCCCTGCACCTGGTCCACGAAACGCTGCAGCTGGACAGTGCCCAGTTCGACCAGGTGCTGGCCCGCATCAGCGACGCCCTGCCCGATATCAGCGCCCTGTTCGAGACCTCGCTGCTGTCACCTTCGCGCGTGCAGCAGCTGATCGACCACGCCCAGGAGCTGGCGACCCTGCGCAACCTGCGCGAAATGCAGGATGCGGCCCAGGCCCGCCAGCGCGCCGACGAGTTCGAGGCGCGCGCCAACCGGCTGGCCGAACAGGCCCACCGCGATGCACTGACCGGCGTACTCAACCGGCGCCAGCTGGAGGCGGTGCTGGAACAGGAATTCCTGCGCGCCACCCGCCACGGCTGGCCCCTGTCGGTGGCGTTCATCGACCTGGATGACTTCAAGAAAATCAACGACGCCCACGGCCACCTGATGGGCGACCAGGTACTGCGCGTGTTCGCCGGCAAGCTGCAGGAGCAGCTGCGCACCAGCGATACCGTGGCCCGCTTCGGCGGCGAGGAGTTCATCGCCCTGCTGCCCAACACCACCGAACTGGTTGCACTGGAGGTGGTCCGCCGGGTGCTGGCCAACATCGTCAATACGCCGATGGCCGAGGTGCCCGACGGCCCCCTGTTCGTGACCTTCTCGGCCGGTGTCGCCACCCAGGGCGGCTACGAGCGTTTCGCCGATGTTCAGGACCTGCTGAAGGCCGCCGACGACGTGCTTTACCGCTCCAAGAACCTGGGTCGCAACCGTGTCATCGCACGTTCTCCGGGAACGGCGCCGGCGTGAACCGGACGCCCCTTCCCGAAGGGGACGGGACCCGGGCCTGCGCCGCAGCGCAGCAAAATAAACGCGCGGTCAGACCCGGCTTCCAGTAGAATTCCCGCGTTTTCCACGCATCCAGAGGTCACCATGTCCAGTCTTGCCTATCGCCGCATCCTGCTGAAAGTTTCCGGGGAGGCGCTGATGGGAGACGAGGACTACGGCATCGACCCCAAGGTCATCAACCGCCTGGCCCGTGAGGTCATCGAAGCCCAGCAGGCCGGCGCGGAAGTGGCCCTGGTCATCGGCGGCGGCAACATCTTCCGCGGCGCCGGTCTGGCGGCCGGCGGCATGGACCGCGTCACCGGCGACCAGATGGGCATGCTGGCCACCGTGATCAACGCGCTGGCCATGCAGGACGCGCTGGAAAAGCTCGGCGCCAAGGCCCGCGTGATGAGCGCCATCAAGATCAACGACGTGTGCGAGGACTACATCCGCCGCCGCGCCATCCGCCACCTGGAGAAGGGCCGGCTGGTGATCTTCGCGGCCGGCGTCGGCAGCCCGTTCTTCACCACCGATTCCGGCGCTGCCCTGCGCGCCATCGAGATCGGCGCGGACCTGCTGCTGAAGGCCACCAAGGTCGACGGCGTGTACGACAAGGACCCCAACAAGTACAGCGATGCGGTCCGCTTCGACAGCCTCACCTACGACGAAGTGATCCGCCGCGGCCTGGAAGTGATGGACACCGCCGCCTTCGCCCTGGCGCGCGACAGCGACCTGCCGTTGCGCGTGTTCGACATGGGCCAGCCGGGCGAGCTGCTGAAGATCCTGCACGGCGACAACATCGGCACCCTGGTGCGCGGTCGCGACCAGGCTGCCTGAACGACGTAGTCATCCCGGCAGCCGGCCCATGGCCGCGCCTGCCGGGTGCAGGTACCTGCGGGCGTCGGCCAACGACCGGCCCCGATAAGGCGGGCTGCCCCCTTATTCGCCTATAATCGTCCGATTACCAGCTACATCCAGGATTCGGGCGATGCTCAACGATATCAAGCAGGACGCGCAGACGCGCATGGCCAAGAGCATCGATGCTCTGAAGCACACCCTGACCTCCATCCGCACCGGCCGCGCCTCGCCGGCGCTGCTGGACCGCATCACGGTCAAGGCTTACGGCACCGACACCCCGCTGAACCAGGTCGCCTCGATCAGCGTGTCCGAAGGCCATTCCCTGGTCATCACCCTGTTCGACAAGGGCATGATCAAGGACGTCGAGAAGGCCATCTACGCCTCCGACCTCGGCCTGACCCCGAACGTGGCCGGCACCGTGATCCGCCTCAACCTGCCGCCGCCGACCGAAGAGCGCCGCAAGGAGCTGGGCAAGCAGGTGCAGAAGGAAGGCGAAGGCGCCAAGATCGCCATCCGCAACATCCGCCAGGACGCCAACAAGGCCATCGCCACCCTGATCAAGGACAAGGCGATCAGCGAAGACGACAAGAAGCGCGGCGAAGACGACATCCAGAAGTTGACCGACAAGTCGATCAAGGACGTCGATAGTGTCGTGGCCGAAAAAGAAAAGGAACTGATGTCGGTCTGAGCCCCATGTCCCAGGCCCCGACCTCCAGCACCCCTGCGGCCATCCCGCGCCACGTTGCCATCATCATGGATGGCAACGGGCGGTGGGCGCAGAAGCGACGCCGCCCGCGTCTGATCGGCCATCGGGCCGGCGCGCGCGCGGTCAACCGCACCATCGATTTCTGCCTGGAACGCGGCATCGCCGCGTTGACCCTGTTTGCCTTCTCCAGTGAGAACTGGGGCCGGCCAACCGATGAGGTCGACGCGCTGATGAAGCTGTTCCTCAATGCGCTCGACCGCGAAGTGGACGAGCTGCATCGGCGGGGCGTGCGCGTGCGTTTCATCGGCGAACGCGAGCGCTTCGGCGCCGGGCTGGTCAGCCGCATGCAGCTGGCCGAACAGCGCACCGCCGACAACCGAGCGATGACCCTGAACATCGCCGCCAGCTATGGCGGCCGCCAGGACATCGCCCGCGCGGCGCGCGAACTGGCCGCAGAGGTGGCCGCCGGCCGCCTGCTGCCCGAACAGATCGACGAAGCGATGCTGTCCAGCCGGGTTGCCCTGGCCGACCTGCCGCCGCCGGACCTGTTCATCCGCACCGGCGGCGACACCCGCATCAGCAATTTCCTGCTGTGGCAGCTGGCGTATACCGAATTGTGGTTCACCGACGTGCTGTGGCCCGAGTTCGACGCCGCCGTCCTGCAGCAGGCGCTCGACGCCTATGCCGCCCGTGAACGCCGCTTCGGCCTGACCAGCGCCCAGATCGCCGCCCTGGCCACCGAGACGTCCACCCCATGACCAAGACCCGAGTCATCGCCGCGCTGATCATGGCGCCGGTCGCCATCGCGGCCATCCTGCTGCTGCCGACCCAATGGCTGGCCGCTGCTGCCGCCGCCGTGTTCCTGATCGGCCTGTGGGAATGGCTGAAGCTGGCCGACGTGGACGACACCCTCGCCCGCACCGTGCTGCTGGTGCTGAACCTGCTGCTGATGGTGCTGATGGTGTGGGCCGGCGACGGCTCGCTGGTGCTGTACCAGATCGCCGCGCTGGTCGGCATCGCCTGGTGGCTGATGGCGCTGCTGTGGCTGCGCTTCTTCACCTTCGGGGCCAGCCCGAGCAGCCCGGCGCGTGCGCTCAAGTTGCTGGCCGGCACCCTGGCCATCGTGCCGGCGTGGGCCTCGCTGGTGCTCATCCATGCCAGCGGCAGCAACGGCCACCTGTGGCTGCTGACGGCACTGGCCGTGGTCTGGGCGGCCGATTCGGGCGCCTACTTCGCCGGCCGCACCTTCGGCCGCACCAAACTGGCCCCGCGGATCAGCCCCAACAAGACCTGGGAAGGTCTGGGCGGCGGCATGGTGGCCGGCCTGGCGGTTGCGCTGGGCTTTGGCTACATGGCCGGCATCGACAACGCCCACGTGCTGGGCCTGATCATCACCGCCGTGGTGACCGTGTTCGCCTCGGTACTGGGTGACCTGTACGAAAGCCTGATCAAGCGCCACGCCGGCGCCAAGGACTCGGGCCACATCATTCCCGGCCACGGTGGCGTGCTGGATCGCATCGACGGCGTGCTTGCCGCCCTGCCCGTGTTCGCACTGGGCAAGGAAATCTTCGGATTCTGAACATGGTCAGCGATACCGCTCCCCGCCGGGTCGCCGTGTTCGGCGCCACCGGCTCGATCGGCGCATCGGCGCTGGATGTGATCGCGCGTCATCCTGACCGCTACCGCGCCAGCGTGCTGGCGGCCGGGCGGCAGGTGGAGGCGCTGGTGGCGCTGTGCGTGCAGCATCGGCCCGACCATGCCGTGATCGCCGACGACACCCTGTTCGCCGCGCTGCGTGACGGTCTGCGCGACGCCGGGCTGCCTACCCAGGCGCATGCCGGCGCAGCCGCGCTGGACCAGCTCGCCGCCAGTGCCGAATGCGACACCCTGGTCGCCGCCATCGTCGGCGCCGCCGGGTTGTCCTCGACCCTGGCCGCCGCCACGGCGGGCAAGCGCATCCTGCTGGCCAACAAGGAGTCGCTGGTGCTGGCCGGCGAGCTGTTGATGCGCCAGGCCGACGCCGCCGGGGCCGAGATCATCCCGATCGACAGCGAACACAGCGCGATCTTCCAGTGCCTGCGCTCGCGCGATGCCAGCCTGGAAGGTGCCGGCGTGCGCCGGATCCTGCTGACTGCCTCGGGCGGCCCCTTCCGTGGACGCAGCCGCGCCGAACTGGGCCAGGTCACCCCGGCGCAGGCCGTGGCGCACCCGAAGTGGTCGATGGGGCCGAAGATCTCGGTCGATTCGGCGACGTTGATGAACAAGGGCCTTGAAGTCATCGAGGCCCACCACCTGTTCGGCGTCCCGGGCGAGCGCATCGAGGTGCTGGTGCACCCGCAGAGCCTGGTGCATTCGCTGGTCGAGTTCGTCGACGGCTCCACGCTGGCCCAGATGGGCCTGCCGGACATGCGTACCACCCTGGCCGTGGGCCTGGGCTGGCCGCAGCGGATCGAATCCGGGGTCGGCGGGCTGGACCTGCTGACCCAGGGACGGCTGGATTTCGAGGCGCCCGACAACGACGCCTTCCCCTGTCTGGGCCTGGCTTGGCAGGCCATGGCGGCCGGCGGTACCGCGCCGGCCATCCTGAATGCCGCCAATGAAGTGGCGGTTTCAGCATTTCTTCAGGGAAAAGTCGCTTTCCTTGCCATTCCGGCGCTGGTGGCTAACGCTCTGTCAACATTGTCGGTCGAGTCCGCCGATACACTGGCGGTCCTGCTGGCTGCCGACCAGCGCGCCCGCCTGATCACCCAAGCCGCCATCGACCACGCCTGAATGCCCTTCCCGCCTCTCTCCAGTGCTGTCCACCATGGGTGAATTCATCGGATCTGTCTGGTGGATGATCGTCAGCCTCGGCGTGCTGGTGACGTTCCATGAATTCGGCCACTACTGGGTGGCGCGCCGCTGTGGGGTGAAGGTGCTGCGGTTCTCGGTCGGTTTCGGCCGCCCGCTGTGGATGCGGCGCAACCGCGCCGGCACCGAGTTCGCCATTGCGGCGATCCCGCTCGGCGGCTACGTGAAGATGCTCGACGAGCGCGAAGTCGAGGTGCATCCGCACGAGCGTGACCAGGCCTTCAACCACAAGAGCGTGTGGCAGCGCATCGCGATCGTGGCCGCCGGCCCGGCCGCCAACCTGCTGCTGTGCATCGCCCTGCTGTGGGCGATGTTCGTGCTCGGCAAACAGGACTACTCCCCCACCATCGGCCGCACCAGCGGCATGGCCCAGGCCGCCGGGCTGCAGTCGGGCGACCGGCTGATCAGCGTGGACGCGCGCAGCGTGGTCACCGCCGGCCAGGCCAGCATGGCGCTGACCACTGCCGCCATGGACCGCCACGACGCCCGCCTGGAAGTGCTCGACGCGCAGGACCGGGTACAGACCCGGGTGCTGCCGCTGTCGCAGTTGCCACAAGGCTTCGACGAGCGCCGCGTGCCGGTGCTGGCCGGGCTGACCTGGCAGTTCTGGCTGCAGCCGGCGCTGGTCGAAAAGGTCGTGCCGGACTCGGCCGCCCAGGGCGTGCTGCTGCCGGGCGACCTGATCGTGGCCGTGGACGGCCAGCGCATCGACGCCATCGACCAGGTGTTCACCGAAATCCACACCCTGGGCAAGCGCGGCGGCCCCGGCATGATCGAAGTGCTGCGCGGCGGCGAGCGCCTTGCCCTGGAAATCACCCCGCGCCAGGGCAAGGACGGCCGTGGCCAGCCCACCTGGCAGATCGGGATCGGCTTTGCCCAGTCCAGCGCCCCGGCCTATGACGCCGAACTCAAGTACGGGCCGCTTGCGGCACTGCCGGTCGCCCTGCGTGAAACCGCCCGCATGGCCGGTGATTCGCTGGGCATGATGCGCCGGATCGTCACCGGCAACGCCTCGCTGCAGAACATTTCCGGCCCGGTCACCATTGCCCGCGTGGCCAATGTGTCGGCCCAGCGGGGGCTGGACTGGTTCCTGTTCTTCCTGGCCCTGCTGTCGCTGAGCCTGTGCATCATCAACCTGTTGCCCATCCCCATCTTGGACGGCGGGCACCTGCTGTATTACCTTATTGAGTTGGTCAAGGGCAGCCCGCTGAGCGAGCGCGCCATGGCTGCCGGCCAGTACGTCGGGCTGGCGCTGCTGGCCGGGCTGATGGGGTTGGCGTTCTACAACGACATCCTCGGCCTGGCCGCGCGATGAACTTTTTCCCTTTTGTCGTCGTCTTATGCGCCGGCATCCCGCAACATTGCATTCGACTCCAACCGGACGTGACATGACGCGACTCCCCAATCGCCGCCTGCTTGCCCTTGCACTCGCCGCCGGTTTCGGCGCGCCCGCCCTGGCCCAGGCAGCCGAGCCCTTCACCGTCAGCGACATCCGTGTCGATGGTCTGCAGCGCATCACCTCCGGTACCGTGTTCACCTACCTGCCGGTGGAACGTGGCGAAACCCTGACCGACAACAAGGTCGGCGAGAGCATCCGTGCGCTGTACAAGACCGGCTTCTTCGAAGACGTGCAGCTGGATCGCCAGGGCGACATCCTGGTGGTCACGGTCAAGGAGCGCCCGGCGATCAACAAGTTGACCGTCACCGGCAACAAGGACATCAAGAGCGACCAGCTGCTCAAGGGCCTGAGCGACATCGGCCTGACCGAGGGCGGCACCTTCGACCGCCTGAGCCTGGACCGCGTGACCCAGGAACTTCGCCGCCAGTACAACGACCGCGGCAAATACAACGTGGACATCACCCCCACGGTGAGCCCGCTGGACCGCAATCGCGTGGACATCACCATCGCGATCAAGGAAGGCAAGGCCGCCAAGATCCAGCACGTCAACCTGGTGGGCACCGAGAAGTTCGCCTCCGAAGACATCCTGGAAACCTGGGAGTCCAAGGAGCACAACTGGGCCTCGTGGTACCGCCGCGATGACCAGTACTCCAAGGAAAAACTGTCCGGCGACCTGGAAAAGCTCAATTCCTGGTACCTGGACCGCGGCTACGTGGACTTCAGCGTCGATTCCACCCAGGTCTCGATCAGCCCCGACAAGCGCGACATGTTCATCACCGCCGGCGTGACCGAAGGTGAGCAGTACAAGATCTCCGAGATCAAGGTCACCGGCGACACCATCCTGCCGCAGGAAGATGTCGAGCGCATGGTGATCCAGAAGTCCGGCGACACGTTCTCGCGTGCGCTGTTGGAATTCAGCTCGGACGCGATCACCAACTCGCTGTCCAACATCGGTTACGCCTTCGCCAAGGTCAACCCGATCCCGACCAGCAACCGCGCCGACCGTACCGTGGCGATCAACATGCAGGTCGTGCCGGGCCCGCGCGTGCAGGTGCGTCGCATCACCTTCAAGGGCAACACCCGCACCTCCGACGAAGTGCTGCGTCGTGAAATGCGCCAGTTCGAGAACAGCTGGTACTCGCAGGCCGCGATCGATCGTTCCAAGATCCGCCTGCAGCGCCTTGGCTACTTCGAATCGGTCGACGTCGAGACCCCGCCGGTCACCGGCAGCAACGACCAGGTCGACGTGGTCTACAACGTCAAGGAAACCACGTCGGGCAGCTTCGTGTTCGGCCTGGGCTATTCGCAGTCCTACGGCATGACCACCTCGGTGCAGCTGTCGCAGAACAACTTCCTCGGCGGCGGCAACCGCGTGTCGGTCGAAGCCTCGCGCAGCAGCTACCTGCAGCGTTACGGCTTCAGCTACACCAACCCGTACTTCACCGATGACGGCGTGTCGCTGGGCTACAACCTGTCCTGGCGCGAACTGGATTACTCCGACTTCAACACCGCCCAGTACAACAGCACCAACCGTTCGGCGCAGATGGTGTTCGGCGTGCCGATCACCGAGAACGACACGGTGTATCGACAGCAACCAGATCAACACCTACCAGGGCTCGACGCCGCAGTCGATCATCGACTACATCAATGCCATCGGCACCAAGACGTTCCACTCCTGGCGCACCGAACTGGGCTGGGCGCGCGATACCCGCAACGATTACTTCATGCCGACCCGCGGTACCTATCAGCGCATCGGCCTGGAAACGACCCTGCCGGGCTCGACGATCGAGTACTACAAGCTCAACTACCAGTTCTCCAAGTACTGGCCGATCCTCCCCTCGCTGGTCATCAACACCCGTGCCGAAATCGGCTATGGCGACAGCTATGGCAAGGACATCACCCGCGACCTCTGCTACACCGCACCGACCGCGGCCAACCCGAATCCGACCCAGACGGTGGACTGCAACTCCGCCTCGGCCGATTACGTGAAGACCGTCACCGCCACCGGCCTGCCGTTCTACGAGAACTTCTACGCCGGCGGTACCAACTCGGTGCGCGGCTTCGAGGACAACACGCTCGGTCCGCGCTCGGAGGCGAACACCAGCTACTACAACGGCCAGCCGCTGGGTGGTTCGGTGAAGACCGTTGGCTCGGTCGAAGCCTACTTCCCGCGTCTGTTCGACAGCCCGTCGGCCCGTATCTCGGCCTTCGTGGACTTCGGCAACGTGTACGACGGCAGCAAGAACTTCAAGGCCAACGAACTGCGCGTGTCCACCGGTGTGGCCCTGCTGTGGCGCGCCCCGGTCGGCCCGATCTCGATCAGCTACGCGTTCCCGCTGAAGAAGGAAGACGGCGACGAGATCGAGCGTCTGCAGTTCACGTTTGGTGGTCAGTTCTGACGAACTGCTTCGCAGTTCGTCCGCGCAGTCCACCTCATCCCCGCGCCTTCGGCGCGCCCCCTTCAACAGAAGGGGGCTCTCCACCAGACGCGGTACGCATTCGCCGGGCTTTGCCCGGCGTTTGCGTTTGTGGGGATTGGCCACTGGCCCGTTGCGCGGGATGGCGGGAATTCCGTGCCGACCAACGGTCGGCACCTACCGTTGCGTGGCTCGGGGCTGATGGGGAGCCGGCCAGCGGCCGGCACGACCGGGGGCGTGGCCGATCCGCCTGACAGGGGTAGTGCCGGCCGCTGGCCGGCTCCACGGAAACCCGATCCGACGCGCCGGTCGCTGCCGACCGTTGGTCGGCACGGCCCTTCAACCACCGCGCGGAGCCGGCCAGCGGCCGGCACTACCGTCGCGCTTGCGACCCGCCACTGGGCAAAGGCCGATAGTCCGCCGGTAGGCAAGCCCCCGCCCCGCATGACCGAACCTGCGCCACACGGTAAACTTCCGCCGTGAATACTCCTACCTACACCGCCCAGCAACTCGCCGAGCAGTTCGGCCTGCAGGTCCATGGCGACGGCAGCACCGCCATCCATGGCGTGGCCACGCTTGCCCATGCCGGCCCCGGCCAGCTCACCTTCCTTGCCAACCCGCGCTACCGGGCCCAACTGGCTGACAGCCAGGCCGGCATCGTGGTGCTGCGCGCCGAGGACGCCGAGGACGCCCCCGGCAGCGCCCTGATCGCCAAGGACCCGTACACCACCTTCGCCAAGATCGGTGCGCTGTTCGACATCGCCCCCGCGCGACCGCCCGGCATCCATCCCAGCGCCGTCATCGACCCCAGCGCCCAGGTCGCCGCCAGTGCCCACATCGGCCCGTTCGTCAGCATCGGCGCCGGCAGCGTTGTGGGCGAGAACTGCATCATCGGCACCGGCAGCATCATCGGTGAGAACTGCACCCTGGACAGCGGCTGCGAACTGATCGCCCGCGTCACCCTGGTCACCCGCGTCAAGCTTGGCAAACGCGTGCGCATCCATCCCGGCGCCGTGCTGGGCGCCGACGGCTTCGGCCTGGCCATGGATGCCGGCAAGTGGATCAAGGTGCCGCAGCTGGGCGGCGTACGCATCGGCGACGACTGCGAAATCGGCGCCAACACCTGCGTCGACCGCGGCGCCCTGGAAGACACCATCCTCGACGAGGACGTGCGCCTGGACAACCTGGTGCAGATCGCCCACAACGTCCAGATCGGCGCCCATTCGGCCATCGCTGGCTGCACCGGCATCGCCGGCAGCGCCAAGATCGGCCGCTACTGCCTGCTCGGCGGGCATGTGGGCGTGGTCGGCCACCTCGAAATCTGCGACAAGGTCGTCATCACCGGCAAGTCGGTGGTGCGCAACTCCATCCACGAGCCGGGTGAGTACTCCTCCGGCACCCCATTGACCGACAACCGCACGTGGCGCAAGAACGCCGCGCGCTTCAAGCAGCTGGACGCCCTCGCACGTCGGGTCCTGGCTGCTGGCAAGGAGAAAGAATGAACGACACGCTGCAGCTCCCGATCGACATCACCCAGATCCAGGAGCTGATCCCCCACCGCTACCCGTTCCTGCTCGTGGACAAGGTGGTCGAACTCGACGTCGACACCAAGCAGATCGTGTGCCAGAAGAACGTCAGCTACAACGAACCGTACTTCCAGGGCCACTTCCCGGGTCGCCCGATCATGCCCGGCGTGCTGATCATCGAAGCATTGGCCCAGGCCGGTGGCGTGATGACCCAGCTGACCCTGGGGCGTGACGCGCAGTCCAAGCTGTTCTACATGGTCAAGGTCGAAAACGCCCGCTTCAACAAGCAGGTTATCCCCGGCGACGTGCTCATGCTGCATGTGCAGATGAAGCGCCTGATCCGCAACATGGGCTGGTACTACGGCGAAGCCCGGGTCAACGGCGAAGTCGTGGCCAGCGCGGAAGTCATGTGCGCCGGCGCCAAGGGCTGAGCCACCACGGAGGCAGGAATGACTGACAACGCACCACGGATCCATCCCACGGCAGTGATCGAGGAAGGCGCGCGCCTGGCCGACGACGTCCAGGTCGGCGCCTTCACCCTGATCGGTGCCGATGTCGAGATCGGCGCCGGCACCGTGATCGGTCCGCACTGTTCGATCCACGGCCCGACCCGCATCGGCCGCAACAACCGCTTCATCGGCCACGCCGCGATCGGCGGCGAACCGCAGGACAAAAAGTACCGCGCCGAGCGCACCGAACTGGTGATCGGCGACGGCAACGTCATCCGCGAGTTCGTCACCATCAACCGCGGCACCGAAGGCGGCGGCGGCATCACCACCGTCGGCGACGACAACTGGATGCTGGCCTACACCCACGTGGCCCACGACTGCCACGTCGGCAGCCACTGCGTGTTCTCCAACAACACCACGCTGGCCGGCCACGTGAGCGTGGGCGACTACGTGATCATCAGCGGCTTCGCCGGCGCGCACCAGTTCTGCCGGATCGGCGCGCATGCCTTCCTGGGCATGGGCGCGCTGACCAATGGCGACGTGCCGCCGTTCACCATGGTGGGCAGCGACTCGCTCGGCCGCCCGCGCGGCATCAACAGCGAAGGGCTGAAGCGTCGTGGTTTCGATGCCGAGCGCATCGCCAGCATCAAGCGCGCCTACCGCACCCTGTACGTGGCCGGGCTGCCGCTGGCCGAAGCCAAGGTGCAGCTGGCCGAACAGGCCGCGCACAGTGCCGACGTCAAGGACCTGCTGGACTTCATCGAGCACGCCGAGAGGCCGCTGCTGCGATGACGGCTTCTGGCGGGCACACTCCAGCGGGCACCACCGCCCAGGTCATCGAACTGGCGGCGGTGATTGGCGCGCTGGACAGCGCGGCCCTGCCGGCAACCTCGAACCGGCCGGTGCGCATCGCGCTGGTGGCCGGCGAGGCCTCCGGCGACCTGCTCGGTGCCGGGCTGGTGCGCGAGCTGAAGGCGCGCTTCCCGCATGCCGAGTTCGCCGGTATCGGCGGCGACGCGATGCGCAGCGCCGGCTGCCAGACCTGGTTCGACGCCAGTGAGCTGGCGGTGATGGGCCTGACCGAGATCCTGCGCCACCTGCCCCGGCTGCTGAAACTGCGCGGCGAGTTCCGTCGCCGTGCACTCGACTGGCAGCCGGATGTCTTCATCGGCATCGACGCCCCGGACTTCAACCTGGGCGTGGAGCGCTGGCTGAAGGAACGCGGCATCACCACAGTGCACTACGTGAGCCCGTCGGTGTGGGCCTGGCGCGAGAAGCGCGCCGAGAAGATCGGGGCCAGCGCCGACCTGGTGCTGTGCCTGTTCCCGATGGAACCGCCGATCTACGCAAAGCACGGCATCGATGCGCGCTTCGTGGGCCACCCGATGGCCGACGATATTCCGCTGCACAGCGACCGTGAGCAGGCGCGCGTGGCGCTGGGCCTGCCGTCGAATGCAAAAGTACTGGCGGTGCTGCCGGGCAGCCGCCTGGGCGAGATCGGCAAGCTGGGCGAAGCCTTCTTCGAAGCCGCTTGGCAGGTGTCCGAGCGCATTCCGGGCCTGCACGTGGTGGTGCCGGCCGCCAACCCGGCCTGCCGCCAGTTGATCAGCGAGCAGTTGTCGCGCTCGGCGTTGCCGGTGGCCTATTCGCACCTGCTCGATGGTGATGCACGCAACGCGATGATCGCCGCCGACGTGGTGGTGCTGGCGTCGGGCACGGCGACACTGGAAACGATGCTGGTGAAGCGGCCGATGGTGGTGGGCTACCGCGTGGCCGAGCTGACCTACCGGATCGTGAAGGCGCTGGGGCTGATCAAGGTGGACCGGTTCGCGCTGCCGAACATTCTGGCGGGCAAGGACCTGGCCCCGGAGTTGATCCAGCACGACTGCGTGCCGGACAAGCTGGCCGCGGCGATCCTGCAGTGGTTCGATCATCCGCAGCGCGCGATCGACCTGCAGGACACCTACGAGCAGCTGCACCTGCAACTGCGCCAGGATGCGTCGGCGCGTGCGGCCGATGCGGTGGCCGAGCTGCTGGCGCGCAAGGCGACGGCATGAGCCGGCGGCACGCGGCGGCGGCGTCGATGGCGCTGTTCGACGGGGCGGCGCTGGCCACGGTGGCACCGC
>LNAP01005039.1_pt1 | contig 15643 bp, 8 predicted proteins | sample 602601 | NCBI WGS metagenome assembly LNAP01 (sample SAMN02440304, study PRJNA202911) | soil metagenome | biome: Subtropical and temperate rainforests or woodlands; isolation source: soil samples (1 kg each in a 20% v/v slurry with milli Q water) were... ...
AATATGTCCATAATCCTTATCATCACCATCTAATCTATTGGTGCGACAAATGGCCTGGAACAAGTTGTGGTCATAAAGCTCATTATCAAGATAAATATAGCTACATGAGGGCGCGTCGAAGCCAGTCAGCAGTTTGCTAACCACGATCAGCAGCTTCAGATTTGCGGGTTCTTCTATAAACCGACGCTTGGTTTCATCTTCATATTGTTTGGTCGTTTGACCATTTTTCAGGACATGTTGGGTATAGGTATCAAACTTATAGCGCTCATCGCTATTTGGTGGCTCACGCGATATAAGATTATGGTTGGGCTCATAAGAGGTGATGATTCCGCAATAAGGGCCAAATATAGTGTTCTGGAACAATCGGAAATAATGACAGGCATCATAGATTGATGCAGCCACTAGAATCGCTGTACCCCGGTTATTACTTAAGCGAGGTTTTAGGCTGAAATCCTCAATGATATTGGCAATAATCCGCTGTTTACGCTCGCCAGAACTCATCAAATCTTCCATCGTCGCCCAACGTCTACGCAAGACTGCTTTCTGGAAATTATTAAGATTCTTCGTAGCTTTTTCAAACCATCTATCAATCGCGGCCTGATCAGTCAACCGTTGCGGAACGTCACGGGCTTCATATTTAAGATCCAGAACTACTTTATCGGCTACTGCTTGATGGAACTTGTAAGTGTGAATATAAGTGCCGAAAATATCCCTTGTCATCAACTTATCCTTACGTAACAAGGGTGTGCCGGTAAATCCAATGAAAATACCACCCTCAAGCCAACGTTTCATCTGCTTATTCATGTCGCCGCCCTGGGTACGGTGGCATTCGTCCACAAACACATAGAAACGACCATGTACTGCTGGCGGTGGCCCTTGCAGGTCAGCTACATCAAACTTATGAATCAATGCACAAAGCAACCTCGGTGTACTTGTACCGAGTTTTTGAACAAAATCAGCACGCGATGTAATACGTGGAGATGGAGCGTCCTCACCAATCACACCAGCGTTTTTCATCACACCAGAAATTTGCTTATCAAGCTCATCTCGGTCTGTAATAACCAGTATCCGTGCTTCGGGGTCATGCTCCAAAAGCCACTTGGCGATTAACACCATCAGAATACTTTTACCACTGCCTTGAGTGTGCCAAATAACACCACCCTCACGCTTAGCGATGCGCTCCTGAGCCGCCTTTACACCATAGAATTGGTGTTGACGCGGCACTTTTTTCTGGCCAGCGTCAAAAATAATGAAATTGCGTATCAGGTCGAGCAGCCTTGTCTGGTTACAAAGCTGCGCCAACGGCCGGTCGAGTAAAGCCCCGGCTTCCGGTGCCTCAACAGCTGGAGCCCCGTCCTTCCACTCCACAAAGAACTGCTCCGGCGTGCCGGTCGTACCATAGCGCAAACCCTGCGAATCACTGCCTGCCAGTACCAACTGCACTGTGCTGAAAAATCCTTTGTTGAAAATCTCTTCCTGGTTAGTAATCAGTTGACGCACCCCGTCTGCAACCTCCACAGAACTGCGTTTCAACTCTATCACGGTAATGGCGATACCGTTGATGTAGAGCACAATGTCTGGCCGCCGCTCATAACCGCCTTTCAGCGTGACTTCCTCTGCCAGCGCAAAATCATTTTTCTCTGGGTGCTCCCAATCAATCAGGTCAACGTCTTCATGCGGCTGTCCGGCGGCGATTTGAACTTTTACCGGGTAGCGCAGCAGTTGATAGGTGCGCATATTGGCTTGGTAAAGCGTAATGCCAGTGGCATCCGCCGCTGTTTCCAGCCTGTGCAAGGCGGCGGCAATGTGCGCAGAGGAATAGCCGCGAGAAGCCAGATTGGCACGCAATAGTTCTGTTTCAATGGAGCGATTGACTATTCCATTGCTTGGGCGCTTGCTCCAATCGCCAAGATAGCGATAACCAAGGTAATCAGGCCAATCCTTGTTGGTGAATAGGTCGATGACCCGGTTTTGCGTCTTACGTTCGGAGCGAGGTTGTTCAGCCATTGCACTTATGCCTTTGGAGTATGGTTACAGTAGATGTCTAGGCATTCGATCATCTCGGTTTGATGAGCCAATGCCTGTTCGTCACCCCACTGCTCGTTTTCATAGATCAGATCCATTTTTAGTGAGTCGATCTGGCTTTTGTTTTTGTTTAAAAATCTTTGACGCTTTTCGTTGTAAGGCAGGTTTCCATATTCAGAATTCAGGCTACGTGAGACAAGCGCTAAGTTTCCAAATTGGTCAAGCGCTTGATCGACCTGGTTGTTATCCCTTTCGGTTGGAGTCTGGGGAGAAATATGTTCGACCGAACTTTTCGCAGTAAGCCGAAATTTCTTCCATGCCCCTTTCTCACGCTTGCGTTGAAACCACAGCACAAACTCCAATTTGTAGAACCAGTAATGCGCGAACTTCACCCCATTCGCTCTGACCAACTCTGTTTTATGAACCAAGGAGCACCGTTGCCAAGGTTTTATCATGAATGCATGGGTTCGTACCACCAAAGATTCTTCAGCCGCAGAACCAAGCAGGTGATTATCAAGGTGGCGCAGGAAATCAAAATACCGATCAACCGATTCGGAAGGATTACGATACATAAACAGCAGCAATGGTGTCACCCAATACTGCGTCGTGATTTCTTGGGAGTGATAAAGCATACTCTGCAAAAGTGAGAAGCCACGGTGTAAATCTATTTCCCGTGATCGACTTATGTAACGGTTTTTGTTTTTAGTACTCGTACTCACGCTAATTTTACTAATCAGGTGAACCTCTTCCTCTCCTTGATCTACCCACTTGATACAGTGTTCATCGAAGATAACGCGCAACCGCCATAGCAACTCGATGAATGAGCGCACATTCTCAGTTCTTTTGAGCGAGTCTTGGAAAAAATGTGCATCAAACAGGTTCAACAGCTCTCGGTCGAGCAAGCGAGGCAAGTCATCTCGCGTATTCTCCAAAAGCCAAATGCGCAGCGTGTGCTGCAGAAAGAGAGGGAACCCGAAAATGCTCCGCACCCATGAGGGATCTACATCCTCAACTTCGGTATTCACATCGGTTAAGACTGGTCCATCAGGGGTTTGCAAAATTTGTGCTAAGTCCAGCGCATGAAGTTCACTTTGGCCCTGCATGCGCTCATGCAGCACGCTGTAAATAACATCAGGATTACTTAATTCGCCACGCTCATAGAAACCCGTGACATCACTTGCTGATAGACCAGAAAGACCAGCAAGATTGCGTTCAATGAAATTATCCATATCGGCGCATGCCTCCCACATCACAGCATATGGACCACGTTCCGCCTCGCCAAGCGCATCAAGCATCCGAGCCTTAAGAATCTCGTGGTGCTGGAGCTGCACACCTCGATTGTTGATCACTTCAAACAGTTTATTTAAGTCGGTTTCACTGGGCACCGAAGTGATTACAAACTTTACCTTGTTAAAAACGAACTCCGTCAATCCAGCGAGATGCGCCACTTTATCCTTTACTCCTTCGGGCAGGGGCCGCCTCTCAAACACAGTCCTCATCAAATCAAGGGCGATACGCATCCGCTTAGTTGACTCTTCATCTTCTATTGATTGCCCACGCGCTCCAAAAGTCAGTGTTTCCAAGAAATGGTTTACCTCGGGACGAATGGCGAACTTCAGCCGCGTTTGTGTGCTGGTATTTTCTGTTACTGTGAGAAACGGCTTCAATGCCTCCTGCCACGCATGGCAAAGCATCCAAAGTGTCGTAAAGCGCTGTTGCCCATCTATGAGGTCAAAGTGCCGACCCGAGCCGCCATCTTGTTCCACGAGTAAAGTACCGCCGAGAAAGAATAAATCTTCACCGCGCTCATACGCGTTGACCAGGTCGTTCAATAGCGTGAGTATCTGACTTTCACCCCATACATACAGACGTTGATAGATTGGGATGTTGAAGTGCCAGTGCGGACTTTCCTCTACGATGTCTTTTAAGCTATGAAGGTTAGAAGAAATCTTCATGCAGCACCCACTTTCAGCTTAGCTGCGATCCACACATCCTTACGACCTAGTGATGTAGATTCGGTCTGGTCAAAGTATGTAAGCACTGCCTGCTTATAATTTCCCTGCACACCTTTACCCGTTTCGATGAGTTCGCCCGTATAACTATCGCGGTGTGCATGGTGGGTTTTCAAATGGCTGATAATCTGTTCCGGCCTGAAGCTAGTTGCAATGACATCAAGCAAATTTAAATTGCCTGGGTTGTTAGGATCCTGTTTAACAAAATTTTGTGCTGCTTCATATCGTACTTGCTGTTTGTCTAGCCGGATTGCGCCTAGCGCATGCTCCAGCCATAGGGAGAACTCCCACAGTTTCTCATCACCGAACTGGTCGAAATACATCAGCGAGGCCAACAAAAATACCTCGCGCAGAAATAGCGAATTCGCCATCATGAGCTTCTGATAAACCTCACGGAAGTGCAGCACTTCAGGTGCATCGGTTGGTTCGCGCACCATGCAGCGCAGAAGTGCAGAATACTTATCCGCATAGAGAAAGAAACCAATACCTTTGTGAATCGGTTGCCGGATGGCAAAAGGTAAATCTTCGGCATTGGGGCTTAGAGAAATGCGGTTGGTGTGAATTTCACTATGACCATCTCTGGTGAGAGTCAATGCAGTGCCAAGTCTATTGTGCCGAGATTGATAGAGCGGGATGGTGGAATGGTCACCTTCTATCGTCCAAGTCTGCTTCTGGAACTCCTCCATCAAGGCATCGTGACCGCCGTACACAACACGGCTACCAGTCCAATAACGGGCACGCCAAAGAAACTTGGTAAACAGACTAGAGGCAAACTCTTGATCATGCGACATCACCGGTTTACCCTTCTGGATACTTTCCCATCTTTGCGCGCATAGTCTCTGCAGTGCTTCCTTGCGCTCTGTCGTTGCTCCATCTACTGCCCGTAGGTGGTAAGCCTTGAATAAGTCCGTAGCATGCAGCGGCACGCCTCGGTTGTTTTGTGTATCAAAAAAGGTGAAAGCCAGATCCACTCGATCTACACTGATCACAGTGAAGACAATCTGCTGAAAGATGTCGGCATTCGGGCGATTCGAGTAATCTCGAAAAAAACCGGCCGCGTTACGTATACGACGGGCCGATTGGGGTGAGTACGTAAGTGCGCAATTGTCAGGCAGATTGCTCTTCAACTGTTGGTGCAGCACGCACAGGGCGGTAAGCCGCTGCTGGCCATCAATAATGAAATGTTTTTTCTTCTCGGCATGAGAATGTACGAGTACCGTGCCCATGTAGTAGGGTGGCTTCGGATCAGGTATTCTTTGGTAGTCGGCCAAGTCGTCGGCGAGTTGACGTATCTTTTCATCATTCCAAACGAAACCCCGCTGATATGTGTCAACTGCAATCGGAAATTTAGATTTGCCGAACAAATTCGAAAAATTTCTGACTTTCACGCGTACTGGAGGAAGAATGGAATTGTTGATCATACAAGACGTGTCCTCCCAGTAAGCAGCTCCTGCATCATGGCTTGTTTGATGTTACGAGTTTTGTCACGGCGAACTTCGAGGACCGACAGCTCAGCGTCCATGTCGGAAAGAACTGCGGCTATGGCATTTTGCTCGGGTACTGACGGAACTTGAAGCATCAATTTTGCAATATTGGTCTTACTGATGCCTGATACTTTGGTGCCCACTGCATAGAACATGAATTGCTGACGTATAACCTGCGTTTGGAAGCAGAAGTGCTTATAGGCATGAGTAAGATCGTTCGTCTTGCTCTTGGCAACTATCGTATGCAAACCGGAAATGAATGGGACATTGTCCTCATTTTCAATAACAAGATGCTTACTCGTTCCCGAGTCATCTTCAGATGCATCGACGAAAACCACATCACCGTGCTTCAGTAGTGAACTATCCGAAATTCGATTGAGCGAAATATTGAGCTTGGGAATATCCAAGAAATCATTTCTAGTATTAATAGATGTCTTCGATGATCCGTGGATATCACCGTAGTGGAGGTAACAATGCCCTTCATCGGATAGTTGGTCACGTGAGGCCGAATAACCACCACTGAAATCAAACAAATCGCCAAACGACTTTATTTCCCAATCGCCGGAGAATCCGGGAAGACGTTTTTCACGTGTAAGTAGTTGCTGCATTGCCGCCTGTTTTAGGTAGCGCTTTTTGGCGATAACTTCATCAAGCGTGGCAAGCAACGCATCTACGTTGCTTAGCGCATTCGCAATTTCAGTTCGTTCCTCTGCACTTGGCGGTAATGGAACCTTAAAGGAATTTAGGCTTTTATTTGTGATCTGGTTGATGGTTGCGCCCAGATGCTCATTGATCTGTTTTTTGAAAATTCCAGACTGGAATATATGATAAAGTAGCTTTCCATGTTCACTTCGAAATACAGCCATGAACGCACCAAAGGTCATGCCTATGGCTCGCTCATCAATCAGTGCAGATTTCCCAATCAGGTCACGACTGCCGTTTCGCACGCAGACAAGAATATCTCCGGGCCTAACCATAATGCGATCGGGAATATCGGCTTCAACAAACACGTTATCATCGAACCTCAGTACTCCCTCTTGGACGTTTGAAGATCGCAGCACCAGTGTTCCATGCGAGCGAACTTCGGATGGACTGTAAGTCAGTCCAATTAGGCTTTCTCCAATCTCGCTCAGAGGCTTTGCTTCCCAGTCAACTGGTATAACTCCTACATCGCTATCTTTGTAGTTGAACATCAATTCCATACAGCCCCCATCCTCTTCAGATCTTCATCCACACGAGCCGAAAGTATTGACAGCTCTTTGGTGAGCGTTGGTAACGGGACAGCATACCGTTCAGCCAGTTGACGGATGCGGCCAGTGAGGGTCTGGGTAACGCGGTCCAACTCACCCTGAACAGCATTAGCCAGGGTGGTAAGCCATTTTTCATCTACCACGAGGGTTTTGATTTCTTCCTCGGTGAGTTTTGGGTATTTTGCGTCAAGCTGAGCTTCAAGGTTATCCTGCGCAGCTTTGAGCTTGGTCTTCACTTCAGTTTGCTTATCGAGCAGTGCGGAGTAGTCCTGCAGCGCCTTGCATTCGTCAGCGTATTCGGGGTCTTTGCCGATTTCCTTGAGCCGGGCTTTGATTATTTTTCTTCTTTCATCAAGAAGTGCCTTGGTAAGCTTCGGTTTTTCATCGTCATCCTCATCGCTGAAAAGATCATACAACAATCCCTCTTCAACACTATGCTCTTCCATCATTTCAAGCAGTTTTTGCTCTGTGTCTGCGAGCTGAATTACGAGTGATTCAATGGCATCGCGCTCCGCCACAAAAAAGCGGTTGATCAAAATTGGCGCTGGAACGAGATCAGATTTGAAACGACGTTTTCCCTTTTTGTAATCATGCGCTTCAGGCCAGGCCAGTTTACCATCCTTATTCTTGACCTGAAGAATCTCGCGGGGTTGCGCACCTGCTTGCCAATTAGCATCCGCAATCAGGTAGCAATCATCTTGCATCGTTTCCGCCCAATAGTCCATGAGGTGCTGGTATACGTCATAAGCATTAACCAATGGAGTTGTCTTGAATCTAGAAAGCAAATCCTCGGATAACACTTCAATCAATTGCTTTGGGTGGCTATTTTGTGCGAAACCCTTCAGCAGCGGGGTACTAGCTTGCTTCCAGTCAGCAAAAACCTTTATGGCTGCCTGATTGAATTTGGTGAACTCTGTGTGCGCGAATATGGTGGACTTCACCTCAGCGATAGGCAGTTTCAGTTGAAAATAGCCAGCACGTCCTGCTGGCTCAAACAGTGCGTTGCGCACACCTGGAATCACTTCCCAGTAGTCACCGAGCGCATCAAGATCCCGCTCGGGAATGCCACCACGTAGGTGACCATCAATGTCATGAATGTCTTCTGGCTCAGTGCTATCGATGTAGCGCGGAAGATTGAGATTGTAGTTGTTTTTTGGATCTGCAATCTCGGTCAGGGGAACCATACGCGAGTAGCTCAATATCTCAGCTAACTTAGCAAAGGCGTCTACGATCTTGTGAATATCTTGCTCACGTAGGCGATTCTTGGCGCCATCTTTAATGAAACTTTTTGAGGCATCGATCATGAAAATGCCTTTGCGGGCCGTTGCATTTTCCTTGTCTAGCACTAAGATGCATGCTGGAATGCCAGTGCCATAGAACAAGTTGGCAGGCAAACCAATGATGCCTTTGAGAATACCGGATCGTACTAACTTCTCACGAATTATAGCCTCGGCATTGCCGCGGAAGAGAACGCCATGCGGGAGAATACATGCGCCTTTACCGGTACCCTTCATTGAGCGAATAATGTGCAAAAGATAAGCGTAGTCGCCTTGCTTCTTCGGGGGCTCTCCCCAAGCGAAACGCTGATAGGCATCGTTCGCCGGCATAAGACCCGTACTCCAGGTCTTATCGGAAAATGGCGGGTTGGCGACGACGTAATCATATGTACGCAGTGATTCGCCATCCTTGAATTTAGGCGCAGCAAGTGTATTGCCCTGCAGAATGTTGGCAGTCGGGAAGTCGTGCAGGATCATATTCATACGGGCGAGACCAGCGGTGGTCACGTCCATCTCCTGCCCTTCCAACGTAATGTGCTTACCTGCCTCAGCGGCCACTTTTAATAGCAGTGATCCAGAGCCGCAGGTAGGGTCATAAGCGGTGGTGGATGCCACCGCATTCTCGGGAGATATGCCCACGACCTTTGCCATGATTCGACTGACTTCGGATGGCGTGTAGAACTGTCCTTTGCTTTTGCCACTCTGTGAGGCAAAGTGTCGCATCAGATACTCATATGCATCGCCAAGTATGTCGTCATTCTCGGCTCGGTTTTTCGAGAAATCCAGTTCTGGCTTTTGAAAGATACTGACGAGGTTGGTGAGGCGATCTATCATCGCCTGCCCCTCACCGAGTTTGTTAGGATCGTTGAAATCGGGGAAGTCGCTGCGTGCAAGTCGGGTGTTGGCGTCGATTAGGGGCTGAATGATCTGGGTATTGATTTTGTCGCCTATATCGCTTTTGCCTTTAAGAGCAATCATGTCATTGAAGCTGGCTCCAGGCGGTATAGTCACTGGTGGTGCAAAGTCATCGGAGTTGCCGTACTTGTCAGAGACGTATTTGATGAATAGCATGAAAAGGACGTAGTCCTTGTACTGGCTAGCATCCATACCGCCGCGAAGTTCATCGCAAGATGCCCAGAGAGATGAGTAAAGGTCAGATTTTTTAATTGCCATTTTTAATATTTTTATATTATGTGTCTATAGATACTATCAATAATACCATCTCTAAAGTTAGATCATATTTTTGTAATCAACCAATAAAAAAGGAGCTAATTGATTAGCTCCTTTTTTATTTTATAAATCTAGATTCTAGTGAGATACTTGTTTTTTCAATATAGTGAGAATTTTTCAAACTATTTTGAGAACCTACAAACCTAAATATCCAGGTTATTAGCACCTAATGCATTATTTTCAATAAATGCACGTCTAGGCTCCACATTATCACCCATCAGTGTTGTGAAAATCTCGTCAGCAGCAATCGCATCATCAATTTGCACTCTTAACAAGCGACGCACTTTAGGGTCCATTGTAGTTTCCCACAACTGTTCTGGGTTCATTTCTCCCAGACCTTTGTAACGCTGAATATTCAGGGTGTTTTTAGCTTCACCTTGCAGCCAATCCAAGGCTTGTTTAAACGTGGCTACAGCCTGTTCTTTCTCATTACGTTTAACAGTGGCGCCCGGGCCTACCAAACCTTGCAGCATGGTTGAGGTTTTAAGAATTTGGCGGTAATCACCACTGCTCAGGAATTCAGCATTAATGACGCAGCATTGCAGGTTGCCGTGTACATATTTATTGATTTCTAAACGGTAAGCATTGGTTTCTGCATCAAACGCTACAATCACCTCACTGCCTACAGCACCTAGAATCGGGCGTAGTTTTTCAGCAATTCGATTTGCGTTTGCTTCATCAGACAGATTAATTTCGCCAGCATCTTGAATCGCACGCAATACACTTTCATCGTATAACGATGAAATTCTGCGGATCACTGCTTCAGTCAGTACTACCTGCTTGGCGATTTCAGTCAGTGGATCACCGGTCAAAATGCCTGCGCTGGTCTTAGTATCGAGCTCTGCGCCTTTTAAAGCTGATTGTAATAGGTAGATATCCAACTCTTGCTCATCTTTAAGGTAGCGCTCATCCCTACCCTGTTTAACCTTGTACAGCGGTGGTTGTGCAATGTAGATATGGCCGCGCTCTACCAGTTCGGTCATTTGACGGTAGAAGAAAGTGAGTAACAAGGTACGGATATGCGCACCGTCAACGTCCGCATCGGTCATGATAATAATGCGGTGGTAACGTAGTTTTTCAGCTTTAAAATCTTCTTTGCCGATACCGGTACCGAGTGCAGTAATTAAAGTAGCAATTTCCTGCGAGCCTAATAATTTATCAAAACGTGCTTTTTCAACATTTAGAATCTTACCTTTAAGCGGCAGAATGGCCTGGTTTTTGCGATCACGGCCTTGTTTGGCTGAGCCGCCCGCAGAGTCACCCTCGACCAGGTAAATTTCGCATAATGCCGGATCTTTTTCCTGACAATCGGCAAGTTTTCCCGGCAAGCCCATGGTATCCATAACACCTTTACGGCGTGTAATGTCGCGTGCTTTACGCGCAGCTTCACGTGCACGCGCAGCTTCTACCACTTTACCGCAGATGATTTTTGCATCGGCCGGGTTCTCTTGTAAGAACTCAGCCAGTTTTGCTGAAACTACTTCAGACACTACCGGCTGTACTTCAGAAGACACCAGTTTATCTTTGGTTTGTGATGAGAATTTTGGGTCAGGCACTTTGACTGATAATACGCAGGTAATACCTTCGCGCATGTCGTCACCAGTGGTTTCTACCTTGGCTTTTTTCGCAATTTCATTTTGTTCGATATATTGATTCAAAGTACGTGTCATTGCGGTGCGTAAACCGGTTAAATGCGTGCCGCCATCGCGCTGTGGAATATTGTTGGTAAAACACTGTACCGTTTCCGTGTATGAATCATTCCATTGCATGGCAACTTCAATGGTCATGCCATCTTTTTCACCGATTGCATAGAATGTTTTAGGATGCAGCACGGTTTTAGTACGGTTCATGTATTCCACAAAACCTTTGATACCGCCAGAATAGGCAAAGTTTTCACTTTTACCGTTACGTTGATCAACTAATTCAATTTTCACGCCATTATTCAGGAATGAAAGCTCACGAATGCGCTTGGCCAGAATTTCAAAATGATATTCGACCAAATTAAAAGTTTCGGTGGATGCCAGAAAATGCACCTCGGTGCCTTTTTTGTCGGTAACACCGGTTTCTACCAGCGGTGCTACTGCTTCACCGCGACGGAATTCCATTTGATGCACTTTACCATTACGATAAATTTTCAGTTTCAACCAGTCAGACAGCGCATTCACCACAGAAACACCCACGCCATGCAAACCGCCGGAAACTTTATAAGAGTTTTGGTCAAACTTGCCGCCGGCATGTAATTCTGTCATTACAATTTCAGCAGCTGAGCGTTTTACGGCTTTAATATCGTCATATTTAATATCGGTTGGAATACCACGGCCATTATCAGACACGCTGACTGAATTATCCGGATGGATGATGACTTTAATATCATCACAATGCCCGGCCAGTGCTTCATCAATCGCATTATCCAGCACCTCAAACACCATATGGTGCAAGCCGGAGCCATCAGACGTATCGCCGATATACATACCCGGGCGCTTGCGTACCGCATCCAGGCCTTCCAGGATTTTAATACTTGATGAATCGTATTCAGGTGATATTACTTGTTTATCAGTCATGCCATTAAGTCTTTATAAAATTTGATTAAAATTCATGTTTCACGTGAAACATGCATTACTACATATTTATAATCAGGATTAGTGGGAACAGTAATCAGGCAGCTGCTATTAGCATCTGCAAATGAAAATGTTACTTGGTCACTATTGGTGTTATTCAGTACGTCAATCAAATAGGTAACATTGAAGCCGATATCCAGACTGTCGCCGTTGTAATCGATTTCGAGTTCTTCTTCTGCTTCTTCCTGGTCGCTATTGGTACTGATCAATTTGAGATTATTATTGCTTAGCACCATACGAATACCGCGGTACTTCTCATTAGATAAAATTGACGCACGTTGCATCGCCAATAAAACCGTTAAGCGTTCTGCAGAAAATGTGTTTTTATGCCCGGTTGGGATAACACGATTGTAATCAGGGAATTTTCCATCAATCACTTTAGAAATTAACTTGATATTGCCAAAATTAAAATTCACCTGATTGCTGGAAATCTCTACATTGACTTCTTCTTCACTGTCATCCAGCAACTTGATCAATTCAATCACTGTTTTTCTTGGCAGAATGATTTCTTGTTTTTCATAGTTTTGTTTTAACTCAGTAGAGGTAAAACTTAATCGATGGCCATCAGTACCTACAATATTCAGGCGATTAGCAGTGACTTCAAGTAATAAACCATTCAGGTAATAGCGAATATCCTGTTGTGCCATTGCAAACTCAACCTGTTTCAACAGGTCTTTCAATTGACCTTGGCCAACAGTGATTAAAGTCGCCTGGCTAGTGGTTTTAGTCATGACCGGATAATCAGCAGCTGGCAAGGTTTGCAGGTTAAATCGGCTTTTGCCAGCTTTTACTGTAATACGGCTATCGTTGGTAGCCATATTAATTTCTGAGCTATCAGGTAATGATCTGCAGATATCGAGTAACTTTTTAGCAGATATAGTTGTTGAGAAGTCTCCAGCAGCTGCGCTATCAACAGACAATGAAATCTGCATTTCCAGATCGGTAGCAGTCAGATAAATTTTATTCTGTTTTGCCTCAAGTAATAGATTAGACAGAATAGGTAAGGTATGTCTTTTCTCTACGATACTTGTCACCGAAGTTAATGGTTTTAATAGCGTTTCACGGTTGATTTGGATATTCATCTTTATAACCTAAATAATATATATAAAATAATAACAATAATAAGGGTGAAAATTTCTGTGTATAACTGTTTATTTTTATTTAAATACAGCAACTTAATTTAAATATTGTTTTCTTGGTAAAACCATAATCTATTGTGGATAGATTGTTGAGTAAATTTTTCAATTTTTAAATACACAACCTTGTTCTCATTTTATCCACAAGCTATCCTTAACTTTTATATTAAAACTTAAGAAATAAAACCTTAATATTACCCTCTGATTACCTGAACCAGAAATCCGATATCTCTGGCTATTGTAGGGTCATTTTGTCGTAATTGATCAATTTCATCACAGGCATGCATTACCGTGGTGTGGTGTCTACCGCCAAAAGCCTCGCCAATCTCCGGAAAGCTATGATTAGTGAGCTCGCGTGATAATGCCATCGCAATCTGTCTAGGCCGTGCAAAATTACGCGTGCGCTTTTTACTGTACATTTCCGCCACTTTAATTTTGTAATAATCGGCGACTGTTTTTTGAATATTTTCCATGGTGACTTGTCTGCCACGTACAGCAATCAAATCTCGCAGCGCATCTTTAGCCAGATGCACATCAATGGCATGACCGGTAAACTTAGCCATTGCAATAATGCGGTTAAGCGCCCCTTCCAGTTCACGTACGCTGGATCTAATCTGCTTGGCGATAAAAAATGCTACATCTTCCGGCAGGTTTAAATTTACCGCTTCTGCTTTTTTGAGCAAAATGGCAACGCGCATTTCAAGTTCCGGTGGTTCTACCGCAACGGTTAAACCCCAGCTAAAACGCGTTCTTAAACGTTCGTCCACATCTGCGATTTCTTTTGGATATGTGTCACAAGTGATCACAATCTGTTTTTTAGCTTCAATCAGTGAGTTAAAAGCGTAAAAGAACTCTTCCTGGGTACGTGTTTTTTTGGCAAAAAACTGAATATCATCAATCAACAGTAAATCTAATGAATGATACTGGCGCTTAAATTCATCAAACGCTTTATGTTCATAGGCTTTAACGACATCAGAAACATAACGTTCTGCATGTAAATAGCGAATTTTTGCATCAGGTTTGTGAATTCTTAACTCATTACCTATCGCCTGTAACAAGTGGGTTTTACCTAAACCCACACCGCCATAGATAAATAAAGGGTTGTAAGCCATGCCAGGATTTTCGGCTACTTGTATCGCTGCAGCACGTGCTAACTGGTTAGCGCGACCAGTCACATAATTACTGAAATTAAAACTTGGGTTCAGGCCGGAGTCATCACTCTTTTTATGCGGGCTGGATTTAGCATTAGTTTTGCCGGCAGTTGAATTCATTGCTTTCGCTAAATTCACTTTAATGTTTTGCTGCAGCTCTGATTTCAGCGCTTCTTCGTCAGAAATATTGGTACTGTCGACTTTGGGTTCTGTTTTCTTTGTGGCTGCAGAATTTGCAGTTTTTGCCTTAGCTTCACCAACAATGAATTCTATTTTTAAACTGGCAAGATTTAACTCTTCAGCAAATTGTTCTATTTTTTTAAGAAAGCGATCTTTCACCCACTGCATTACAAAGCGATTGGGCGCACAAATGACCACTTTTTCGCCATCTGTTTCGGCATAAAGTGGTTTGATCCAGGTATTGAATTGTTGCGCAGAAAGCTCGCTTTCAAAACGGCTGATACAAGCAGGCCAAAAATTTTCCATCAGTTACGCGTTACCCTTATCCATGCCGCTATGATCAGGCACGGTCTTTTAAGTCATTGTTTTTATTTAAAATATAATATTTTATGTTAATATTATATTGTCAGATTTAGCGCCTCATTCTAGCTGTTTTAGCGAAACTTATCCACAGCCAATTGGATAATTCGCTAATATAAATTTTATTAGATTGAAACCTGGAATATTTAAGCAGCTAAATCCAAATAAACGTTGACAAAAGAGAGTGTTATCGGGTTTAATAACGCCCTTTATAGCATTTTGCTAGCCGGAGATTTACATGAAACGTACATACCAACCATCAAAAACACGTCGTGCACGTACGCATGGCTTCTTAGTTCGCAGTGATTGCAGCTCGTCGTGCTAAAGGTCGTTCACGCTTAGGTCTTTAATAGTAAAGCTCCTTGGGAGCTTTATTTTTATATCACTGTGCTATCTTTAAAACATACTATTGATAACAGTGCCTACGCTTAGATTTAGAAAAAAAGCTAAGCTGATTAAAACGGATGAATTTTCATCCGTTTTTAATTTCCGCAAACGTATTTCTGCAAAGTTTTTAGCGTTACACTATCAGCCTAACCAAATTGGGCATGCCCGGTTAGGTTTGGTAGTGGGTAAGAAAGTTGCCAAGCGCGCTGTAGATAGAAACTATATGCGCCGTGTGTTGCGAGAGTTTTTTAGAATTCAGCAGCATGAGATTAATCATGTTGATTTAGTAATACGTGTACAGAAAAAATTTGAAAAAGAAGATTTTATTCAAATAAAACAAGAGTTTGATACGCTGGTTGCAAAAATTAATCAGCGTACAAAAATGGGTCAGCAATTAAATTCATCCTTAACAGATGAAGGCAAATTGCAGCAACAATAAGCGGTGATATAAATGATGGCACGCATACTGGTTTGGATTGTTAAAGCCTACCAATTGGTACTGAGTCCATTTTTTGGTCAGCAGTGCCGTTTTT
>LNAP01005384.1_pt1 | contig 15641 bp, 16 predicted proteins | sample 602601 | NCBI WGS metagenome assembly LNAP01 (sample SAMN02440304, study PRJNA202911) | soil metagenome | biome: Subtropical and temperate rainforests or woodlands; isolation source: soil samples (1 kg each in a 20% v/v slurry with milli Q water) were... ...
CTTCGCTCGCTACGTTTTTACGCGGCCCGCAAGATATTTAAATGCGTCACTACTTCAATCTCTAGCCAGCAAACGCGGGGCCAGTTCTTTCAGGGCGCGACGATAAACCTCGCGCTTGAACGTTACGACTTGGCCCAGAGGGTACCAATAACTCACCCACTTCCAGCCATCGAACTCGGGCTTGTTGGTCAGGTCCATGCGCACCCGCTCTTCAGCCGACTTCAAGCGCAGCAGAAACCACTTCTGCTTCTGCCCGATGCACAGCGGTTGGCTATGGGTACGGACCAAACGTTGCGGCAGACGATACCGCAACCAGCCACGGGTACAGGCAAGAATCTGCACATCTTCTTGCTCAAGCCCGACTTCTTCATTCAATTCGCGGTATAGCGCTTCTTCCGGCGACTCGTGATCGTTAATGCCGCCCTGGGGAAACTGCCAGGCGTCTTGATTGATACGACGAGCCCACAGCACTTGCCCGGCATCATTAGTCAGAATGATGCCGACATTTGGGCGAAAACCATCAGAATCGATCACGGCACAACCTCGCAAACGCATGTTTCGGCATTCTTTCACAAAGGTCGTGATGCCAGCAAACCGGCAGTTGCGGGAATGGGCAGCGCCGTGTAAAGCCCGTATTCTGTGGGGCCTTTTTATTTCCGTCTTGAATCTGTAAAGCGAGATTACGTATGCGCCTGGCCTTGTTCGACCTGGATAACACCCTTCTGGCTGGCGACAGCGATCATGCCTGGGGCGATTACCTGTGCGAGCGCGGCATTCTTGATGGCGTGGCGTACAAAGCGCGTAACGATGCCTTCTATCAGGACTACCTGGCTGGCAAGTTGAATATCACCGACTACCTGAACTTCAGCCTGGAAATTCTCGGCCGCACCGAGATGGCTCAGCTGGAGCAATGGCACCGCGAGTTTATGCGCGACTGCGTAGAGCCCATCATCACCGCCAAAGCCGTGGCCCTGCTGGAGCAACACCGCGCCGCTGGCGACAAGCTGCTGATCATCACCGCCACCAACCGGTTTGTGACGGGGCCGATTGCCGCGCGCCTGGGTGTCGATACTTTGCTGGCCACTGAATGCGAGATGGTTGACGGCCGTTACACCGGCAAAACCACCGACGTGCCGTGCTTTAAAGAAGGCAAGGTTACGCGCTTGAATCGTTGGCTGGCGGAAACGGGTTTGAGCCTGGAAGACAGCTACTTCTATAGCGACTCGATGAATGATCTGCCGCTATTAGAGAAAGTGACTCATGCGGTGGCCGTGGACCCGGACCCGACATTACGTGCCGAGGCCGAGCGGCGCGGCTGGCCGGTGATCAGCTTGCGCGATTGATCCGCATCGCCGTACGCCGCACCGCCTAGTGCGCATAGCACACCCTACAAGCGATCGCCGCTCCGTAGGGTGTGTCTACATGCCTATGCCGGTTTAGCGCCCATCAACCCAAGAATGGCCACCAGCAGCACCAGAATCAGCACGCCATACACCAAGGCCAAACGCTGCAACCGCTGCGGCGCCGGCACTGGCCCCAGCGCTTCCCACGCGGCCAACCGGCCAGATAGCAACAGCCCCAGCGCAATCATCACGATAAACAGCACCGAGCTAAGCAGCAGCCACAGCTGGCTCAGCGGCCAACCAGCGATATTTACCAGGTAATAGCCACTGACCGGCAAGGTCAGCGCCAGCACGGCGAATACCGGCAGGCTCATCAGCCGCGTGCGCCGCACTTTGCGTTGCAGCACGGCCAAGTCGCCACGGCGCTGCGCCTTCCACAGCATAAAAATATGCGCGATCACGCCCAGCGGCAGCAGTACGGCCACGGCGCTGTGGATGATCTTGAACAGCAGGTAGTGTTCCATTCTTGCGTCCCTTCAGGCGGCGTGCGCATACCACCGGCGGTGGCTGCGCATCTGATCGTTAATTAACCAAGAAACAGTTTGTAGGCCGGGTTGGCGCTTTCATCCCAGTACGGGTAGCCGATTTCTTCCAACGCCGCCGGCACCAGATCACGTTCGTCTTCGGGCACTTGCAACGCGGCCAACACACGGCCATCGGCGGCGCCGTGGTTGCGGTAGTGGAACATGGTGATATTCCAGCGCCCGCCAAGCTTATTGAGGAAGTTGAACAGCGCGCCCGGGCGCTCGGGGAATTCAAAGCGGAATACGCTTTCATCCGGAACTGCCGCCGCATGCCCGCCCACGGTGTGACGAATATGCAGCTTGGCCAGTTCGTTGTCGGTCAAGTCGAGCACCGGGAAACCTTGGCCACGCAGGCCATCGATCAGCGCCGAGCGCGGATCGTTTTCCGGGTGGGTCTGCACGCCAACAAAGATGTGCGCTTCTCTATCGGTGTGGTAGCGGTAGTTGAACTCGGTGATCTGCCGTTTGCCGATGGCTTCGCAGAAAGCCTTGAAGCTACCCGGCTTCTCCGGAATGGTCACGGCAATAATGGCTTCGCGGCCTTCGCCCAACTCGGCGCGCTCAGCAACATGGCGCAGGCGGTCAAAATTAACGTTGGCGCCGGAGTCGATGCCCACCAGCACCTGGCCGCTCACACCTTCACGCTCAACGTACTTTTTGATTCCGGCTACCGCCAACGCGCCAGCAGGCTCGGTGATCGAGCGGGTGTCGTCGTAGATATCTTTGATCGCCGCGCAGATTTCGTCGGTGCTGACGGTGATCACTTCGTCGACATGGTGCTGGCAGATATCGAAGTTGTTCTTGCCGATCTGCGCCACGGCCACGCCATCGGCAAACAAGCCGACCTGGCTGAGCACCACGCGCTCGCCAGCGGCCATGGCGGCTTGCAGGCAGTTGGAGTCTTCCGGCTCAACGCCGATGATTTTGATCTCAGGGCGCAGGTATTTCACAAACGCGGCAATACCGGCAATCAGCCCACCACCGCCGACCGGGACAAAAATGGCATCGAGCTGGCCCTGCTGCTGACGCAGAATCTCCATGGCGATGGTGCCCTGCCCGGCAATCACATACTCATCGTCGTAGGGGTGGATATAAACGTAGCCGTGCTCTTCCACCAGCTTTAGCGAATGCGCCAGCGCTTCAGGGAAGGCGTCGCCGTGCAAAACCACCAGGCCGCCACGGCTGCGCACGCCCTGCACTTTCAGTTCGGGGGTGGTGCGCGGCATAACGATGGTGGCTTTTACCCCCAGGTGCTTGGCGGCCAGGGCCAGGCCTTGAGCATGGTTGCCGGCCGAGGCGGTGACCACGCCACGGGCCAATTCTTCCGGGCTGAGCTGGGCCAACTTGTTATAGGCGCCGCGAATCTTGAACGAGTACACCGGCTGCAAATCTTCGCGCTTAAGCAAAATCTGATTGCCCAAGCGCTCGGAAAGCTGGCGGGCGGGCTGCAACGGGGTTTCCACCGCGACGTCATATACGCGCGAGGTGAGGGTCTTTTTTACGTACTGTTCAAGCATGGCGGCGTCTTTGGCTAACAGGCGGGGTGGGCCAGTCTACTCCAGGCATAACGCCGACTCATAGAACGAGGTGGGGGCGGTCCGCGTTTGGTAAGCATCGCGAAGCCGAACATTAGCGACGCACGCCGTTTCAAACCGATACGCCCTCAATTGTTGGGCTTCGCTGCGCTCAACCCAACCTACGAGGCTATAATCCGCGCCTCCCCCGTTTACCTCAGGCGCAGAACCCGCGATGACTCAGGATCAACTCAAACAGGCTGTGGCTCAGGCGGCCGTCGACTTCATCCTTCCCAAGCTCAATGACAAGAGCATCGTCGGGGTCGGGCTAACTGCTTTATTGATGCGCTGGCCCAACACAAGGGTGCCTTCGATGGCGCCGTAGCCAGCTCCGAAGCCACCGCCGCGCGCCTGAAAGGCCATGGCATTCCCGTGTATGAGCTCAATAGCGTCAGCGACCTGGAGTTCTACATCGACGGCGCCGACGAAAGCGACGAGCATCTGAACTTGATTAAAGGCGGTGGCGCGGCGCTGACCCGCGAGAAAATCGTTGCCGCTGTGGCGCAGACCTTTATCTGCATCGCCGATGGCAGCAAGTTGGTGCCGGTGCTGGGCAATTTCCCGCTGCCGGTAGAGGTAATTCCCATGGCCCGCAGCCATGTGGCTCGCGAACTGGTGAAACTCGGCGGCGACCCGGTGTACCGCGAAGGCGTGATCACCGACAACGGCAACATCATCCTCGATGTGATGAATATGCAGATCACCAACCCGGCCGAGCTGGAAACCCAGATCAACGCCATCGTTGGTGTAGTCACCAATGGCTTGTTTGCCGCCCGAGGGGCTGACCTGTTGTTACTGGGTACTAGCGAAGGTGTAAGAACCCTCAAGCGCGCTTAACTAGCCAAAACTCTGGATTCCGAATGGTCGGACCGCCGCCTTCGCGGGAATGACGGCGATGGGGAGACCACCCTCCGTCATCCCCGCGCAGGCGGGGATCCAGGCACGGTGAACGCAAGTCCTGACTCACTCGCCCTTCTTGAACACGTAGAACAAATTCGGCTCACTGACGATGTAGATATTGCCGGCGTTATCGCTGGCAATCCCTTCGGCCTGCGGCACGGACTTTTTCAAGCCGTGCTGGCCGCGGAGCAGAGACAGGGTGCTGATCGGCTTGCCCTCAACATCAAGTTCAATCACCAACTGCGACTCATCCGACAGCGCCAGCAAATGCCCGGTGGGCATATCGAAGTCCAGGCTGGACAGGTCGCGCACAAACAACCCGGCATCGCGGCTGGGGTTGTCCACCACATGCACGGAGAACGGTCGGTCAACATTGGTGTGGGGAAAACCATGCACCTCGTAGATGCGTACCGGGTCGCGCTCTTTGGCCACAAACAGGCGCTTGCCGTTGGGGTCGTAGGCCAGGCCTTCAAAACCTTTGTTGCCGTTAAGGCCAATGCCTAAGGTCAATTGTTGGGCATCTTCGGCACGCACCTTGGTGGAGCTGTCGTCCAGCCACACCTTGATCAAGCGTTGCTGACGCTCATCGGTGATCACATACAAACCGCGGCTGATGTATTCAATCGCTTCCGGGTCGCCAAAGCCTTCGATCGGAATACGCCGCAAGATTTGCCCTTGCAGGCTCAGCTCGATGATCTCTGAGCGCTTGTTGGTCACAGTGAACAGCGTGTTGCGATCCGGATCGTAGGTCAGCGCCGATAAATCCTCGTTCAAGCCTTCAATCGGCAGGGCTTCAACGGCTACTCGATAAGCCGGCAACCACAGCGAGCGCGCCTGCCAGTCATCACCATGGCGCCATTCTTGCACCTGGAACCAGGCCCGTTCGAACAGACGAAACTCCTGCGCGACCATTGCCAGCGCCAACAAAGCGCCCAGCACCACAGCTGACAACAGGTACTTCAAGGTCAACAGACGACGCATTGGCACGTTCTCGCAGCAAAGTAAGGGGTCGAAAAAGGGCGCTAGAAATAGCACAGCCATGCTGAATTGAAACTTAACCGTGCACGCCGGTGCGCCGGCGTTACAAGAAGAAGCAGTTAAGGGCGAAATATGGGTTTGTCATCTCTTCCCGAAGACCGTGCTCGAACCACCCTCCACACCATTGCGCTGGCCGTCAGCCAACTCAGCGTAAACGGCATTGCGCACCACCGCCTGTTGCATGACAGCGGCCTTTGCAGCGCCGATCTGGAAACCCCGGAAAAGCTCATTAGCCCTGCGCAAGAGCTGCGCGTGTTCGCCAATGCCATTCACTGTACCCGCGACCCGGCCCTGGGTTTATCCATGGGCTTGCGTATGCACGTCTCGGCCTACGGCATTCTCGGCTACAGCATGCTCGCCAGCCGTACCCTGCGCGACGCGCTCAACCTGGCGCTGGCGCAACCGACGTTGCTGGGCACCTACTTTAAATTGCAGCTGCACGAGGACGGCGACGAAGCGCGCCTGACCGCCAGCGGCTACCGCTATGCGCCGGAGCTGATGGTCTTTAACACCGAGCTGTGCCTGGCTTCCCTGCTAACGGTCATCCGCGATCTGCTCGGTGAAAACGTAAGGCCACGGCGCGTGCAACTGTCCTATCGCCCACCGCTGCATGCGCACACCTACACCCGTTTACTCGGCTGCCCGGTGGAGTTCGGCGAACCCATCAGCACCTTGTGTTTCAGCGCCGCGCTGCTGGACCGCGAACTGCCACTGGCCGACCCGGTGAGCTGCCACCACGGCGTGCAGCAATGTTTGAAATTGGCCGCGCAACTGGACAGCGGTCAGGACGTGCTGGAACAGATCCGCCAACACCTCAGCAACAACATGCGTGAAGCCAGCAGCCTGGAGCGCGTGGCCAATCACCTGCACCGCAGCGCGCGTACCTTGCGCCGCCATCTCACCCGCATGAACACCAGCTACCAGCGCCTGCTTGATGAAGTGCGCTACGACAAAGCGCGGCAGTTGCTGATGCAAACCGACTTGCCGATTTACCTGATTGCCGAGCAATTGGGCTACAGCGAAACCGCCAGCTTTCGCCATGCGTTTATGCGCTGGAGCGGGCAAACGCCGAGTGTGTATCGGCGCTAAAAAACTTATCGCAAACCACAGGGACCGTCGCCATGAGCATGCCACCCGGCGCTTCGCCAAAGCTGTACAACGAAGACCTCGCACCAGCCAAAGTGCGCAATTGGGGTGCATTTTCCATCTTCAACGTCTGGACCTCGGACGTGCACAGCCTTTGGGGCTACTACTTGGCCGCCAGCTTGTTTCTGCTGTGTGGCAGCTTTATGAATTTCATCATTGCCATCGGCATTGGATCGTTGGCGATCTTCTTTTTGATGCATATGGTTGGCTTGGCGGGCGTACGCACCGGGGTACCGTTTCCGGTCTTGGCGCGGGCGTCATTTGGTATTTGGGGTGCGAACTTTCCGGCGCTGGTGCGGGCGGTGGTGGCGTGCTTCTGGTACGGCGCGCAAACCGCTGCCGCATCAGGGGCCATCGTTGCCCTGCTGGTGCGCAATGACAGCCTGCTGGCCTTCCACCAGAGCAGCCACATGCTCGGCCACAGCACCCTGGAGGTGATCTGCTTTGTGGTGGTGTGGGCGCTGCAGCTGTTGATCATTCAGCGCGGCATGGAAACGGTGCGGCGCTTCCAGGATTGGGCTGGGCCGGCGGTGTGGGTGATGATGTTGTTGCTCGCCGTATACCTGTGCGTAAAGGCTGGCGGTTTCTCCTTTAGCAACGACATTCCCATGGACGTGCTGCTGGAAAAAACCAAAGACGCTGGGGTACCTGGCACGCCCGGCTCCTGGGCGTCGCTGATGGCGGTGGCGGCCATTTGGGTGACCTACTTTTCCGCGCTGTACCTGAATTTTTGCGACTTCTCCCGCTACGCCCCAAATGAACGCGCCCTGACGGTGGGCAATATCTGGGGCCTGCCGATCAACCTGATCCTGTTCTCGTTGGTGGCCGGCGTCACCACCATCGCCGCGTTTAACGTCTACGGCGAAGTGCTGCTGCACCCCGACCAGATCTCGGCCAAATTCGACAGTTGGTTTCTCGCTCTGCTGGCGGCGTTGACCTTTGCCATCGCCACACTGGGCATCAACGTGGTGGCCAACTTTGTCTCGCCGGCCTTTGACTTTGCCAACGTATTTCCCAAGCACATCAGCTTTAAACGCGGCGGCTATATCGCCGCGTTGATTGCGTTGGCGCTCTACCCGTTTGCACCATGGGAAGGCAGCGCGGCGGCGTTCGTCGGCATGGTCGGCAACACCATGGGGCCGATCTTTGGGGTGATGATGGTCGACTACTTTTTGATCCGCCGCGGCTGGTTGAATGTCGACGAGTTGTACCGCGAAGAGGGTGAATATCGCTTCCAGGGCGGCTGGCATATCAATGCGCTGATCGCCGCTGGGGTGGGCATCGTGTTCTCCTCGATTTTGCCCGGGTTCACCGCGCTGCTGCCGTCCTGGTGGGGGGTGTATGGCTGGTTTTTTGGCGTCGCCATCGCGGGCAGCCTGTATTTCGCCTTGCGCGCCTCCAGCCGGGCGCTCGCGGCCAAGCCTGCTTAACCCTGCAAACACCGTCATTCCCGCGCAGGCGGGAATCTAGAGTGTCCCGCCGTACTCTGATTTTCCGGGCCATGCTGGGTCCCCGCCTTCGCGGGGACGACGGTGAAAATACCCAAATCCTCCACTTTGCCTTGCACCGTCCCCAACCTCAGCTATCTCTTAACTGCGCATTGATGGGGCCACACCCCCGGAAGCGCTGTGCAATGAAGTTGTCCGTATTTATCCCCTTTTGTCCGTTTCTATCGTTCTGCCAGGCCTGGCACGCTGACAGAATCGAAGCAGAGGTTGGCGCGCGCTTCGTATCTATAAAACGCCAACAATAACAATCAGTTAGAGAACTCTATGGGTACTTCCAGCGCGATCAGCATTGAACAGCTCAGCATGGAATTCGGCGCCCCGGGCCAGGGCGTCAAAGCCCTCGATACCGTCTCTCTGGAAATCCAGTCCAACGAATTCTTTACCCTGCTCGGCCCTTCCGGCTGCGGCAAAACCACGCTGCTGCGGCTGATTGCCGGTTTCGAGCAACCCAGCGCCGGCACCATCCGTTTGTACGGCGAAGCGATGCAGGATTTGCCGCCGTTTCGCCGCCCGGTCAATACCGTGTTTCAAAGCTATGCACTGTTCCCCCATATGACGGTGGCGCAGAACATCGCCTTTGGCCTGGAGATGCGTGGCCTAAGCAAAAGCGAAATCAGCGAAACCGTGACGCGCATGTTGGAGCTGGTAAAGCTGCCGGATGTCGGCGCGCGTCGGGCCGATCAACTGTCTGGCGGTCAGCAGCAACGTATTGCCCTGGCCCGCGCCCTGGCCAACCGGCCCAAGGTGTTGCTGCTTGATGAGTCGCTGTCGGCGCTGGACCAGAAGCTGCGCAAGGATATGCAGATCGAGCTCAAGCGTTTGCAGAGCGACACCGGGATCACCTTTATCTTCGTCACCCACGATCAGGAAGAAGCCCTGACCATGTCCGACCGCATTGCAGTGATGAGCAAGGGCCGGGTGTTGCAAGTGGGTACGCCCACCGAGATTTACGAAGCGCCGGTCAATCGCACCGTGGCTGATTTTATTGGCGAGACCAACTTTCTTAGCGCCCAGGCGGTTGAAGACGGCGTACGCCTAAACGACGGTCAATTGCTGGAGGTGTTCAGCGAGCAACGTGGGCCGGTGACCTTGGCCATCCGCCCGGAGCGCATCAGCCTATCTGCCGAAGGGCAGTTGCTCGGCAAAGTGGAAAACGTGGTGTATGTCGGCACCGACACCGTGTACCACCTGAATATCGCCGGCCAAAGCGGTTTCAAGGTGCGCCAGCAGAACCGTGACGGCGCGTTGAGTGGCTACCAAGTGGACGACCAAGTGCGCGTGCAAGTGCCCGTCGCCGCCATCAAGGTATTAGTCGAATGAGCACGCCACGGCTGATTGCCGAACGCCGCCAATTGGGCCGACGTTTGCTACTGAGTGCGCCGGCCATGCTCACCTTGCTGGTCTTTATGCTGCTGCCATTGGGCATTATGTTTGCCGTGTCGATTCTGCAATCCGGCGACTACGGCGGCGTGAAGTGGGGTGAGTATTCGCTGGAGGCCTACCGCAACTTTTTCTACGAGCGCGACCTCGACGAAACCCTGGTGTTTAACACCGACTACCTGGAAATTTTCCAGCGCTCGTTTTGGCTGTCGATTCTGACCACCGCCGGCTGCTTGCTCATCGGCTTTCCCACCGCGTTGTACTTGGCGCTGCAAACCGAGCGCAAACGTAACCTGCTGCTTTTTCTGGTCACCGTGCCGTTCTGGACCAACCTGCTGGTGCGCGCCTACGCCTGGATGTTGCTCCTGCGCAACGGCGGCCTGGTCGATGAAGGCCTGCAAAGCCTGGGCATTACTGAGCACGGTCTGGGCCTGCTCTACACCAACAACGCGGTGACCATCGGCCTGCTCTACACCTACCTGCCGTTTATGGTGCTGCCGATTTACACCAGCCTGGAAAAGCTCGACTGGCGTCTGGTGGAAGCGGCGTTCGATTTGGGTGCCAATCGCTTCCAGGCCCTCAAACGCATCATCGTGCCGTTGGCTATGCCGGGCATCGTCGCTGGCAGCATCTTGGTATTCATTCCCAGCCTGGGCAACTACATCATTCCCGAGCTGTTGGGCGGCGGTAAGACGCTGATGATCGGCAACCTGATTCAACTGCAATTTGGCAGTTCGCATAACTGGCCGCTGGGTGCCGCACTGTCGTTTGCCCTGCTCAGTTTCGTGCTGCTGGCCATGCTGGTGTACAGCGTGCGCTTTAAACCCGGCAACGCCGGAGGCCACCCATGAATACGCAAATTGCGGGTATGCGCCCGGCCGCCTGGTTCTTTTTTATCTTTCTGTACCTGCCGATCATTGTGCTGGTGGTGTTGAGTTTTAACGGCGGGCAGTCGGCAACCTTGTGGGAAGGTTTTAGCCTGAAGTGGTACAGCGTGGTGGCCAACGATGCCGAGGTGGTGCGCGCGGCGAAGAACTCGCTGATTGTCGCCACCCTGGCGACCTTGATCGCCACCTCGCTGGCGACCCTGGCGGCCTTGGGTATGCGTGGCCGTGCCTTCCGAGGGCAAACATTAATGAGCGGTGTGCTCGGCCTACCCTTGTTGGTGCCGGAGATTGTGACGGCGGTATCGACGCTGATGTTCTTCTCGTTTATCGGCCTCAAGCTGTCGCTGTTCACCATCCTGATTGCCCATGTGGTGTTCTGTATTCCGTTTGCTTACCTGCCGATTCGTGCGCGCCTGGAAGGCATGAATCCTTATCTGCTGGAAGCCGCCGCCGACTTGTATGCCTCGCCGTGGAAGGCGTTCTGGAAAGTGACCTTTCCGCTGCTCAGCCCGGGGATTATTTCCGGGGCGATGCTGGCGTTCATTATTTCCATGGATGACTTCGTCATCACCTACTTCGTCGCCGGCGCCGGGGCTACCACCTTGCCGGTGTATATCTTCAGTTCTATCCGCATGGGCATCTCGCCAAAGATCAACGCGATCTCGTCGATCATCCTGGTGATCTCCATCGCTTTTGTTGCGCTGTCGTACTACGTCGGTCAGCGCAAACGCTGACCTCTTCCGTCCCTCACAACTCGTTCAGCAAGGAGCTTTGCCATGCAACTTCGCACCACCTCGCTCGCGCTGTCGCTGCTATGCGCCCTCGGTGTCGTCAACTCCGCGCACGCGGCGGGCACCCTGCACTTCGCCAACTGGTCGGACTATTTCCCACCGGAGCTGTTGAAAAAATTCGAAGCCGACACCGGCATCAAGGCAACGCTGGACGCCTACGACTCCAACGAAACCTTGCTGGCTAAATTGAAAGCCGGTGGCGGTTCCTATGACGTGGTGGTGCCGTCGGACAGCTTTATCGAAATCATGGTCAAGGAGGACCTGCTGCAGAAGTTCGACAAGAGCAAGCTGACAAACCTGGCCAACCTCAAACCCACCTTTAAAGCCCTGAGCTACGACCCCGGCCACGACTACAGCGTGCCGTACCTGTGGGGCACCACCGGCTACAGCTACGACAGCGCACAGGTGCCTGGCGGCAAGCTGGAAGAAAGCTGGAAACCGTTCTTTGAACCGGCCCCAGAACTCAAAGGCAAAGTGGTGGCGTTGAACTCTATTGAAGAGCTGTTTGTGCCGGCTGCCTATTACCTGGGCGTCGACGAATGCACCGAAAACCCGAAAGAAGCACAGAAAATCCAAGACCTGCTGCTCAAGCAAAAACCCTCGTTGGCCATGTACAACAGCGACGGCACCATTGAGCGTATGGCCGCAGGCGAGGTGGCCATGCACGAGCAGTGGAACGGCGCCTTCCACCGTGCCCAGGCGCAACGTGCAAGCCTGACCTACGTGTACCCGAAAGAAGGCATCCGCGTGTTTATCGACAACCTGGTGATCCCCAAAGACGCCACCAACGTCGCCGAGGCCCACGCCTTTATCAACTGGATGATGGCCCCGGAAAACATCGCAGCGGCCTCTAACTTCGCCAAGTACAACAACGCCATCGAAGGCTCCGACAAGTTCATGGACAAGGAGCTGTTTGAAGACCCGGCCATCAACACCCCAGCCGACAAACTCGGCCTGCTCAAGCCCTTCAAACTCTGCTCGCCCAAAGCCCTGGCCCTGCGCGCCAAGGTGTGGACCAAGCTGAAAAAATAAGTCCCCGCGACGTAGTCCCCTCGTAGGGTGTGCTGTGCGCACCATAGCGCTCGCCAATACAACGCTTGGTGCGCACAGCACACCCTACAGGCCAGAACGAACCTCTATCACAGGTGCGCACTCGCGAACCTGAGGGCACTTCCATGCTAACGATCTACAGCGACGACCATCATCTGCACCACGGCAAGTACGAGCTGATTGGCGGGCAATTCACGCCTTGTTTTGAAATGCCCAGCCGCGCCGATATGGTGCTCGACCGCGCCAAGGCCGTGGGCCTGGGTGATATTCATGCGCCGCTGGATTTTGGCCTGGCGCCGATTCGGCGGGTGCACAGCGAAGGCTTTCTGCGCTTTCTGCAAAACGCCTGGAGCGACTGGCAGGCCATTGGCCGTAACCACGATATGTTGCCGATTGCCTGGCCAACCCGGCGCCTGCGCCAAGTGGAACCCACTGCCATCGACGGCCGCTTGGGCTACTACTCCTTTGATGCCGGTGCGCCAATTACTGCCGGCACCTGGCAGGCCATTTTAAGTTCCGCCAACGTCGCCCTTACCGGCCAAGCCGAATTGGCCAAAGGTGCACGCGGGGTGTTCTCGCTGTGCCGGCCGCCCGGCCACCATGCCGCCGCCGACTACATGGGCGGCTACTGCTACCTGAACAACGCCGCCATCGCTGTGCAAGCCTTGCTCGACCTCGGCGCCAAGCGCGTGGCGGTGCTGGATGTGGACTATCACCACGGCAACGGCACCCAGGATATTTTCTACGAGCGCGCCGATGTGCTGTTCACCTCCATCCACGGCGACCCGCGTTTTGAATACCCATACTTTCTCGGCTTCGCTGATGAAAAAGGCGCGGGCGTGGGTGCTGGTTTTAACGTCAATTACCCGCTGGCCGAGGGCAGTGATTGGTCGGTGTGGCGTTTGGCCTTGGCCGATGCCTGCCGGCAGATACAGGAATATGCGCCCGATGCGCTGGTGGTTTCCCTGGGCGTAGACACCTACAAGTCTGACCCGATCTCGCAGTTCAAACTCGACAGCCCCGACTACCTGCGCATGGGCGAAACCATTGGCAAGCTGGGATTACAGACCTTGTTTGTGATGGAGGGCGGCTATGCAGTGGAGGAGATCGGCATCAATGCCGTGAACGTATTGCAGGGGTTTGAAAGCGTGGCGTGAGCGGCTTCACCCTACGAACTGCCAGGCGACCTTAATTTCGTAACCCCGTCATCCCCGCGCAGGCGGGGACCTAGAGTCGCGCGGGAGACCGCGTTCGCCACGCCATTCTGGATCCCCGCCTGCGCGGGGACGACGGTGGTTACTGGCAACGCGCACACCCTACGGGTTTGAGCGGGTACGCTTGTTTTAAGACGGATCCGCCGCTTTCTCTTTGCGAAACACGTAAAACAGATTCGGCTCGCTGACCATATAGATGGTGCCTTCCTCATCAATGGCCACCCCTTCCGCCCGGGGGATGCTGTTGTGCAAGCCGTTCATGCCGCCAAACAGGCTGATAAAGCTCACCGGTTGGCCACGTTCATCCAGCTCCAGCAGCAACTTCGACTGCGCCGATAACACCAGGGTGTGGCCGGTGCGCGGGTCAACGCTTAGCGCCGAGAGGTTGCGCATATACAGCTCGTCACTGGGTAGCGGCTCCATCTTGCCGGCCAGGTCCTGGGTGCCGTCGCTGCTCCAGCTGAACATGGCGGTCGGTGAGCGTTCTTTGCCCAACAGCAAGCGCTGCTGGGCCGGATCCCAGGCGATGCCTTCGAAGCCTTTGTTGCCGGAGTCGGAATAGCCGAGATCAAATTCCTCGGTGTCTATCGCGCGCAACTCCACGTCCACCGGGCCGAGCTTGAAAATCGACAGCGTACGGCGGCGCTCATCGGTGATTGCCATATTGCCGTTGCTAAGCATCGCCACCCCTTCGGGGTTGTTGAAACCGACGAGCTCGATACGTCGCAGCACTTCACCATCGCGCGTCAACTCGACCAGCAGCGGCTCTTTGCCCGTGACGGTGAACAGGGTTTTGGTTTCGGGGTTGTAGGTCAGGTCCGAGGTTTCGTCGTCCTCAAGATCCTTGAGCGGCTTGGCTTGAATAATTGCCCGGTAGCCCGGCAGCCAGATGCTGGCATCACGTTCGGCCTGGTCGAAGTTATCTTCATCGGCCCAATACTGGACTTGGCCCAGCCAACCCCAGGTGTAGGTGAACGCGGCGACGCTAACCAATACGGCGGCAAATAGCAGCCAGGGCCAGCTGCGGCGCAGGGTCAGAGGGCGAATGGTGCGCATGGAGGACTGTCTCTGTTACTGCGGCGGCACACTAGCCGCCAAAGCATGACATTCCGGTTGGATCGTCCGTGAAGAACCGTTTACCCGCGCACCGGGCGCGGGCGGGAGCCGAACTGTACAACAGCCACTCGCGCTCACGACACCCGCAATTGGTTACAGGGATTTGTCGACTCTGTTACAAGACGCGGGTGCTAACGCTCGACTGGCCGACCAGTTCGAGTAGCAGCTCATCACCTTGGTTCAACGGCCCTACGCCAGCCGGTGTGCCGGTCAGAATCACGTCGCCCGGTTGCAGGCTGAAGTGCCCGGCAATGTGGGCAATGATCGGCAGAATCGGGTTGAGCATGGAGGCGCTATTGCCATCTTGGCGCACTTCACCGTTGATAGTCAGACGAATCCCGATATCGGTCAGATCGCTGAATACGTCACTGCTGACAAAAGGCGCCAGCACGGCGGCGCCGTCAAACGACTTGGCGATTTCCCACGGGTAACCCTTTTCCTTGAGCTTGGCTTGCACATCGCGCAGGGTCAGGTCCAGGGCCGGGGCAAAACCGGAAATGGCGTCGAGCACTTCTTCCTGATTCGGCGTGCGCGACAACGGTTTGCCGATCAGCACGGCGATCTCCGCTTCATAGTGCACGCCGCCACGGTCGGTAGGAATGCTAAAGCCACCCTCGGCTTCCACCACGCAGCTGCCCGGTTTGATAAACAGCAGCGGCTCGGTCGGCACCGGGTTGTTCAGCTCTTTGGCATGCTCAGCGTAGTTACGCCCCACGCAGACCACTTTGCCGATAGGAAAATGGATGTGGGTACCATCCTGATAACGGTGTTGATAGCTCATAAACGACTCCTGAATCGTGTGAAAGCCGGGCCCGCTTGTGGCCGTCCCGGCGCAAGCGAAAACAGTGTTACAGGGGGAAAATCTTGCCGGGGTTCATGATGCCATTGGGGTCGAACACCGCTTTGATGGCTTTCATATAAGCGATCTCGGCTTCCGAGCGACTGTAGGTCAGGTAATCGCGCTTGGTCATGCCCACACCGTGTTCGGCGGAGATCGAGCCGTTGTACTTTTGCACGATCTCGAACACCCACTTGTTCACCGTGGCGCACTTGGCGAAGAACTCGTCTTTGCTCAAGTTTTCTGGCTTGAGGATGTTCAGGTGCAGGTTG
>LNAP01003228.1_pt1 | contig 15639 bp, 12 predicted proteins | sample 602601 | NCBI WGS metagenome assembly LNAP01 (sample SAMN02440304, study PRJNA202911) | soil metagenome | biome: Subtropical and temperate rainforests or woodlands; isolation source: soil samples (1 kg each in a 20% v/v slurry with milli Q water) were... ...
ATTTCATCGCGAGTTTTCTATACGCCTTCTTGATTTCTGCATCGGAACTATTCTTCGGCAATTGAAGCACTTCGTAATAATTAATTTCTGACATGTTGTAACTTCTACAAGAAACTTTATGAAGTCCTTAGTAGCGCAAACTTCTATGCAGAGTTGTTCTTGAGCAAAACCTGCTGGAGAAGGTGTGTGAAGCGATGTAACGGCTGCCTAAATTCTCAGGTGGGATTCCCCGTTTTCAGTCAAACTGATGCGGTACTACGTTATAAACCCTCGTGTGTGATATGAAATTCTGCGTAAAATAAAAGTCAAAGGAGAAAAACTACAATTCGTTTCTTCAAAGTTTCAAAAAAGCAACAGGCGGCTCAACGCGCGCCGAACTCACTGCTGGTGCTGACCGCGTCAACCATTTGGTCAATCACGTCCTCGAAGCGCAGAGCCCCGAGCTCGACACCGTGTCGGCCCCGCACCGCCAGGGTCCGGTCCGTTATCTCCTTAACACCCACCACGGCTGTAAGCGGCACCTTCTCTTGCTCAGCGGTGCGGATCTGCTTGCCCAAACGGTTGCCGCTGCGATCGACCTCAGCGCGGATGCCCTTGCTGGCGGCCAGGCGCACAACTTCCTCACAGTACGCCTCCGCCTCCTGCACCACGGGCAGCAGACGCAGTTGCACGGGGGCGAGCCAGAGAGGGAAGTCTCCCGCGCTGCTCTCGATCAGCACGCCGAAGAATCGCTCCAACGACCCGAAGATGGCCCGATGCACCATGATCGGACGCAGCTTCGCCCCTCCTGTGCTCGTCCCTGAAGTATACTCCAGCTGAAACCGCTCCGGGAGATTGAAGTCGCACTGGATGGTGGAGCACTGCCAGCTGCGTCCGATTGCATCTTTGATCTTTATGTCAATCTTGGGACCATAGAAGGCCCCTCCTCCCTCGTCTACGGCATACTTCCACTGCTTCCGCTCGAGCGCTCCGACCAGAGCCTCCGTAGCCTTCTGCCAAATGTCGTCGCTGCCCACGCTCTCTGCAGGCCGCGTGCTCAGCATGATTTCGAACTTCGAGAAGCCAAACTTACCAAGCACCTTCTCCACAAGTGCCAGCACGCCGACGATCTCATCCTCCAGCTGCGAGGGCAGACAGAAAATATGTGCATCGTCCTGCGTAAATCCGCGCACTCGGAACAGCCCGTGAAGGGTGCCCGATCGCTCGTAGCGGTATACCGTGCCCAGCTCGGCCCAGCGCAGAGGCAGGTCGCGGTAGGACTTGGGCGAGTCCTTGAAGAGCAGACAGTGGAAGGGACAGTTCATCGGCTTCAGCTGGTACTGCTGCTCCTCCACCTCCATCGTCTTAAACATATCGTTTCGGTAGAAATCGAAGTGACCGGAGGTTTTCCACAAATCCAGATTGGCGATGTGCGGCGTGTACAGAATGTCGTACCCGTTCTGTGCACAAATGGAAAAAGAATAAGAATACGTCCACAATACAGAAAAGCGCAAACACAGATAGGCAAATAAAGCAAATACCTTAATGTGTTCTTCTTTCCAATAGGTCTCGATCAGGTTTCGCACGATAGACCCCTTGGGGTGCCAGAAGACCAGTCCGCCGCCGGCATCCTCCTGGATGGAAAACAGCTTGAGAGCCTTGCCCAGCGCGCGGTGGTCGCGCCGTTTCGCCTCCTCCAACTTCAACGTGTGTGCTTGTAGCTGTTCGGGCGTTTCCCAGGCTGTACCATATATGCGCTGTATTCATACGAAGAAGGAACCGAAATAACATGTTTGCACTTGAACTAAGAAAATGAATACGTGCAGTGTGCATAAAGTGCGACAGACTCATCAGTCTCTGTAAACACATTTTCGTTATTTCAATATGCATACCTGCAGCATGGGTTGTTTCTCATCGCCCCTCCAATACGCGCCTGCTATCGTTAGCAGCTCCACGGCCTTCGCATCCACCTGGCCGGTACTTTCCAGGTGCGGGCCTGCACACAGGTCCCACCATGCTGGCTCCTCCGAGGTGGCATTACGGCTCACCATAGAGTATATCGTGATGGGCTCAGATTTTATTGAGTCCAAAATCTCCAGCTTAAAGGGTTCGTCAGCCTTTAGAATTATTTCTCTGAAACGGAAATGGGAAAGACGAAAAAAAATCAGCCACACCACAGAGTGATGATAAACAAGCAAACAACTCACCTAGCTTCGGACCGAGTAACCTCACGCTTCACAATCTTATAATCCAACTTGATGATTCGATCCATTTCCTTTTTGATCCTTTTTAAGTCCCCTTGCGAGATTTGTTCCTCCGGTACATAAAAGTCATAGAAAAACCTGCGCAATGCGGGAAAACAAAATACGTTGCAAGAACATATTAACACTACATAATATGCGTGGTCGTGAGAATGGCCGCTGCTATCTTACCCACTCTCAATCCAAGGCCCAACAGTCACCTTCACTTTGGGAAAAGTCTTTTGCACGGCCATAGCCAAGATATGTGCTGATGTATGCCGAGTTTTAAGCAAACTTAAGGAATTCTCGTTCGTTGGAAGCTCCATAGCCAATAGTCTTGAGTTTGAAGCGTCCACCACTGGACTGACACTTGGTACTGTTGCTGCGGTTTTCACTTCCATCGATGAAATTCGTCGTCTGCTGATAACTTTTGCACCAAAGCGCAATGTAGGCCTTAGTGTATATCTTGAAAAGGAGTTGGCACAAATCATTGATATTGAAAACAGAATAAAAGTCAGGTTAAGTGGCATACGCATACAGTATGCACAATGAAAAAATTCTCATCGAGCGAAGTCGGTGGAAAGGGCTAAAATATGTGTTATTCTAATAAATTCCGTAGGTTTCAGTATGCATATGCAACTGAATCATCATATCTACCTCTCTATCAGCGTACTACAAGTAGTTTAACGTATAGAAAACAAAACAAATGAAGCAATACATCCACGCAAGATTTAGCAATAAAGACCTAGGCGACAAGTACAATTTCCTCCTCGTATTGTGTGGTGCGTGTAGTTCATATTCCGCTTGTCCTTGTGCTTGTGCTTGTGCTTTTGCTTGCGTTTATGCTTGTACGCTTATGGTTAGGAAGCTAGTTTTTCTTGTGTCCGTGCCGTTTGTGTCTAGCCTGTTGTGCTTCTGCTTCTGCTTGGGTTTATTCTTCCGCTTATGGTTAGGATTGAACTGGTCTTGCTCCTGTGTGTGTCGTGTGTCTTGCTTGTTGTGCTTGTGGTTCTACTTGGGCTCATGTTTGGCGCTAATGGTTAGGAATGGGCTCTTTTGCTTGTGTCTGTGCCTTTTGTGTCTTGCCTGTTGTGCTTGTGATTGTTGTTGTACTTGGTGCTTGCTCCTGCATTCGTGATGTTGGTGCTGGTGCTGGTGCTGGTGCTCGTGCTGGTGCTCGTGCTGGTGCTGTGTTCATGCTGGTTGTAGTTGATGGTGCTGGTGCTGGTGCTGGTGCTGGTGCTGGTGCTGGTGCTGGTGCTGGTGCTGGTGGTCGTGCTGTTGGTGGTCGTGCTGGTTGGTGCTCGTGCTGGTTGGTGCTTTTACTGGGCGGTTAGTGTTGCTGATGGTGCTACTTGTATGTTGTGTGCTTGTACTTGCGGGTGTTTTATTCTTTTTGTGCTTTATGCTGCTGGATGGGTTGATGTTGTGTTGGTTAGGGTTAGTTGTGCTTGCGTAGTGGTTTGGATCTGGCCTGTTAAGATTGTTTGTTGTTGTGCATTGTGTAAGCCCAATCCAAACCATAAGCGCAAGTATAACAGGAAGAACTAAACCAGCACAAAGCACAAGAACTATGCATAATACATAGCAGTGCGAACGAACACTTACCTGCCAGCACAAGCACAAGCGCAATAACAATTTGAATGATCAAAAGCTTATTTAAGATTACAGACAGTTTTTGTCTTACATAGCGTCCGCCCTGTGCGTATCCGTAATCAGCAGATAAAAATACGATGCTGCTTCGGTGCTAGTAGTGCTTGTTTGTGCTTTTTCTTGCGCTTGCGCTACTATGCTGTTATTATATTACTTGTACTTGTGGTTAAAGCTTTTGTTTGTGCTTGAGCTAGAACCGGTAGTTCTTGTTTGTGCTTGAACTTGGCGGTTTCTTGTGCTTTTGCTTGTGCTTGTGCTTGTGCTTGTGGTTGTGCTAGTGCTTGTGTTTGTGCTTTTTGTTTTTGTGCTGGCGCTTATGCTGAAGGATTTGTTAGGTATTAGTGCTTGTATTGGCTTGTTTTTTCGTTGATGATGATGCTGCTTGCACTTGTGCTTGGGATTGTGTTACGACCGTAGTAGTTCTGCTTGTTTGTGCTTTGACAAGCACCAACTAACTCCTAACCAGTACTCCTAGCTCAAGCACACTTGTAATTGACACTTGTTCTTGTGCACTTGCTTGTGCTTTTCTTTTTGCTTATGCTTACTTGAGCAGGTTAGGACTTGGTGCTTGTGATGGCTTGTGTTTGTGCTGGTTGGTTGGGTTAGTAGTATTGCTGTTTTTGCCAATGCTTGTTTATGTGCTTGCTTGTGCTTGACTATTTTTTTCTACTCAAGCGCAAGTGTTTCTTCTGTCTAAATGCACATGTATAGATTATGTATTTTTATATATACCGGACAAATCATGTTACTGGTACGTCGTAGTAATAATACAGGCTTGTTTTTTTGGTGATATAATTATGAACATCGATCTTAACATTTGGCATTCCTGCAAAACAACATGTTTTATAAGTGCTGCATGCACTGAGGAAACGAAGGTTCCTTGTTCTTCTCCTGTTGGCGTGATGTACAGTAAGAAAGCAGTATATGGTGCCACAAGTATGCTTTAATGATGACGACTTCCTATTTCTTGTTAGAAAGCTTGGATTGACTTTAACAGCACTAAAAATTTCATGAAGCAAGAACAAGAGAACAAGAGAACAAGTATATTAAAGACAAACTTTCCACTCTTGCGTGAACTGGAGAACAAAGAAAGAAGCTAAAGTTACTGTTTTGCTAGAGAAATGATTAATTTTAGTTGTTATATAATTTGGTATTCACATAAATCCGTTACGAAGCCTGCTGTGTTTGAAAATATCACAAGCAACTTCAGCTCTTTTGGCAGGAATCCAGTTGATATTGCATACTATGGACACTGACAGTAAGCCAACAACTCAGGATGCTGTTGATTCTATAGTATTAGAAGAAGAAATCGACCCAAACTATGTACCTTCAGAACCTGAAGTCGTTGAGTATGCGAAGTGGATGGGAATGGATCTTGACAAAGACCAGGATCTCTTTTGGATTGCCCGAGAGGGTTTGATGGCGCCACTACCTAAAGACTGGAAGCCGTGTAAGACCAAAGATACAGAAGATATATACTATTTTAACTTCACAACTGGTGATAGTACCTGGGATCATCCTTGTGACGGATACTACAAACGTCTGTATGAGGAAGAGAAAAAGAAAAAGGAGACCGTAATAAAGGTTCAATGTTTTCTCAGAAACACGCAGCAATCTATTCTATCACTGACCCTATGATGTCTTTTTCTTAAATAGGAAAGCGGCGACCAAAATAGATCGAAGGCAAAGCAGGATGTCGAACAGCTTTTGGGCAAAGCTGAGAAGAAGAAAAACAAAAAAGTGCCCCGCGCTTTGGGCGAAGTTGATATGGTGAAGGCACTTCCTGCGCCACTGGGCTTGCAGAAGGCTCCACTCCCTGGAATCAGCAATCCGCTGCGTATGTCAGCCCCCAGCAGCCTTGGGCCTTTGGGCGGAAGTAACAGTAGCATCGGCGGCATAGGAGGCAGCGACCCGCTAGGTAGCTTGGGCAAAGGCACTAGTCTGCTACGAAAAGCCGATCCAGATATGAAGGTATCCTCGAGCCTGGAGGGACCGCGGCTGGGGTCGCTGGTGTCAAGTCGCGACCCATCTCCCCTCAACAGTAACAAGTTTATATCCGCTCCCATAGGTTCTGTCGCAGAACAAAAAGTGAAAACTACAGACGTCAAACAAATGGTGGAACAGAAGAGTGGTGAAGAGGAGAGTGTGAGGGTACGAGAGCGAGAAAGTGAAAGCGATGTGGAGAGAAGAATGGGACGCCTGGACGTGACAGCCGGCCTGAATAAGCCCCGTTCACAGGGTGCGGCCTCTAAGCTGCGCTCGGCTCTACCATCGGCTAACAGTCCAACGGATAGGAACAATGATGACGATTGGCAGAACTCTCCGTCAGAGGAGAAGCAGAGCGAGAGCGGCCGCTACAGCGACCACAAAGCAACGCGCAACGACGATAAGTCAGAAGAAGAGCCGGAGTCGAGGGGTGCAGCTGTGCGAAACGAAATTCGTGGTAGCGTTTCCAATAGCCCCTCACCGACTTATTTTTTCGATCGAGATCAGGCTGTTAGTTCATCTAACTCAGCTGCGCCCGGTGCATTGGCGGCAGCAGAGCGCGATGTGGCCTTCTACAAGAACAAGTGCACTGACATGGAGCGTCGGGTGGAGGAGTACGAAGTGCGCGTGGCGGACTACAAGACATCCTACAATAATGCCAAAGAGGACTTACTGGCGATGGAGCGTCGCTACGAGTCCAATCAAAGCCAGTGGATGGACCGCCTGCGCGCTGTGGAGGTGGAGAAGGATAAGGTGGAGGGCGAGCGCAGACAGCTGAAGTTAACTCTGATCGACCTTGAGGCAACTGCTGCTGCTGCCGGGAAACCTTCTCAAGTCGCTGTTAGCAACAGTTCCATGTCTTCTCAGAACATCGACGAGGCGACAAAGCTGGAAAACGATCGCCTGGCTAGAGAAGTCGAAACGCTGAAGCGTCAGGTCCACACAGCTGAAGCGAACCTAACTCGCTCGACCGCCGCGCACTTGGAGCTACAGCAGCGCCTGTTGGCTGCTGAGGCTGATGCGCAAAGGCGCATTGCTACCTTAGAAGAGCAGCATATCGTCGCTGTAGCGGAACGTGCGGAGCTGCTGACTAAGTTGGAAGCAAACAAGCATAACGATAGTGTCTCAACTTCTGTTTCTCTATCTGCGGAGTCAAACGTAATGTACACTCTACAAGAAGAGAAAGCCAATTCCGCTAAAAAGGACGCTGAAATTGCCCGCCTTCGCAATTTGTTAGTCGAAGAACAGGCTCGCTCTGCTAGTGCGCTGGACGTGATGCGAACAGAAATGGCAACAGCCGCAGATGCTGCAACAGCATTAGCATCCTGCAGATCCCAGGAGAGCGATGTGAAGCTGACTGAGCTCCAGAACCTTCTCAGCGACCTGCAAGCAAAAGTCACCTCGCTGAGTACGCAGCTGCAGAGAGAAAGTGCTGAAAATGCCCTGCTGAAGTCGCGGGCACAGACGGCAGAGTCGACAGTAACCGTCTTGGAAGCTACAGTAGCTGAGCTGCGTTCTCAGGAGACTATTCTAAAGAGGGACATTGCAGATAGAGATAGGAAATTGTCGGATCAACAGGAGCAGGCTTTGGCTCTAGCTGCTTCCGCTAACCTCAGCACCAACGTCGATAACGAGCGCAGCGCTCAATTCGAAGTGTTTGTGTCCCAAGCAACGGCTATTCGGAAGTCATTGAAAGCGGAGATTGAGCGCCAGAAGACTCAACTTTCCGAGTTGGAGTCTGAGAAGTCTGCGTTGGTGACGCAACTTACCAGACAGGAAACGACACTTCAGTTCGCCAAGAAAGAGCTGAATGCAGTTGCTGATTTGAAAGAGGCGACTCGCCAGCTTGAATCTGAGAAGCAGCAGTTAGTGTTGCAGTTAGAAGCAACACGCGCTACTCTGGCCCGACAGGCAGAGCAAGAGTTCCAGCTAAGCGAGAGGCGCGAGAAAGAGTTGCAAGCGCGAGTGCAGAGTGAAGCTCTGTGCAGCGCACTGCGCCAAGAAAATGACCGCCTTGCACTCACCTTGGAGCAGGAGCGAACTGCCGCTGTGCAGAGTGAGAAGAAAATTAAAAGCTACCAAGAGGAGCTACTGCAGCTGCAGCGCCGCCTGGCAGAGAGGGCGCCTTCGCCTCAGAAAATTGCACGATCGACGACAGAGCCTACTACGACAGTGTCCGCATTTTCTCCTGCTGCTTCTCCTCTCCCTTTCGTTGTTGATACAGCCGCAGACAGTCCAGCAAGGTTGGACCATCAGCTGCAGCTGGCTGCAAAGCAAAGGGAATTGGACCAAGCCACACAGGCCTTGGCTGCCAGTGCTGCACAACTCGTTGAGAGCGACAAGCAGCTGCGGCTGCAGCAACATGCCGCCGACATGCTCAGCGGCCAGGTCGCAGACCTTCAGGACCAGCTGCGCACTGTGACTGGGCAGTTGTCCGAGGCGCGGGCGAAGAATGTTGACCGCAGCGAAAATTTGAGTGCCACCTTCCAGAAAGAAAAAGAGCTGTTTGATGTAGAAAAGCTCAACTTGAGTGGTCAAATAAAGGTCCTTCAATCCCAGCTATCGTCTGCTCAAGAGAACTTCGAACACATCAGCGCCAGTGCAAAGCGTCTGGAAGCTGAGGTGTCCACTTACCGTGAGAAGTGGCTTTCTTCCGAAAAAGACTTGACCGACGCGCGTCTGCAGCTGAGTGCCAGCACAGTGGGAGCTGACCTCACGACCAGTACATTGCGCATCGAACTGCGTGAAGCGCTAGCTGGTGTGCAGCACGGGAAGGCAGTGGAAGAGGCTCTGCGGGCTCAGATGGTGGATTTGCGGAAGTCTTTGGAGGACAGGGATGCCACAATTCGCGATCTGCGCGCTGAGGCTCTACTTGCGTCTTCTCTGCCCCGCGACGAGAAGGACAAAGAGAACGTGCAGCAGCAATCGCGCACAGTTGTTCCTGCGTCCACGCCAACCGTTGATTCTCAGCAGGCTTACTGTGATTCAAAGGAGCACCACCTACAGCAGCAGCACGTCAGCAACAACAGCAGTAGTAGCACTCAGCATATAGTAGCTCTCAGTCTCGAGGTTGGTCGCCAACAGGCTACGATGGAGCGCCTGGAGCAGCACATTCGCAACACGGATATTGTGCTGCAGGAAATCAAGACGCAAGGAAGCAGTAGAATTGTGACTGAAGCAAAGAAGAGTAGTGCCCCAGCATCGCCGGTTGCCGCCAGAAAGGACGCGACGCGAAGGGCTGAACGCCAGCAGCAGCACAGCGACCAACGAGACCAAGACGAGGCGGAGGAGCCTGGTAGTGGGTGGGGCAGCTCCACCCCGGAGTCGCAGCAGAGTTTGCTCGTTGTCAACCGAGTAGGAGGAGGCGGCACGTCGCGAGCCGCAGGAATAGGGGATTTTTCTTCCTCTCCTGCGCGAAAAGCCAGGAACCGACAGAAAACTGCGAGACTGGTTCAGTTTAAGGTCCCGAGCCAAAACAAGGATCGCCGCAATACTGTCACCGCCTCTCCTTTTGTTGATTTGATCGAGCTGGTCGACATCAAGGATCGCATAGCCAGTTTGGTCGAAGACATGGATATGGACGTACATGACTGCACCACCCTCAGTGCCAGCATGGGCCGCGGCGAACACATCGAAAGAATCGTGCAGTCCACCGCTCAGCGAGTCTTGATCGAAGGCAAGGCCAGAGTCAAACAGGAAACTAAGTTTTTCAAAGAAGTTCAAGCTATCTGCCTGGCCGCGAAGGACTCGATCAATCACAACCAGGATTGCGTGAAGAACCTGAAAGCAGCATGGCGCAACGCCAAGAGCGAGGCCGGCGGCGGCAATGATGGTAGTGGTGGCGGCATCTCCACCGAGAGTGTCAACTCTGTTACGCTGAAAGTGAACAGCTCCGTGGACGAGCTGCGGGAGGTTCAGCAGATGATTAAAGCCAGAGAGATCCGGATGAAGAGCCTCCTTCATTCAGTGCAGTACCTGGAACAGCTTGTGAACAGAAATGATCATGCTGCTGACAGCGACGACAACAGCCAGCAGCAGCATCTGGAGCACCTGATGGAGATCATGCGGCTGGTGCAAGAAAAGTGCGTTGCCTCAGCTGCTGATTTGGAGGCTCTCGTGCAGTCCTATCGCTCCAAAGGAACGCAGGGCGGCGGCCGCGCAGCAGCTGCAGAGACGTCGTCGTCAAAGCAGCCATTGCAGAAGCATCAGCCGCAACAGCATCGACACCAGCAGGAGTATGCGCCGTCTCAGAACAGCACAGTGTCCAACATTGGTGCGCGCGGCGTAGCTTTCACTACCCACGAAAAACCGATGACTGTTCCTGCAGAGACTTTCATGGATAATTATTCTGCCCCTGTGCCTCCTCCTTCTGGCCATGGACATGGACATGCAGCAATGGACGGATTCTATTACCGGACTGCCCCCGAACCTCACCGCCAGCCGTCTTTCGCCAGTCTTCCCATGCCTGTCTTTTCATCATCAGTAGGATCTGCGGCGCCATCTGCTGTTGTTGCGGTGTCCGCTGCTGTGTCGTCTATGAGGAACTCGGAACTGAAGAATCGTCTGCTCCATGAGCAAATCGCAAAGATCACCGAAAGGCAGAGTCTGTCCAAGGCAGCGTACGATAAACATGCAGGGTGAGTTAGTTTGTTTGATGTATTTACTTGCAAGAATCCTTCCTAATATTCGACTTTTTTCCTTTCTTCTCCTGTCGCGCAGTTGGCTGTCGACGTTAGGCAGAGAAATATCCGGAGTGGTGCACGGAGGAGCTGGAGCTGGCGGTGGCGGTAGTACCAACAATAACAATAGTAATAGTAATAGTCGATCTTTTGCCCCCAAGAGTGCTTCATCTGCGACAGACGAGTTGTTGCTGCTGTCCTCCGCCCACCGCACCTTCGGCACGCCTCTCCAGAACCAGCAACAGCAGCAACATCAACACCTGCAACTGCATGGAAACACGGCAGCAGCCTCCACTGACAGCGTTCTCGACGCATTGCTTCAAAAGCTGTAGCGTACTGCTATGTTTGTGTAGCCAACTTGTTTGTTTACAGTTTCTGCTGTTGTAGTTCTGATTTTTGTGTAAATAAAACGTACATCATTTGAAAAAACTGATATTAACGTTAGCATATTTCATCGTTCTAATAGCATTGCGTTTAAAATGTTAAATACATGCTAAAGTATGCAGAAAGAAGATCGAACAGCGCAATGGTATGTCAATTGCCGATGTATTCGGAATTACGGCAAGGACTCGTCCATGTCTATACTTTTATAATTTTTGTACTGCTGCTTCTGCTGTTGCTGCAACGTATTCTTAATGCCTCCGGCAGCATTGCTATGGGCGCTGGATAGAAGCGACGAGGACGCTCCAATGCCGCCGCGACCGTAACCACTGCCACTGGTGCTATTGTTGATTTTAGTACTACTGGTGCTCCCCGTCCCCAGCAACTGTTGCTGCTGCTGGCCTTGTCCTCCTCCTCCCTGATTCTGATTCTGCTGCAGCAAAGTCATCAGCATCGTCTGCAGCTTGGCCTCCACCACCACCAGGTTGTTGGACAGCAGACTCACGTAGAACCAAGCACAGAGAACTTCACTGTAGAATATAGTAAGCAGGTCCACCGACGACTGTAGAAAGAACGACCTGTATCACAACAAAAACAAACAAAAAGAAACAAAAAGACGCGATAAGAATATTACGAAATAGATATATTGAATGCGAAATGACTTATATGGATCCGCTTTTATTGGATCAGGTTCGTACCTATTGATGAAGGCGCCGCTAATGTCGAGAGCGTTGTCGACGGCGTAACTGAGCAGCGCGGTGAGACCCACGAACACCATCACCTCCAGACGAGCGAACACCTTGCGCTGGCCCACCGACGGACCCGATAGCGACATCGACGACTCGTTGTGGTGGAAGAAATATGCGTGCAGCGTATAAGCAAACCCCGATATCCACAGCGAATAAATAATCACCGCAACAAGCCCTATTATATTCAGTAATCTGGGGTTGGAGCTGATCACCAAATATTGAACGAACGCCACAAGGAACAGCAAGTTAATTGCCACCCAGAATGTTCGTATCGTGGAAAACTTCAGCTCCCGGACAGAGTAGTAAAGCTCTGATACATACAATGCCATGGTCCCATAACAAGCGAGAAATAATACTGTCGGGAATACTCTGCAGATAAATATTGTGAATGGGATAGGTTCTTGGAATCCATCGTAATAAGATATACTGCTCGTAGGCTCATCATTTTTGACGATCTTGATAGAGAAAATAATAAACTCCACTGTAGATGCTATGCATCTCATTCCATTGGCGACTGCGAGCCCCAACAAGAGCCACTTACGAACCCGTAGTCCCGTGGACACGTCCGGATCGAGCAGTGAAAAGCCATTCGATACTTGCACGATTTTGGAGACGCACAGTATGAAAACTGTAAGCGAGCAGAAGATAATACAAACAAGCACTAGCAGATAAAGGACCAGGGACAGCATCTATGCATACTCTTATTGGAATAAAGTTTATCGCCAGAGGGAATATTTTGGTCACCGAAATGCCTTACCTATGGTCAACCTTTATATTTAGCCATGCACATTGCATCAGTCCTCGGCCATGATGTCAATCCAATGAAAGGTTGTCGAGTCTGATCAAACCTGGTAAAAAGAAAAAATGTAATACTTCCTTAATTTTTTTTTATTCCATTTGACACAGAGTTTCTGTTATCGTAAATAGATGAAACTGGAAAATTTCGTAGAAATAGCTCATTTTCTGGTTGCGCTGCAGTTTTGCTTCTCGTCTATAAAAAATTTCCCCATCCTACGTTCAAACAATCGAATGGCTATGTTTATAGCACTTTGCTTAAAGTTTCGTGTATACTGTCTGCATATCATACAAAGAAATAAACAAATTTCCTTTACCATTTTCCCTCTATTCCATATTTCTATTACCAATTTCAGACACCTTTTTCACTTCTAAACGGCTGGATGGCCGAGTGGTCTAAGGCGCTGGTTTTAGGCACCAGTCTTCGGGCGTGGGTTCGAATCCCACTTCAGTCAAACCTTTTTGTCCCGAAAACCGTGTTTTTTTTCGTTTGTTAGTGCCATTCATAAGGCACTTGCTATGTGCGATGCAGTCTGTGAATATGTACCATAAAGTTTAGTAAAACTTCATTTAGATTTTAACTGCTCAATGTTGATCTGCTGTGGCATTACGACGTAGTACTGTTTTCTACGTCAGAGAAAACAACCTTTCTCTGAATCTGCAACAACGTAACTAAGCTACGCAAACTTCCCTACATCGCTTCTAAGAATCTTAATACTAACAAACACACTCTCATATTTTTTTTTACATCGCACACGCACACAAGTAGTAGCCAAATAAGCTATTTGATTTTTTTGAAGATCATGATCTCCTCTTCGTCGTACGAGGCGACACAGATGCGTTCACCCGAAAGGAATGCCACGCCGGTGCACATCTTGTTCTCCAACAAGCCGGTGTACAGCAAACTAGCGCGGCAACTGGCGTTGGTGCGGAAGTCCGGCAGGGCCCAGACATGCAGCATCTGATCGGCGGAGCAAGAGGCGAGCTCACTGCCTCGCTCCACTCCGCGCTCGCCCCAGTTCAAGTAGTTCAGACTCAGACCAGTGACTGCCCGCGTATGGGCGGTGATTTCAAAGGCCAGCTCCAGGATGTCTGTGCGGAAGGCGCGGATGTGTCCGGAGGCGTACCCCGCCAGCAGCAGACTCTCTCGCATACACAGCGTCGTGCAGGGGGAGCCGTAGCCAGGAAAGGACAACGTCTGCTCGAAGGCATCGTTTATAGCATATCCAAAGAGTTTTCCAAGATCGTTGGCGGCCACCAGCAGAGAGGAGGAGGAAGCCAGACAGGTAATGGCAGCTTTCTCTGATTCGAGGTTGTGTACCAAAGGGAAGTTCCCGCCATCTTTGCAACCAAAAATAAGAATGTTACCAGTAGAACACCCAATTCCGAAACAATCCCGCATTGCAGTAATGCCCCGCACAAACTTTTCTTCTTCGCCTTCAAACCCCAGCAAAGAGTTCAAGGGAAAGTAGAACATCATGCTGTCGCCATACATAGACCACACTTGAACCCCGAGATTGCTCAGTACCGCCAAGACACATTTGCCATTTAGATCAATAAAGGATGCCTAGTGAGATGTGTGTATGAAAAGGGTCAAACAATTTTGACTGAAAGTTAGTTTTTGAACCATGACATCGATCCCACCATAAGTATGTACCTGGTATATCTTTGACTTTGATATTGGCAGCTTTACACATTCTCCAGATAGTTTAGCCAAGTAAACTTCATCGAGCCGCACGAAACACTAAAGCAAACATGCACCAAATTTCGTGTTTTAACATGTATAGAAGATGAGAATCAAGCCAGAGAAGTGGTGTCTTACTAAACTATCCGCTTTTGACGAGGACAAGTTATTCATCAGCAGAGATGGCGAACCCGTTAGCTTTATGGTGGCATTGTTGTCTGGGTAATACATCCTGATGTTATTCTGCGCCTTTTTTGATATGCCAGTAACGCTAGAAGTAGACTACGGGTTGAGATGAGTCTAAAGTTTGTTGGTGCAGCTCCAGAGTTGAAAATTTGTCCCGAAACGGTTGAAACCTGCCGAGCATGACCCTTCGCGCTTGGCGATTTCAAATAACGGCTCGACATAGGTTGACTTGGTTGACTGTGCTGGTTCTTTCTCTGACTTTTCGTTTCATTCGCACTTTTATCAAATTCCTACCATGTAAGTGAAGCATTACTGCTCTATGTGGGAACAGGAGTGGAGCTTACTTCATTCAAATTTTATTTCACTTCAGGCAAAGTGAAACTAACTCGTTCTTCGTTCAGTGCACCGGCCAAATAGTAAGTGGAGAGTTTGGTCCTGTCGATTACTTGTACTGTCGATATACATTCAGTTTTGGAAACGACTGGACAATCTCGTCTGGCTTGGACACCGGCTTATCTCAAACTGCCTGTAAAAACCTTTCAAACTCAGAAGAGCAAATTGTTTGGAACTTTCCAATCGATGTGTCGTTCAACACAACGAACGTTTTTGGTTGGCCCAGGATCGCAATCAGTGTATACGGTATTGACTTCCTTGGTAGGGATGTCATTCGAGGGTATGGTTCCGCTTTGATTCCCTTGGCGTCGGGTCAGCACCAAATTGAAGTAGACATGTTCAACCCTTTGGCGACGTCATACTTAAATGAAGTTGCTTCTTGGTTTATGGGTAACCCTCCCGAGGTATGTAAAATTGCTTCGCGAAAGCGAACTTCTCTAAACATCACATCATCAAAAACCTTTGTTTTTCCCAGTTCTTCGACTCTAAGTTTGTGTGCCAAAGCGAGGGACGAGAAGTCAGCAGGGTCCGAAAGTCTGGCAAGATCTTAATGAATCTTAATGTTGTCACCAAAGGTACGTATGATTTTTTGTGTCGTTCTACTTCTTTTCCTGTCTTATCTTATTCTCGCCTGACGCTCGCTATATCCTCTGATCCAGGTATGCAAGGTTTTGGTTACGCCATCCGAGATACCAATAATTAATTCAGCATGACTAAAGACGTTAATGTATGGTTATAAGATATTCAAGCTTGATTATTATGTAGGAATTGTAAATAAAAAACATGCACATGTTATCATTAAAAATACAAAAAAATGCTTATACGGGTAGTCTATTAAGGGTCCTTTTACTCACATTCTACGCTGTTGGTAAAAGAATGAAAAAGGCTGGCTGGGCTGTCCAGCGGAGATGTTG
>LNAP01004366.1_pt1 | contig 15637 bp, 13 predicted proteins | sample 602601 | NCBI WGS metagenome assembly LNAP01 (sample SAMN02440304, study PRJNA202911) | soil metagenome | biome: Subtropical and temperate rainforests or woodlands; isolation source: soil samples (1 kg each in a 20% v/v slurry with milli Q water) were... ...
ATTCTGGGTGTGGTGCCGTTGGCAATTGCTACCGGGGCCAGTTCGGCGAGTCAGCAAGCAATCGGCACCGGGGTGATCGGCGGGATGATCACGGCGACGTTGGCAGTGGTGTTTGTGCCGGTGTTTTTTGTCGTGGTGATGAAGCTGGTCCGCAAACGCCATAAAGACATCTAACCCACCACATATCCCCTGCGGGAGCGGGTTGTTTTCTCTGGTGTGGTCACAACAGACCACACTGGACTAAGGTGGTCGCATACCCTGGCCCATCGAGCACCCATGCCCTTTCTCGCCCGCACCCACCCTCGCCTGTCTGCCGCGGCCACCCTTGGCCTCGCGGCAGGCATTCTGGCTCCAGTCGATTCGATCATCAGCAAAATCCTCATTGGCTGGAATGTCGGGGTCTGGACGTACTTGATCCTGATGCTCTGGCTCGCCGCCCGCGCCAAGGCGCCTGATGTAAGGCGTATTGCCGAGATCGAAGACGAAAACGCCGGGTTGGTGTTGTTTGTGGTGTGCATCGCGGCGATTGCCAGCCTCGCGACCATCACCTTCGAGCTGGCCGGCAGCAAAGACCTGGAAACCACCCGCAAGCTTCTGCATTACGGCTTCACCGCGCTGACGGTCATCGGCTCATGGCTGCTGATCGGGGTGATTTTCAGCGTGCATTACGCTCGCCTGTTCTACACCTGGGACGGCAAGGACCTGGCACTACGCTTCGCCGAAGGACTGGAAACGCCCAATTACTGGGACTTTCTGTACTTCTCTTTCACCATTGGCGTGGCGGTGCAGACTTCGGATGTGGGCGTGGCGACTCGGAGCATGCGCAAGATTGTGCTGGCGCAATCACTGATCGGTTTTTTGTTCAATACGGCGATTCTCGGTTTTTCGATCAACATCGCAGCCGGGTTATTTGGCTGAGCGCTGCACAAACGTTCTAGTCATTGTTCCCGGCGTCGGCGTTAAATACGTCGGTAAACGGTTTCGCAGGTGCAACATGACCACCCACAACTGGATCGACCTGACCCAAGACGCCGACACCGGCATCGAAACCCTGCGCGCGCATTTCAAGGGCCACGCTTACGATCCGCACTGGCATGACAGCTACCTGGTGGGCGTGACCGAGCAAGGCGTTCAGCAATTCAATTGCCGGCGCGCCAGGCATCAGAGCACGCCGGGCAAAGTATTCTTGCTCGAACCGGGAGACATCCACGACGGAGAGGCGCCGACGGAGGATGGGTTCACCTACCGCATGTTGTATCTCGACCCACAGTGGCTGGAACGTGAGTTGAGCGCGCTGTTCGAAGACGCGCCGCTTAATAGTCAATTGAGTTTCGCCACCACCCTGGCCAGTGATACAAGGCTGGCTCACGCCATCAGCCTCGCCTTTGAAGCCTTGCACGGGGCGGAATTGAGAATCGTGCGCCAGAGCGCTCTTGACGGGTTACTGGAGCGCCTCACCACTCACTTGCACTGGCGCACCCGTTATGCGGAAGACCCGCGCCTGCCCCGGGTGGCGCAGAAGGCCCGGGAGTACCTGCATGCCAACGCCCGTTACGACATCGGTCTCGATCAATTAGCTGCGGCAACTGGCGTAGATCGATTCCGTTTGACCCGCGCGTTCAAGGCCGCTTATGGCATCGCACCCCATGCTTACCTCGTGCAATTACGCCTGGCCACCGCGCGTCGCCTGCTGGCCCGCGGAGAACTACCGGCCACAATCGCCATGGAATTGGGGTTTTCCGATCAAAGTCATCTGGGCCGCTGGTTTGTAAGAGCCTATGGCCTGACACCCGCGCTGTACCGCAAGCGCTGCTCAAATCTTCCAGACAGGTGATACGCCGATTGTGAAGATCGTCATCATCGATCTTCACCGGAGTTTGCCCACGATGCTGCCCTCTTTCCCGACGTTCCTGCCTTTCCTGCTGTTTGCTTTCGTGGCGTCGATCACGCCCGGCCCCACCAACATTCTGGTGCTGAGTAACAGCGCCCGATATGGACTTTCTGCCGCACTGCCGATCATTCTCGGTGCCTGTGCCAGCGCCGCCACCCTTGTTTTGGTGGTGGGTACCGGAGCTGGTTCGTCGCTGAGCGCGTTGCCCGCCGTGCAAACCGCCATGCAATGGATCGGAGTGATGTGGCTGAGTTACCTCGCGTGGCAGATTTTCAGCGCCCCGGCGCAATCCGTTGCCGCGCAGGAAACCAAGGCGCGACTTGGAGCGGTGGGCGCCGCCAGCTTGCAATTGATTAACCCGAAAACATGGATGATGGCCCTCGCCGTCGTCAGCGTCTTTGCCGGAACGGGTGAACATCGGCTGGTACAGGTGGTGTATCTGTCGCTGGCATTTTTCCTGATTTCCCTGCCTTGCCTCGGCGTATGGGCACTGCTCGGCGCAGGCTCCATGCGCTGGTTACGCTCGCCGCAGGCGATGCAACGTTTCAACCGAGGCATGGCCGTATTGCTGCTGGTATCGGCCTGGCTGAGTGTCTGGCTGTGACCTCCATCCGTCGGCGTTTATAGGCTCATCGTTCATTCGCTACTTGACGGGGGATTCGTTTCTGGTGTCTTCTGAAACCGGTTTCAGTGCTTGGCACTTAACCTGATAAATCCAATAAGAAGGTTTCAGACCGTGAACGATTTCTCCGCCGCCCAGCGCAGCGTCGCCGAACACGCCGGCGTCTCCAAGGCCAGCGTCTCGCGCTTCATCGGCGATGATCGCGCTCTGCTCTCCGATGCCATTGCCTTGCGCATCGAGCAGGCAATTGCCCAACTCGGCTATCGCCCCAACCAGATGGCCCGCGGCCTGAAACGCGGCCGCACTCGCCTGATCGGCATGCTGGTGGCCGACATCCGTAACCCTTATTCGATTGCCGTGATGCACGGGGTGGAAACCGCCTGCCGTCAGCACGGCTACAGCCTGGTGGTGTGCAACACCGATCGCGATGACGAGCAGGAGCGCCAGCACCTCGCGTTGCTGCGCTCGTACAACATCGAAGGCTTGATCGTGAATACCCTGGGCCACCACCGCGATGAGTTGCGCGAGCTGCATCGGGAGATGCCGATGGTGCTGGTGGATCGCAAGGTTGAGCAGCTTGAAAGTGATCTGGTCGGTCTGGACAACCCGGCCGCAGTGGAAATGGCCATCGCCCACTTGCAGGAACGCGGCTATCGCGACGTGCTGATGGTGACCGAACCGTTTGACGGCACCAGCTCGCGGATTGAGCGGGTCAGCAGTTTCAAGGCGCAGATCGGGCAGCGTCCCGCGCTGACCGGCGCGGTGGTCGAAACCGGTAGCGAGCTGACTGCGCAACTGAAAACCTTCCTTACAACCCCCGGCCCTGGTCACAAAGCGTTGTTCTGTGCCAATGGCATTGCGGCGTTGGCCGCAACCCATGCCTTGCGCGAGTTGCAGTGCAATCTGTTCGAGGATGTCGGGTTGATTGCTTTGGATGATCTGGATTGGTATCCGCTGGTGGGCAGCGGGATTACGGCGCTGGCCCAGCCGACGGCGGAGATTGGCGCGAGCGCGTTTGAGTGTTTGCTCAAGCGGTTGCGTGGGGATGACGGACCGGTGCGGACGATGGATTTTTCGGCGCGGTTGATTGTGCGTGGGTCGACCCTTGGGAATCTTCAGTGAATGTGATGGCCCTATCGCGAGCAGGCTCGCTCCCACATTGGAATGCGTACACCTGCTCGCGATGAGGCCCGAAAGAACCCCACATTACTTAAGCCTTTTTTTTGAACAAAAATGAAACCGGTTTCAGAGGTGCAAAACAATGAATAAACCACCCGTTTCCATCAGCCTGTCGAGCTACGGCGCCGATCTGGTCCGCCAACGTGGCCAAGGCAGTTTTATCGAGGTATTGGCGGCTGCCGGTGCCACGCGCATTGAATGGCGCGAAGAATTGCTGACCCATGAAAACCCGGTGCAACTGGCCGACGCCACTCGCTCACATGGCCTGGAAAGCATCTATTCCTCACCGATGGAACTGTGGCTGGCCGGCCAGTCGAAACCCAACCCTGAACTGCTTTGCACCCTCCAGCGCGCTGAAACGTTCGGCGCCAAATGGCTGAAAGTTTCCTTGGGCTACTTCACCGACAACAACGATCTGCACACCTTGAGCCGGATCCTCGCGCGAAGCCCGGTGCAGCTGCTGGTGGAAAACGACCAGACCTTGCACGGCGGGCGTATCGAGCCGTTCCAACGCTTCTTCGGCGAAGTCGAGCAACACCGACTGCCGATCAAAATGACCTTCGACATCGGCAACTGGCAATGGCAGGACCAGTCCGCCGTCAATGCCGCTCGGCTGCTCGGTCGGCATGTCGGCTACGTGCATTGCAAAGCCGTTGCGCGCCGGGCTGACGGCAAACTGGTCGCCACCCCGCCAGCTGCCAGCGATGTGCACCTGTGGGAACAACTGCTGCGGCACATGGCCCAAGGCGTCATGCGCGCGGCGGAATATCCGCTGCAAGGCGATGACCTGGTGCAGTTGACCACCGACCACGTCGCCACCCTCGCCCGCCTCGGCCAATCCCGTCTGGAGAGTGCCCATGTCTGAGTTCGATATTCTCTCGTTCGGCGAAACCATGGCCATGTTCGTCGCCGATCAGAACGGTGATCTGGCGGCCGTCAGCCAATTCCACAAGCGCATTGCCGGGGCGGACAGCAACGTCGCGATCGGCCTGTCGCGGCTGGGGTTCAACGTGGCGTGGCTGAGCCGGGTCGGTGCCGATTCGTTGGGACGGTTTGTCGTCGATACGTTGGAAAAGGAAGGCCTGGATTGCAGCCATGTCGCCATCGACCCGGCACACCCGACCGGGTTTCAGCTCAAGTCTCGTACCGACGATGGCAGTGATCCGGCGGTCGAGTATTTCCGTCGCGGCTCGGCGGCGAGTCATTTGTCGGTGCAATCGATCTCCCCGCCGTTGCTCAACGCGCGACATCTGCACGCTACCGGCATTCCTCCGGCGCTGTCTGCGTCGGCCCGGGAAATGTCTTTTGAACTGATGACCCGCATGCGCACTGCCGGGCGCAGCGTGTCCTTCGACCCGAACCTGCGCCCAAGTCTGTGGGCCAGCGAGCAACTGATGATCAGCGAGATCAACCGTCTCGCCGCCCTCGCCCACTGGGTGCTGCCGGGGTTGAGTGAAGGACGTTTACTGACCGGGTATGAAGACCCGGAGGACATTGCGGCGTTTTATCTCGATCAGGGTGCAGAAGCGGTGGCAATCAAACTCGGGGCTCATGGCGCGTATTACCGCACGCAGCAAGATCAGGGGTTTGTCGCGGGTGTGCCGGTGGCAACGGTGGTCGATACCGTCGGCGCCGGTGATGGCTTTGCCGTCGGCATGATCAGCGCCTTGCTCGAAAACCACAGCTTCGCCGATGCCGTGCAGCGGGCCAACTGGATTGGCAGCCGTGCGGTGCAGAGTCGCGGGGATATGGAGGGGTTGCCGACCCGACTTGAGATGTCCGTCGAATTTGAGACCGCTGTTCGCGGGCAAGCTTCGCGCCTACAGGACAGCGGCGCTCTTGTAGGAGCGAGGCTTGCCCGCGAAGAGCCCCGCACAGCCACTGAAGATTTCTGACCCGTTACCTGCTGCGACAAAAACAACAAGCTCAGGAGCACCACTATGAAAACCGCCTCACTCGCCACCCGCCGTTGGTGGTACATCATGCCCATCGTCTTCATCACCTACAGCCTGGCGTATCTGGACCGCGCCAATTACGGCTTCGCTGCCGCCTCCGGGATGGCCGCCGACCTGATGATCACGCCCGGCCTGTCTTCAATGCTCGGCGCGCTGTTTTTCCTCGGTTACTTTTTCTTCCAGATACCGGGCGCGATCTATGCGCAGAAGCACAGCGTGAAGAAGCTGATTTTCGTCAGCCTGATCCTCTGGGGCGGGCTCGCGACGTTGACCGGGGTCGTCTCCAACGCCTATTGGCTGATCGTGATCCGTTTCATGCTCGGTGTGGTCGAAGCCGCGGTGATGCCAGCGATGCTGGTGTACTTGTGCCACTGGTTCACCCGCGCCGAACGCTCCCGGGCCAATACTTTCCTGATCCTCGGCAACCCGGTGACCATGCTGTGGATGTCAGTGGTGTCAGGTTATCTGGTGCAGCATTACAGCTGGCGCTGGATGTTCATCATTGAAGGTTTGCCGGCGGTATTCTGGGCGTTTATCTGGTGGCGTCTGGCCGATGACCGTCCGGCCCAGGCCAAGTGGCTGACCGACCAGGAGAAGCACGACCTGGAAAGCGCTCTCGCCGCCGAACAGGTCGGCATCAAAGCAGTGAAGAACTACGCCGAAGCCTTCCGTTCGCCGAAAGTGATCATCCTTGCGCTGCAGTTTTTCTGCTGGAGCATTGGTGTCTACGGTTTCGTGTTGTGGCTGCCGTCGATCCTCAAGGCCGGCGCGCAGATGGACATGATCGAAGCCGGCTGGCTCTCGGCGCTGCCCTACCTGGCCGCAGTGATCGGCATGCTGCTGGTGTCCTGGGGCTCGGACAAATTGCAGAAGCGCAAACGCTTCGTCTGGCCGCCGCTGCTGATCGCCTCGATTGCGTTCTACGGTTCCTACGCCTTGGGCGCCGAACATTTCTGGTGGTCCTACACCCTGCTGGTGATCGCCGGCGCCTGCATGTATGCGCCGTATGGGCCGTTTTTCGCCATCGTTCCGGAAATCCTCCCGGCCAACGTTGCCGGCGGGGCCATGGCGCTGATCAACAGCATGGGCGCGCTGGGTTCATTCGGCGGTTCGTATCTGGTCGGCTACCTGAACAGCTCCACCGGCTCGCCCGGCGCTTCTTACTTGCTGATGAGCGGCGCGTTGATGCTCTCCGTGATTTTGACGATTTTCCTCAAGCCCGGCGCCAGTGACCGGGTCGTGGCCAAGGCCGATACGCAACGGCCAGTGCCGGCTCACCCTTGATTTGAAGTTGAGATGATGACGATGAAAAAGCAGGTCGTGCTGTACAAGAAACTCTCGCCGCTGTTGATGGCTCGCCTGCATGAGCACACCGACGTGACACTGATCGACAACCTCAATCCGGAGGGCATCGAACGACTGCGCGCCGCCCTGCCCCGCGCCCATGGCTTGCTTGGCGCGAGTCTGAAGCTGGACGGCGAATTGCTTGATCTGGCGCCCCATCTTGAAGCGATCGCCAGTGTCTCGGTGGGCGTCGACAACTATGACATCGACTACCTGACCGAGCGGCGCATTCTGCTCAGCAACACCCCGGACGTGCTGACGGAAACCACGGCGGATACGGGGTTCGCGCTGATTCTGGCGACGGCCCGGCGGGTGGTGGAACTGGCCAACATGGTCCGCGCCGGTCAGTGGAACCGCAACATCGGTCCGGTGCATTTCGGCACCGACGTGCACGGCAAGACCCTGGGCATCATCGGCATGGGGCGTATTGGTGAGGCGTTGGCCCAGCGCGGGCATTTTGGTTTTGGCATGCCGGTGATCTATCACAGCCATTCGCCAAAACCGGCGGTTGAGCAACGCTTTGATGCTCAGTACCGCAGCCTGACGGCGCTGTTGCAACAGGCCGATTTCATTTGCCTGACCTTGCCGTTGACGGCTGAAACCGAAGGGTTGATTGGCGCTGAAGAGTTCGCCTTGATGCGCCCGGAGAGTATTTTCATCAACATTTCCCGAGGAAAAGTCGTCGATGAGGCCGCGCTGATTGAGGCATTGCGCACCGGACAGATTCGCGCGGCGGGACTGGATGTGTTTGAGCGTGAGCCGCTGAATGTTGATTCGCCGTTGTTGACGTTGAACAACGTGGTGGCGACGCCGCATATGGGGTCGGCGACGCATGAGACGCGGGAAGCGATGGCTGGGTGCGCGGTGGATAATCTGCTGATGGCGTTGGCTGGAGAACGGCCGAAGAACCTGGTGAATGTCGGGGCGTGGTCCGGGCGTAAGGATTTCGGCGTCTGTTAGTCAGCCTTCGCGGGCATGCCTCGCTCCTACGGGCTTCGCCGATCCTGTAGGAGCAAGGTTTGCCCGCGAAGAGGCCGGCACTCACACAACAATGTCAGGCCCGCCGCGCTTCGAGCAGGTCCGCTGCACACAACGCAATCCGCCGGCACGCATCCGCCAGTTTCACTTGATCCACCACCAACCCGATGCGGATATGCCCCGCCGCACTCGGCCCGAATGCCTCGCCGGCCAGCACCGACACGCCGTAACCCTCCAGCAGACGCTCGGCAAACCCTTGGGCACACAACCCGGTCGGGCGCACATCGACCATCACGAACATCCCGCCATCCGGCCGGATCGGGCGGATCCCCGGGCAACCACTCAACCTCGCGCACACCAGATCGCGACGCAGGCGATATTCCTCTCGCATCAGCGCCACTTCCGGCAGGTCTTCATCCAGCGCCACTTGCGCGGCTTTCTGCACAAAATCGGGAATGCCGAACAGCATGCACAACGACAAATGCACCAGGTGCTCGGCCAACATTTTCGGGCCGATTGACCAACCCACGCGCCAGCCGCTCATGGCGTGGGATTTGGACAGGCTGTTGATGGTCGCGGTGCGTTCGGCCATGCCCGGCAGGCTTGCCGGGCTGATGTGTTCGCCCTCGAACAACAGATCGCTGTAGACCTCGTCGCTGATCAGCCACAGATCATGACGCACGCACAACACCGCCAGCGCTTGCCAGGTCTTCAATGACAGGCTTGCGCCGGACGGATTGTTTGGACTGTTGAGCAACAGGACGCGGGTCTTCGGCGTAATCAGCGCCGCGACATCCGCCGGGTCAACGCGAAAGCCGTTCTCCGGCCGCACTGCCACCGGCACCACCTTGGCCGCGCAAGCGCCGAACACCCCTTCATAGGTCACGTACATCGGTTCGGCGACGATCACCTCATCGCCGGGATCGAGCAGGCATTGCGCGACCGAATACACCGCACACTGCGCGCCCGGAAACACGATCACATGATCGGCGTCCACCGCCTGACCACTGCGCTGTCGATGGCGCCGCGCAATGCTGCTGCGCAATCCGCGACTGCCGCGCACCTCCGGGTAATGCGTGTCGCCGGCCCGCAAACTGTCGATGGCCGCCTGCACGATGGGCGCCGGCGTATCGAAATCAGGATCGCCGATCGACAACAGCAGTACATCGACTCCTTGCTCGCGCATTTCCAGCGCTCGGTCATGAATCTGCCAGGCTGCCGCTCCGTCGCCGGCGATTCGTTGGGTCAAGGCTGAATAGCGCATGTGTTTCTCCTGTCGCGCGCGGACTCCCAGTCTCAACCCTATCTCAAATCACGAAACGCGCCACCATCGCATTCAAATCGACCGCCAGGCGCGACAGCTCATGCGTCGCGGCGCTGGTCTGATTGGCACCGGCGGCGGACTGGGTGGCGAGGTCGCGGATGTTCACCAGGTTGCGGTCGACTTCGCGGGACACCTGGGCTTGCTCTTCCGACGCGCTGGCGATCACCAGGTTGCGTTCGTTGATCAAGTGGATTGACTGGGTGATCTGCTCCAGCGCCACACCAGCGGCGCGGGCCATCTCCAAGGTGCTCTGGGTGCGCTGATTGCTCTGCTGCATCGACGAGACGGCTTCGCCCGTGCCGTTCTGGATGCCGGCGACCATTTTTTCGATTTCCTGGGTCGATTGTGCCGTGCGATGGGCCAGGGCCCGGACTTCGTCTGCCACCACGGCAAAACCACGTCCGGCTTCACCGGCACGGGCCGCTTCAATGGCCGCGTTGAGCGCCAGCAGGTTGGTCTGTTCGGCGATGGCGCGGATCACGTCCAGCACTTTGCCGATGTCGCGGCCCTGTGCGGCCAGGCCTTCGATCATCAACGACGTGTTTTGCACGTCGTGGGTCATGGTCTGGATCGCGTCCACGGTTTCCACCACGCGGTCGCGGCCTTCACGGGCGGCCTGGGTCGACTGGCTCGACGCTTCGGAGGTCGACACCGCGTTGCGCGCGACTTCTTCCACGGCAGCGGTCATTTCGTTGACCGCCGTGGCGGCCTGTTCGATTTCGTTGTTCTGTTGTTGCAGGCCGCGGGACGCTTCCTCGGTCACGGTGCTGAGTTCTTCTGCGGCAGCACCCAGTTGCGTCGCGGAACCGGCGATCTGCTCGATGGTTTCGCGCAGATTGGCCTGCATGACGGACAAGGCCCCGAGCAAGCGTGCCGGTTCGTCCTTGCCGTCGATTTCGATGGCTTTGCTCAGGTTGCCGCCGGCAATGGTTTCTGCGGCCTGCACTGCGCGATTGAGCGGCGTGACGATGCTGCGGGTCAGTAGCCAGGCCAGCAGCACGGTCAGGAGCGACGCGACCACCGACACCACGATGATGCCGTTCACGGCGGTGTTGTAGTTTTCTTGCGCAATCATCCCGGCCGCTTTTGCGCCCTGCTGGTTGTAAGCCACCAGTTTATTGAGCTGCTCGCCCATCTGGTCGGTGCCTTCCTTGATCCGCGTGTTGATCAAGGCGCGCATCTCATCCACCTTGTTCTGGCGCGACAGGTCCAGCATCTCGCGTTGCGCTTGCATGTATTTTTCCAGCGTCGCGCTGAATACCTTGTACAGCGCCTCTTCGTCCGACTCCATCGGCAACTCGGCATAACTGGCCTGGGCCTTGCGCGCCTTGTCGATAAGCACCGCGATCCGCGCTTCAGCTTCCTGCAAACTGGCCGGCTCGCGGTTGACCAGAATCCGGAACGACAAGATGCGCATGCGCAGGATGTTTTCGGTGACATTGCCCAGGAAGCCGATGCTGGGCAGTTGGGTACTGCCCATGTCGATCGAGGCCTGGCGGATGATCGACATGCGATTCACCGCAAACACACCGAGCACGATGACGAGCAAGGCAATGAAAGCAAACCCCAGGAAGGCTCGAGGTGCGATATTCAGATTACGCAGGGACATAGGACGATACTCGGGTGATTGAGGCGGCGAGCGTCCTTGCGGTGATGGCTGAGTGGCGGGCGTGAGGCGCACAGGGTCAGCGGGGCGCCACTGTTGTAATAGGTTTGTGTGCGCTTATTGGCTGTATCGGCTGGGGATGAGGTTTTTTGCGGGGATTGGAGAAAAATATTTTTGCTGGGCGACATCTGTTTCAACGCTGAAACACAGTGGCGGCCCTGATGAACATTTGTGGCGAGGGAGCTTGCTCCCGTCCGGCTGCGCAGGGGCCGTAGATTTTGGGGCCGCTTCGCAGCCCAGCGGGAGCAAGCTCCCTCGCCACAGGATTCCTGTGTGCTGACAATTTTGGTCAGGGCTTGCGGTTGGCGATCCGCCAAACACGGGCAATATCACTCGCCCGCTCGCGCAACAATCGCGGCGCCTCGGCACACGCCTGCTCGAGTGTCATCGGCCCACTGGCCAAGGCAAACGCGGCATCGATGCCATGTTCATACAAGTCCTGATAACCCTCGCCCAACGTCCCGGCGATCACAATCACCGGCACGCCCTGCTCCCGGGCAATGCGTGCGACGCCGAATGGGGTTTTGCCGCGCAAGGTCTGGGCGTCAAAACGGCCTTCGCCGGTGATGACCAGATCAGCGCCCTTCACCGCCTCGGCCAGCCCGACCAGTTCGGCCACCACTTCAACCCCGGCCTTGAATTGCGCCTCCAGAAACGCCTTGGCCGCAAATCCCAACCCTCCCGCCGCGCCGCTGCCCGGCTCGTGCTGGACGTCCTTGCCCAACGCCTGGGCGCACAGCTCGGCGAAGTGCCCCAGGGCAGCGTCCAATTGCAGGACTTGCTCGGGCGACGCACCTTTCTGCGGACCAAAAATCGCGGAAGCGCCGTGCGGACCGCACAGGGGGTTGTTGACGTCGGCGGCGATGTCGAAACGCACGTCGGTCAGGCGCGGATCAATTGCACTCAGGTCGATGCAAGCCAGTTGCGCCAGGGCCAAACCACCCGGGGCCAGCGCTTGCCCTTGCACGTCCAGTAACTTCACGCCCAGCGCCTGCATCGCTCCGGCGCCGCCATCATTGGTGGCGCTGCCGCCAATGGCCAGGATCACCCGTTGCGCCCCGGCATCCAGCGCCGCACGAATCAGTTCTCCGGTGCCGAAGGTGCTGCTGATGCACGCATCGCGCTGCCCCGGCGGCACCAGTTGCAGACCGCTGGCTTCGGCCATTTCGATGATTGCGGTGTGGGTTTGCGGCAACCAGCCCCACGCGGCATCGACGGTGATGCCGAGCGGACCGCGAACTTGGGTCCTGCGCAATTCGCCTTCGCACGCGGCCAGAATCGACTCGACCGTGCCTTCGCCGCCGTCGGCCATCGGGCATTTGACCAGTTGCGCATCCGGCCAGACCTGCGCCAGACCGAGGGCAATGGCGTCGGCCACACCCTGGGCACTCAGGCTGTCCTTGAACGAATCGGGGGCGATCACGATTTTCATGCGAATTCTCCAGTTCCAATGCGTTCCATGCTGCCAGCAGCCCCGCACAATAACGCCGGTCCGCTGCACAAGCGGGGGTGGCGTTTGTTGTTCATTTCTACAAAACGCCTGTTTTCAGATCCAGCATTTGTGCGGCTGCTGGTCCGCCATCGCGAGCAGGCTCGCTCCCACATTGGTCCTGCGGTGTTCACAAAACCCCTGCTCGCGATGGCGTCCTTGAGATCGCTACGGGACATCCGTTTGTGGCAAAAGCTGCACGCCGAGGTAGAGCGCGAGCATGCCGTCCAGTTTCAGCGGATCAACCCCGCTCAACTCGGCAATCCGCTCCATCCGATAGCGCAAGCTGTTGCGATGAATCCCCAGCGCATCCGCGCAGGCCTGACTCTGCCCGTCGTGCTCGCACCAACTGCGCAAGGTCGTCAGCAGTTGGCCGTTGCCGTCCTTGGCGATGACTTTGCGCAGTGGCTTGAGCAATTCATCCAGCGCGTCATCGTTGCGATGCCGCCACAGCATCACCGGCAACCGATAACGGGTGAGCGTGAGCAAGCGCGAACGCGGTAACACATCGCGCCCATACGCCAGCAAGTCGCCGACCCGTCGATAACAACGACGCAGCCCGGACAACCCATCCGCCTGCCCACCCACGGCAATGCGCAAAATGTTCCAGCCCAGGCCATCGAGTTTTTCCAGCAGCCGTTCATTCTCGATCGCCTGACTCGCCGGCCGGCACCACAGCAACGAAGACTTGGCCGAACTCACGCACCAGCTGTCCGGGTAACGCGAAGTCAGCCAGGCACTGAGCGCCTCCACCGTCTGCCCGGGACCGTGCTCCATGCCCAACTCGAACAGATAAGGCACCCGCGTCATTTGCGGTTTCAGGCCCAATTGCTGCGCTTCATCCAGCAAGCGCGGCGAATCCCCGGCCTCGCTCAACAGCAATGCCAGCAGATCATCGCAACGCTGACGCCGCCATTGCTGCTCGGCCTGCTGATTGCGCTGGCCGACCAACATTTCGGCGGTCATCCGCACCAGCTCGGCATAGGTGCGCAGTTGCTCCGGCTCGCCGGTAATGCCCAGCACACCGATCAAGCGCTGATCGAGCAGCAACGGCAAGTTGATCCCCGGCTGCACGCCTTTGAGGTGAATCGCCGTCTGCGCATCGATCTCCACCACGCGCCCATTGGCCAACACCAACTGCGCGCCTTCATGACGGGTGTTGATGCGCTCCGGCTCGCCGCTGCCGAGAATCAATCCCTGGCTGTCCATCACGTTGACGTTGTACGGCAGGATGGCCATCGCCCGGTCGACGATGTCCTGGGCCAGGTCGTGATCGAGTTCGAACATATCGGGATCCTTTAACGGGTGATGGGACAGGTTGTTCACCCGCACAGGGCTGGGTCGCAAACCCTGTGCTCAAACACAAAGACAGCCACCCCGAGGGTGGCCGAGACTCTCTGGGCGATCAACGTTACCCTGCGCATCGCAAAAAATCATAATAAAGAGAGAGCCCGCCATGTCACAGAGCGCCGCCGCTACCCAGGCCATCGTTGACGACAAAAACGCCGTCTACAAACGCATTACCCTGCGTTTGATCCCCTTCATCTTCATCTGCTACCTGTTCAACTACCTCGACCGGGTCAACGTTGGATTCGCCAAACTGCAGATGCTCGACGCGCTGAAATTCAGCGAAACCGTGTACGGCCTCGGGGCCGGGATCTTCTTCATCGGCTACGTGCTGTGCGGCGTACCGAGCAACCTGGCCCTGACCAAATTCGGCCCACGGCGCTGGATCGCGCTGATGATGATCGTCTGGGGCACGCTGTCGACCTGCCTGCTGTTCGTCACCACCCCGACCGAGTTCTACACCTTGCGCCTGTTCACCGGCGCGGCCGAAGCCGGGTTCTTCCCGGGCGTGGTGCTGTATCTTTCGCAGTGGTTCCCGACCTTCCGCCGTGGCCGCATCATGGCGCTGTTCATGTCGGCGATCCCGGTGTCCGGCCTGCTCGGCAGCCCGTTCTCCGGCTGGATCCTCAACCACTTCGCCGCGGGCCAAGGCGGTTTGGCGGGCTGGCAGTGGATGTTCCTGTTGCAAGGCATCCCGACCGTGATCCTCGGTGCCCTCGCCTATTTTCTGCTGAGCGACAGTTACGCCAATGCCAAGTGGCTCACGCCGTTTGAGCGCTCGGTGCTGGAAGCCGACCACGCCATCGATCTGGCCAACAAACCGAAAACCGCCACCGACTCGCTGCTGGCCGTGTTCAAGAACCCGGCGATCTGGGCCTTCGGTTTGATTTACTTCTGCATCCAGAGCGGCGTCTACGCGATCAACTTCTGGCTGCCGTCGATCATCAAGAACCTGGGCTTCAGCGATAACCTGGTGATTGGTTGGTTGAGCGCGATTCCGTACCTGCTGGCGGCGCTGTTCATGTTGATGGTTGGCCGCTCGGCGGACTTGCGCAAAGAACGTCGCTGGCACTTGGTGGTGCCTATGTTGATGGGCGCGGTGGGCTTGCTGATTGCCGTGAACTTCGCCACAACACCGGCCATCGCGATTCTCGGTTTGACCATCGCCACCATGGGCGCCCTCACCGGTTTGCCAATGTTCTGGCCAGTGCCGACAGCGATGTTGAGCGCGGGCGCGGCGGCGGGTGGTCTGGCGCTGATCAACTCCATGGGACAGATGGCGGGTTTCCTGAGCCCGTACCTGGTGGGTTGGGTCAAGGACAGCACCGGCTCGACCGATGCGGCGCTTTATCTGCTGGCAGGCGTGATCGTGTGCGGGAGCTTGTTGGCGCTGCGCATGACGCGCACGTTGCGGGTGTAAGGCGTTACAGATGATCGTTCCCACGCTCCGCGTGGGAATGCAGCCCGGGACGCTCCGCGTCCCTTCCGATCAACAAAAAAAGGCCCTTTCGGGCCGTTTCTTATTTCGCGTGTGCACACAGCTCTTATGTGGCCAGACACACTTTTGTGAACACTCAAGCTTTTGTGGCGAGGGAGCTTGCTCCCGCTGGGCTGCGAAGCAGCCCCAAAAGCTGCAACCGCGACCTTTCAGGTACACCGCAGATACCGGATTTACGACTGCTGCGCAGCCGAGCGGGAGCAAGCTCCCTCGCCACGAGTATGTGCCCTCTTCGAAATTGGCTTTAGCCCTGCGGGCCAACGTTATCCAGCAGCCGATTCGCCGTGATCTCCGCCGTCATAATGCTGTTGGAAATACCCAACAGCGCATAACGCGACTCACCC
>LNAP01008132.1_pt1 | contig 15637 bp, 8 predicted proteins | sample 602601 | NCBI WGS metagenome assembly LNAP01 (sample SAMN02440304, study PRJNA202911) | soil metagenome | biome: Subtropical and temperate rainforests or woodlands; isolation source: soil samples (1 kg each in a 20% v/v slurry with milli Q water) were... ...
ATCCTGCCGCTGGGCCAGGTGATCGACGAATACACCAAGGTCGAGCTGCGCGGCCTCGCTTCCGTACCGCTGAAGCTACGCCGCGAGGAGATTCGCCAGCTGGTCGAGCGCAGCGCCGAGCTGCACTGGAGCTACGACGGCGACTACTACTTCCTCTCCAACAATTGCGCGGTGGAAACCCTCAAGCTGCTGCGCGGTGGCACAGCGCGCGACGAGTTGCGCGCACTGGACAGCATCATGCCCAACGGCCTGCTGGAGGTGCTGATTCACCGCGGTCTGGCCGACGCCAGCGTGCTCGACGATCCTCGCGAAGCGCTGCGCCTGGGCTATCGCTTCGACTCCTACCGCGACCGCTATCAGGCGATGTTCGTCGTACTCAAGGAACGCCTCGGCCTGCCGCAAGACAGCGTCGAACAGTGGCTGGAGCTCGACGCGGCCAAGCGCCGGCCGTGGATCGAACGCGCCGACCTGCGCGCCGCCGCCGCGCTGCTACTGGTCGAGCAGGCCGCCTTGCGCAAGCAGTTGCTGCTGGCCCAGGACGAACTCAAAAATCGCTACCTCGGCGGCCGCGGCCACGACGCCCGGCTCGACAAGGCCGATGGCGCGCTGCAGGAAATCCTCGCCAGCAGCGGCTACCTCAGCCGCCCGGCCGAACTGCTCGACGGCGACGGCTACGGCCTGCCACAGGCCAGCGAGTGGCGCCGTCTGGAGCGCGAGAGCGAACAGCGCCAGCTGCGCCTGAATGAGCTAAGCGAAGAACTCGACCGCGAAGTGCGCGTACTGCTCGGAGACGAGCGGCGGAAGGAACTGGAAGCGATCGAAGCCAACCTGACGCAGATCGGGGAGCACCTGCGCAAGCTGCATAAGGCCGGGGGTGGGTTGGAGTTGCCGTGAGGCCCCTACAACTGCTGCGATGAGCCCATGCCATCTAGGCGCTGCACTAACCTTGGAGAGCCACAGCATCGTCGCCGCCCTTGCAGGCGGCATGGATGCCCCTGACCTGCTGGCTACGGTAGTAGTCCTCAATGCTAAGGCTTGCGTCGATTCTGGCGCGCAGGGTGCAGGGGTGTTGCTGCCAAGGGTGGCTGGCCAGCTTCTCCCGCAACGTCCTGGAAGCGGAGTTGCGCTTCCAGCCTTCGAGTGTACGGTCGCGCCAGTAGCGCTCGGGGCGGCCGATGGCGGCATCATGGGCAGCAGTAACCGGGTCGAGGTGGCGGCTCTGTTCCAGTACGGGCAGGTCGGGCAGCGGCTGCTCGACGTCCATATAGCGCTGCAGGGTATCCCAGAAGGCGTAGAGGTTGGCTTTATCGAGACCCAAGCTGTGCATCTTCATGCCCAGGCAGACCTTGGTATCGGTGTAGCGGTGATGCAGCCAGAGCACGTAGTCATGCCCACCATGGGGCGTGACCTGCAGTTGCATGACCGGATCGAACTCGTAGAAGGGCGCGACGAAAGGAGAGCGGAAGCGCCTGCCGATGCGCAGCGTGCCGTCACGCCGGTTGAAGCCGCTGCCGTCGTGGGTATAGATCAGGGAATACAGGCCTATCAGCAGGTCGATGCCGATGACTGCCATAAAGAGTACGACTGCCCCAAACCAGAAAGCGGTTTGTTCACTCCAATAGCCCCAGAGCGCGCCCTGATCCCAGGCAATGGCTCCGGCAGTGATTATGCCAAGCACTCCGCCCAATACATAAGCCAGCCAAGGTCTTGATGTGCCATAGAGCGATAGGCTGGTGAACATCGCTATAACCCCCACTATTGGAATGGTCATGGAGTCATAAATAACAGCCAACTCAACGATCCAAGGCATGGAAAATAACGTCACACAACCAAGATGCAATATAAATAGAAAATGCAATAACTTGCCGCTATTTTCAAAGTTCCAGCGCTCAGCATCACAATAAATCTGCTGTTTGCGTTTCTCCCTGGTTTGCCTCTCATAGGCCAGATAGGCCTCGCCCATAAGCTGACCTTCGACTTCCGACACCGAGTCCAGATTGGCGTAATGCCCCCATTTCAAGGCGGTGTCGAACAGACCCTGCTTGTCGTGAATCGGCGGCGGTAGCGTGGGCAGGGCACTGCCACGATAGGCGGCAGGGCCGTAGGTTTCAGTCGTCATACCTTGAATTCCAGAGTCTCGATCTGCCAGTAAGGAGCCCCACCAGTTTGGGTGTCCGGTGCTGGCGGTTGGGCAAAGAGCGGCTGATAAGGTTGCCAGGTTTTCGGACTGGGCTGTGGCAGCACCAGTTCGTCGGAGCGGTCGGCCTCCTTGGCGAGGCGGAACTGGCCGAAGACCTTGAGGCGTTGAGTGACCCGTTGAGCCTGGCGTTGCAGCGGGGTCAGCTCCATTACGGGGAACTGCTTCGGCAGGATATAGAGGATCGCTCCGTCCTCCAGCGGGTGTGCAGCCAGCTTGGCTTCGCCGATCGTACGGCGCTCGGAGCGTTCCACATTGAAGGCACCCGTGAATGGGAGGATTGCCACTTCTTCCCTGGCGTAGAACTGAAAATGCTGGGCATCAAACATGCCCAGCAACGGCGAATGGATGCGTACCGCCCAGTCGTTGCGCTCGAAGGGTTGGGCCGCGGCGCGGCGGCACTCCGGGCTGGAGTTCATGGGGCGGCGCTGCTGGTTGATGCTGCCGATACCTGCGCGTACACCCGATGGCACCTGATCCAGCCAGTCGCCCAGGCGGCTGACCTGGATCATGGGCCTGCCGAGGATGCCGATCAGTTGCTGGTAGGCAACCAGCGGATCGCCGAGATGGGCAAAGCGTTGATCGTCACCCAATACCTTGTCGATCATGCTGGTCTGGCCATGATCCTTGCCAAAAGGCCCATTCTTTATCAGGGCCTCGATATCGCTGTCGACCAGCCAGCCGGCCAGGATGTTGCCGCCGATAAACAGCACCGCCCCCGCCACCAGCACCACCGGGTTGATGCACATGCCCAAGGCATAGGCCGTCCAGGCCGCCCCACCCGCTGCCGCTACCCCATAAACCAGGGCGGCATCGTGGTCGCCTTGATGCCAGGCGCGTTTGGCATCCCAGGCGGTAACAACAGTCGTCATGAACATGGCCCACCCTGAGAAAGCACGCAGTATTGGCAGGCGAGAACTACCCGTCTGCTCGGCGAGATTCATAGCCCATCGGGTGGAGATTCTGGAGACATCGAAGCGAGGTTTATTCAGAGCCGTTACGAGCTGGTTTTCACCACCAAGAATGAATTTGGACAGGTTGCCTGACGCCACACCAAGATCAAACAGAGCAGATACATAACCTGCCATATAGCGGCGCTGGCCATCCCCCGCCTCCCTTTGCAAACTCTTCATCCCCTCAACCTGTGCACTCAAGTTGTACATGGCGCAGGCCACTGCAACCAATGGCAGAGAGGGCGACTGAGCGGCAGTATCCAACTTGCTGGCGACTGCATGCCTCCAAGCGCTGTACTTGACCACCTCGGGATGGTCGGCAGGTGCGGCCAAGATAACGCCATGGCCATGATTCGGCAGTCCCTGCCCCACCTGGCGTGGACTGGTGGAGCCGACGACCCGCCCTTCAGGGCTGGTGACGTTCATATACAGGTAATTCTTGCGTGTGAGGGCCGCACGCTCCGTGGCGGTAAGACCATTTCTCAGCCCCTCGCCCTCGACGCCGATGATTCTCAGATTCGCTGCCTTGGCCTGGGGCTCGGTTACCAGTTGTACGCCGTGCCAGCTTGGCGAGAGCTTGTCGAGAACGCCGAGTGTCGGTGCGAACAGGCGGTTGAACTGGATGGCCACCGTTACCTCGGCTGCATTCAGACGCTGAATCTGGGTCAGCACGGCCATGGAGAAGGTGGTCGTGAAATCGTCGATCAGCGAGTGCAGATTCTTGTAGATCAATCCCTTGTCCGCATCCTGCGGATCGATGTTGGCAATATGCAGAAGGCTGCTCATGCCCAGGCGTTGCGGGTCGGGTTCACGCTTCTTCGCAGCCAGGGCGACAAGCCGGTTCACGGGCTCAGGCAGCGCGCCCTCGGCTTTTGCCAAAAATGGCTGGGTAATGGGGTGACGTCCGCTCAGGAGTCGATCACTCAGTTGAGCGATGCGGCCTTGCAAGGCGTTGCTGCTGCCCGCTTGGGCTAAGGCATCTATGTGTTCCGGCAGTTTCCCCAGCGTGGTGAATATGTCGCTGAACAGTAGATAGGGTTCCAGCAGGCGCTCATCGTGCGTGTATTGCCAATCCCACAGACTTGCAGCCAGCGGCACATCCGATAACAGATCGGTGAGGCGCTGAAGTTGCGAGGCAAGATGGTTTCGGGCCACCTTGCGCTCGCCCTCGAACACGGTGTCCTGAAGCTGCTCAAGATGAAGGTGTTTCTTGAGCTTACCCAGAGGGCTACTAGGGCTCTGCAGAACCGAACTGTATAGCGCATGGGCGTATTGGCCATTCGGACGATGCGGCACCAGTGCATTGAGGGTAAACAGGTAGGATTCCGCCAAGCGTGCTTGCGCACAGGCGTGTCTGAGCGCGAATAGAGGGTCATTGAGCATGAGCCCAACCAGCCTGGGATAAGAACGCAGATTGCGGTCTACAAGCACATCCTTGCCGGCCTCCAATGTTGGCAGCGGCTGCGGGGGTTGGCTCTGTGTCGCGGCAGCAAGCTCCTCCAGGCGCATCTGCATGCGGCTGCTCATTTCGTTCGATGGGAGCCTGCCAAGGCTGGGCGTGAACAGGAAGGGATCACCCAGCAAGCTTTCGATACTGAAATCCCGTGGCCTGTAGCCCTCTGTCTGGGCACTGATCACGACTGCCGGCATGGCTTGCGTCGGGCGCCATTGTCCTTGGCCGACGATGGCCGCTGACCAGGCGAAGCCCACATTCTGCGCACGGCTCTTGACTCTGTTCTGGTCACCTTCCAGCCATTGGATGTATTCCCACGTCCAGGGCTTTTCGCTGTAGGCCATCAGGTAGTTATTGGCGACGGATTGGCCCTGTACCAGTATCGGGATCAACAGAATCTGCTGTTGCTTGCCAACGGATCGACGATCATCGGCAGGAGCCTTGTTCTCGGCCTGCTTGCGCCAATGGGCAAGGTCGACATCCTTCATGTTGCCCTGGCCGTCGCATAGCACCTCGCGCCAGAGCTTTCCGCTCTGAAATACGTAGATACGACCAGGGCGCGGCAACGCGCCCTTGGGGGTTTCGTTATAGGCGTTGTGACCCGGAAGTCTGGCCAGCGGCATTACCGCCAGAAGCGTGTTCTGCTGGATGTTCTCTTCTTCATCATGGCTGCGCATGTCCACGGCAATGGGCAAAGAAAGTTCACCACCGTCCTCCCGCTCGATGCTCAGTGCGAGTCTCTTGCGTTGCGAGTCATCATACTGGGTTCGTTTGCGAACGCCCTGATCAATGGGGTGATCCGTCAACTCGCTCATGCGCAGTCCTCTGGGTCGAGCAACTTGACTTGCCCGCCTTGCTCCGGGTCACCCCATACGTCCACGATCAGTTGCTGCGACCCCTTGCCCCCCTTTTCTGAAAGTAGAGACGGTAGGTTGATGGCGGCAGTGCCGGTTTTCTCGCCCACCGGTGCGGTATCTGCTGGTTTGGGCAAGTCAGGCGGTATCGGCGCCGCGCCCGCCCCGCGCCCCGGCATACCGCCCGAATTCACCCTGACCACCGGCCCCACCAGCGTCACGCCGCCTGCGTCGAGCTTCACAAAACTGCCGCCTGCCTTGAAGGTGAGTTCGCTGCCAGCCTCCAGCACGACTTTCAGGCCGCTGGAGAGGTGGATTTCCTGGCCCGCTTCGACGAACTGCCCGCTGCCGATCTTCAGGTGCTGACTGTTGCCGACAGTCAGGTGATCGCTGGCGCGGACCTCGCTCTTGCGGTCGGCGTGAATAGTGCGGTGTTCTTCGGCGCGGAATTCGCTGTAGCTGTTGGCTTCCACCGTGTCGTGACGTTCGTGACCGACGCGGATCTTCTGGTCGTGCTCGATGTTCTCGTCCCAGTCGCGCTGGGCGTGGAGGTAGATCTGCTCGGCACCTTGGCGGTCTTCGATACGCAGTTCGTTGTAACCGCCACCGCCGGGGGAACTGAGGGTCTTGAACACCGTACGGGTCTTGTTCGCCGGCAGGTCGTAGGGGACCTGATGCTCCTTGTGGTACAGGCAGCCGGTGACCAGCGGTTGGTCGGGATCGCCTTCGAGGAAGGTGACCAACACTTCCATGCCGACCCGCGGAATGGCGATACCGCCGTAGCGGTCGCCGGCCCAGCTGGAGCTGACACGCAGCCAGCAGCTGGTCTTGTCGTCGGCCTGGCCTTCACGGTCCCAGTGGAACTGAACGCGCACGCGGCCGTATTCGTCGCAGTGGATTTCCTCGCCGGCGGGGCCGGTGACCACGGCGGTCTGGCTGCCGAGTATCTTGGGTTTCGGATGGCTCAGCGGCGGGCGGAAGGGAATATCCCAGCGTGTGGCGGCGAACTGGTTCCGGTAGCCCTGGACGAAGCCGTCATGGCTATCGACATGACTGGTGATCGACTCTTCCAGAACCTGCGGCTGTTTGCCCTCATGCAGCACTTCGGTGAGCAGCCAGAGTTGGTTCCAGTCGGCGCGGGGGTGCTTGCCCAGATCAAGGAAATGCCCGCTCGCCAGTCGCGGCTGATCGCTGGCGCCTTCGGCCAACTGATAGTCGTGGCGATGGCGCTCCAGCGCGCGCTGCGACAGGTGCTTGCCGCGGACACGCTCGGTGAAATGGCCGGGGTAGTGGTAGTCCTCGAGATCCGGCTGGAAGTCGCTGTGGAACGCGGCCTCCATGGTCAGGCGCGGCTTTTCGAAGTCGTAGTCGCGGCGCGTGACGCGACTGGTGCGGGTTTCCAGGCGCAGGCCGAAGCGCTTGATCACTGGCTGGTCGGCGACCAGACCGCTGTCCTGCTGATAGGCAGTCGCGGCGAGCTTGGGAAAGACCGTCTGGTCGTCGCCGAACACCAGCACATGGCCGTTCGCACTGTGCTGGAAGTGATAGTGGATGCCCTCTTCCTCGCACAGGCGCTGGAGGAAGTGCAGGTCGGATTCGTCGTACTGCACGCAGTACTCGCGCGGCGGGTAGATCACCGGGCCGAGCTGGAAGCGGTAGGCGTCGGCCTGGATACCATGCTCCTCGAGCACCTGGGCGACGATCTGCGGCACGCTCAGGTGCTGAAAGATGCGCTGGTTGCTGCGATGGGCGAGGTAGGCCAGCTGCGGCACGAGCGTGAGCCGATAACGGGTCAGGCGTTTGCCCGATTCACCCTGACCAGCCTGATGCACCAGCCCGTGGATGCCGCTACCGTCCGGGGCGAAGGCGAGGAAGGCCGGACGGTGCAGCAGGCTTTCCAGTTCCAGATCGGGCCGCTCGCTGACCAGTTCCAGGTCGAAACGATAGAGCTGGCTGATGGCCTCGCGGCCCTGGAATTCGAGCACCTTGAAGTCGTGCTCGAAGCCGTCAAAAGTGAGGCTGAAATGGGCCTGGTTGGCTGGGGCGAACATCCATGTTCCTCCTGTTCAGTCCATGTAACGGCGCAGGGGCGCTGCGGAGCGTCGATGTAGCACAGACCGGCCGCTCTGCAACGCGCGCTTTACGCATTCCGGAACGGCAACGTCGGATTCTGTTCGGTGCTTCGCAAAAAGACGTTCGGCCAGGCGAGCCTGGCCGAAGCGGGACCGCGGCGAATCAGCCGGCGATCGGGGTGCGCCAGTCGTCGGAGCCGGAGGTACCGGACACTTCGTGGGTCCAGACGATCTTGCGGTAGGTGAAGTACACGTCTTCCAGATGGGTGAAGTGCGACATATTCGGGTCCTGGCAGTTGGGCATGCGCGACTGCACGTCGACGATCACCGCATCTTCCAGTTCGATGGTGAAGTAGTGTTCCTGGGTGCCGGTAGACGAGGTGCGGTACCACTCCAGGCGGCACTTGTTCAGGCGCTCGCCGGACGTCAGGGCGTTGAAGATCAGCGGCGACGACTTGTCGAACACCTTGGTGATCATCAGCGGTTTGTGCACGCGCTGGCCGGTCGGCTGGCCGGACTGCGGGTCGCGCGGGATGATGACCTGATGCTGGAAAGCCTGGACCAGGATCTGGTCTTCATGGCCTTCCTGGAAAATGTTACCCACCGAGTCCTCGGTGAAGGTGCCGGCAGTGATCAGGCCTTGTTTGGTGCCTTCTAGGGACAGGTACGCGGGTGTTGGCATGGGTGCTCTCCTTGCTGAATGAAATGCCGTAGTTGGCAACTTGTGTTGTTACAAGCACCATGCCAAAACTATAAATTCGTTTAAATTCAAATAGTTACAGATAATCCATTGGAAAGCCGCGCATCCCAGCGGAAGCGCATCACAGAAAGCTGCGCAGAATCTGGCGCAGCCGTAAGGAAAGCTTGCGCAACGGCGCGCGCGTTGCGTAGCGCAAGCGCTGCACAGACCTTTCCACAGAGTTATCCACAGATGAGTGCGCCATTTCTTGCGCAGATCGAAGTGACGACGCGAAGCTTTTTTCAAGGCAAAAAAAACCTCGAACTTCATTGGGGGAGGGGGAAGTTCGAGGTCCAAATCCGGACCGCTAGGGCGGGGTCCAGAGATCTGCCAACACTTAACACGGCTTTTACACCCTTCGCATGCATTGACCGCCGGGTTCCGCGATTAGTTCCACGGGTCGCGAAAAAAACTCAGTGCGCCTCGTCCCAATTGGCGCCGACGCCCGCCTCGACCAGCAGCGGCACATCCAGATCGGCCGCCGCGCTCATCAGCGGGCCGATGCGCTCGCGCAGCGTCTCGACCTGATCCTCGCGCACCTCCAGCACCAGTTCGTCGTGAACCTGCAGGATGATGCGCGCGTCCAGCCCCGATTCCTGCAGCCAGACGTCGACGGCGACCATCGCGCGCTTGATGATGTCCGCCGCGGTGCCCTGCATCGGTGCGTTGATCGCGGTGCGCTCGGCCGCCTTGCGCATGGCCCCGTTCTTCGAGTGGATCTCCGGCAGGTACAGGCGCCGGCCGAACAGCGTCTCGACGAAGCCCTGCTCAGCAGCCTGGGTGCGGGTGCGTTCCATGTAGGCGAGCACGCCCGGGTAGCGCGCGAAGTAGCGGTCGATGTACTCCTGTGCTTCCTTGCGGCCGACGCCGATCTGCTTGGCCAGGCCGAAGGCGCTCATGCCGTAGATCAGGCCGAAGTTGATCGCCTTGGCGCTGCGCCGCTGGTCGCTGCTGACCTGCTCCAGCGGCACGCCGAAGACCTCGGCGGCGGTGGCACGGTGCACGTCGAGGCCGTTGCGGAAAGCCTCCAGCAGGCCGGCATCCTGCGCCAGGTGCGCCATGATGCGCAGTTCGATCTGCGAGTAGTCCGCCGCCAGCAGCTGGTAACCGGGCGCCGCGATGAAGGCCTGACGAATGCGCCGCCCCTCGGCGGTGCGGATCGGGATGTTCTGCAGGTTCGGGTCGGACGAGGACAGCCGGCCGGTCGCGGTGACGGCCTGGTGGTAACTGGTATGGATGCGCCCGGTGCGCGGGTTGATCTGCTGCGGCAGCTTGTCGGTGTAGGTGCCCTTGAGCTTGCTCAGGCTGCGGTGCTGCATGATCACCTTGGGCAGCGGGTAGTCCTGCTCGGCCAGCTCGGCCAGCACGCTTTCGGCGGTGGACGGCTGGCCACCGGCGGTCTTGGAGAGCACCGGGCAGCCAAGTTTTTCATAGAGAATCACGCCGAGTTGCTTGGGCGAGCCGAGGTTGAACTCCTCGCCGGCGATGGCGAAGGCCTCGCGTTCCAGCTGCACCAGCTTGTCGCCCAGCTCAACGCTCTGCTGGCCAAGCAGCTGTGCATCGACCAGCGCGCCATTGCGCTCGATGCGCGCCAGCACCGGCACCAGCGGCATCTCGATCTCGGTGAGCACCTTCAGCAGCGACGGCGTCTGCTCCAGCTTGCCAAGCAAGGTCTGGTGCAGGCGCAGGGTGACGTCGGCATCCTCGGCGGCGTAGGGCCCGGCCTGCTCGATGGCGATCTGGTCGAAAGTCAGCTGCTTGGCGCCCTTGCCGGCGATGTCCTCGAAGCGGATGGTGCCGCGGCCGAGGTACTTGAGCGCCAGACTGTCCATGTCGTGGCGGGTGGCGGTGGCATCCAGCACGTAGGATTCGAGCATGGTGTCGAACGCCATGCCGCGCATCTCGATGCCGTAGTGCATCAGCACGTTCATGTCGTACTTGCCGTGCTGGCAGATTTTGCCCTTCGCCGGATCCTCCAGCAGCGGCTTGAGCGCAGCGAGCACGGTGTCACGCTCGAGCTGCTGCGGCACGCCCATGTAGCTGTGGCACAACGGCACGTAGGCTGCCTTGCCGGCCTCGATGGCGAACGACAGCCCGACCAGCTCGGCACGCTGGGCGTCGATGCTGGTGGTTTCGGTATCGAAGGCGAAGCAGCTGGCCGTTTGCAGGCGCGCCAGCCAGCGGTTGAAGTCGGCCTGTTCGAGCAGCGTCTCGTACTCGGCTTCAGCCTGGATCGAGCAGTTCTCCGGCGCCACCGCGCAGTTCTCGCCCGCGGCCTTGGCCTCGCGCAGCAGGTCGTCGAGCCAGTTCTTGAACTCCAGTTCGCGATACAGCGCGATCAGCGCCTCGCGATGCGGTTCGCCGGGCATCAGGTCGCCGACCTCGACGTCCAGCGCGACGTCGAGCTTGATCGTCGCCAGTTCGTAGGACATGAACGCCGCATCACGGTGCTCGGCGAGCTTGGCGCCGAGCGTCTTGGCACCGCGGATCGGCAGCGCCGCGACCTGATCGAGGTTGTCGTAGAGGCCCTTCAACCCGCCCTCGATACCGTTGAGCAGTCCGCAGGCGGTCTTCTCGCCCACACCCGGCACGCCGGGGATGTTGTCGACCTTGTCGCCCATCAGCGCGAGGAAATCGATGATCAGCTCCGGGCCGACGCCGAACTTGGTCTTCACGCCCTCGATGTCGTAGACGCTGCCGGTCATGGTGTTGACCAGGATGACGTGCGGGCAGACCAGCTGTGCCATGTCCTTGTCGCCGGTGGAGATCACCACGTCGCGTCCCAGCGCCGCGCATTGCCGGGCCAGGGTGCCGATCACGTCGTCGGCTTCCACGCCGTCGACGTTCAGCAACGGCAGACCCAGGGCGCGCACCGCCGCATGCAGCGGTTCGATCTGCACCCGCAAGTCATCCGGCATCGGCGGACGGTGGGATTTGTAGTGCTCGAACAGTTCGTCGCGGAAGGTCGGCCCCTTGGCGTCGAAGACCACGGCGAACGGGCTGTCCGGGTACTGCTTGCGCAGCGCCAGCAGCATGTTCAGCACACCTTTCACCGCACCGGTCGGCTTGCCGGTGGAGGTGGTCAGCGGCGGCAGCGCATGGAAGGCGCGGTAGAGGTAGGACGAACCGTCCACCAGGACGAGGGGCGCTTGGCTCATGAGCGGAATAACCTTTTCGGCGGGCCCGGCGCTAGAATGCACAGGACCACTTATCGACAAAGGGACAAGGTTATCATGCGCGCTCTCAAACCCCTGATGCTGGCCGCCCTGCTGGCGTGCGTGCCTCTGACCGGTTTTGCCCAGGAGTCGGTCGACGGCGAGCCGGACGTGACCATCCGCCAGGAAGGTGACCGCACCGTCGAGGAGTACCGCGTCAACGGCTTCCTCTATGCGGTCAAGGTGACGCCCAAGCATGGCAAGCCGTACTTCCTGGTGCGCGCCGACGGCAACGACGGCAATTTCGTGCGCGCCGACCAGCCGGACATGCTGATCCCCGCCTGGAAGATCTTCAGCTGGTAAGCCGTCGGGAGGCCTGTCATGTCGGTATTCACCCCCCTGCAGCGCGACGAGCTGGAAGCCTTCCTGGCGCCGTACCGGCTCGGCCGGCTGCGTGACTTTCAGGGGATCGCCGCCGGCAGCGAGAACAGCAACTTCTTCGTCAGCCTCGAGCAGGGCGAATACGTGCTGACGCTGATCGAGCGCGGCCCGACGCAGGACCTGCCGTTTTTCATCGAGCTGCTTGAGCGCCTGCACCGCGCCGGTCTGCCGGTACCCTACGCTCTGCACAGCGAAGACGGCAAAGCGCTGCGCGAGCTGGCCGGCAAGCCCGCGCTGCTGCAGCCGCGCCTGGCCGGCAGGCATGTGATCGAGCCCAATCCGCATCACTGCGCCGAGGTCGGCCGCCTGCTGGCACGCCTGCATCTGGCGACCCGCGAGCAGATTCTCGAGCGCGCCAGCGACCGCGGGCTGGACTGGATGCAGGAGCAGGGCCCGAGCCTGGCGCTGAACCTGCCCGAGAACCAACTGCCGCTGCTGCGCGATGGCCTGGCGGAAATCGCCGAGCTGCGCCCTAAGCTCCTCGCCCTGCCGCGCGCCAACCTGCATGCCGACCTGTTCCGCGACAACGTGCTGTTCGAAGGCACCCACCTGACCGGCGTAATCGACTTCTACAACGCGTGCTCCGGGCCGATGCTCTACGACCTCGCCATCGCCGTGAACGACTGGTGTTCGCACCCCAATGGCGAGATCGATCCCGAGCGCAGCGAGCCGCTGCTGGCCGCCTATTCCGCGCTGCGCCGCTTCACCCCGGCCGAGGCCGAACTGTGGCAGCCGATGCTGCGTATGGCCTGCGTGCGCTTCTGGCTGTCGCGCCTGATCGCCGCGCAACACTTCGAGGGCACGCCCGACGTGCAGGTGAAGGACCCGGGCGAATTTCATCGCCTGCTGGTCGCACGCCAGCAGCCGGCGAGTGTCCTACCTTTTGCCTTCTGACGACGCGACCGCACGGTCGAGTATCGGGCCACGCCCGGGTAAGATGGCGCACTTTTTCCAGCGACAACGCTGATACCTGCGGTCCGGGCCGACGCTGAGCGTCACCGGCCGCCCGCTCTTTTGCGCCTAGCGGCGCCCCACTCTTGCGCTGCGGCCGAGCCTCGCCGTCCGGTGCAGCGCCTTCAGGGAACGACGAATGACCCAACGCCATGTAATCAATGCCTCGGTCAGCCCCAAGGGCAGCCTGGAAACCCTCTCGCAGCGCGAAGTCCAGCACCTGAGCGAAGTCGGCGCCGGGCGTGCGCACAAGCTGTTTCGCCAGTGCGCACTGGCCATCCTCAACACCGGCGCGCGCATCGACAACGCCAAGACTATCCTCGAAGCCTACGCCGACTTCGAGGTAGAAATCCGCCAGCAGGATCGCGGTGTGCGTCTGGAGCTGTTCAACGCCCCGGCCGATGCCTTCGTCGATGGCGAGATGATCGCCAGCACCCGTGAAATGCTGTTCAGCGCGCTGCGCGACATCGTCTACACCGAAAGCGAGCTGGGCAGCGCCCGCATCGATCTGAGCAGCTCGCAAGGCATCACTGACTACGTGTTCCACTTGCTGCGCAACGCCCGCACGCTGCGCCCGGGCGTCGAGCCGAACATGGTGGTGTGCTGGGGCGGCCACTCGATCAGCCTGGAGGAGTACAAATACAGCAAGCGCGTCGGCCACGAGCTGGGCCTGCGCAGCCTGCACGTCTGCACCGGTTGCGGGCCGGGGGTGATGAAGGGCCCGATGAAGGGCGCGGCGATCGGCCATGCCAAGCAGCGCCTGACCGGCAGCCGCTTCGTCGGCCTCACCGAACCGGGCATCATCGCCGCCGAAGCGCCGAACCCGATCGTCAACGAGCTGGTGATCCTGCCGGACATCGAGAAGCGCCTGGAAGCCTTCGTGCGCGTCGGCCACGGCATCATCATCTTCCCCGGCGGCGTCGGCACCGCCGAGGAGTTTCTCTACCTGCTCGGCATCCTGCTGCATCCGGCCAACCACGAGCTGCCCTTCCCCGTCGTGCTCACCGGCCCGCGCGAGGCGGCGCCGTACCTGCAGCAGCTGCACGCATTCGTCGGCGCCACCCTCGGCGAGCAGGCGCAGAACCGCTACCAGGTGGTGATCGATGATCCGAGCGAAGTGGCACGGTTGATGGTCGCCGGCATGCATGAGGTGCGCCGCTTCCGCCGTGAGCGTAACGATGCCTTCCATTTCAACTGGCTGCTGAAGATCGACGAGAGCTTCCAGCACCCGTTCGACCCCACCCACGAAGCAATGGCCAGCCTGCAGCTGCGCCGCGCGCTGCCGCCCCACGAGCTAGCTGCCAACCTGCGCCGCGCGTTCTCCGGCATCGTCGCCGGTAACGTCAAGGACAAGGGTATTCGCCGCATCGAACAGCACGGCCGTTACCAGATTCACGGCGACGCCTGCATCATGCAGCCGCTGGACGAGCTGCTGCAGGCCTTTGTCGAGCAGCACCGCATGAAGCTGCCGGGCAGCGCGGCCTACGAGCCGTGCTACAACGTGGTGAGCTGAACGCCACACCAACAAAAAAGCCCGAGGCATCGACCCCGGGCTTTTTTTCAGACGCAGCGTTCGGCCGGCGAGCTCAGCCGCACTTGGAGTTGCCGCAGTTCAGGCAGGTGGCGCAGCCGTCCATCTGCACCACGGCCTGGGTATTGCACTTGTTGCACAGCTGCGCGCCCGCCGGGAAACCCTCGCCCGGCTCGACCGCCACCGCGCCCTGGCTGGCTTCGTAGGCGGCGCGCTTCTCGGCCAGGTACTTGAGCTGGGTTTCGTCCAGCGCATGGCCTTCGAGCATGCCGATGGCGATCAGATGACGCTCCAGCACCGCACCGATCTCGGCGACGATGGACGGCATGTAGACGCCGCCCTTCTTCAGGTAGCCGCCGCGCGGATCGAACACCGCTTTCAGCTCCTCGACCAGGAAGGTGCAGTCGCCGCCCTTGCGGAACACCGCTGACATGATCCGGGTGAGCGCGACGATCCACTGGAAGTGGTCCATGTTCTTCGAGTTGATGAAGATCTCGAACGGCCGGCGCTGCTCGTGCGGCGTACCGGCGTTGAGCACGATGTCGTTCACGGTGACGTACAGCGCGTGCTCGAACAGCGGCGACTTGATCTTGTAGGTCATGCCGATCAGGGTTTCCGGACGCTGCAGGCTCTCGTCCATCTCCACTACCTTGACGGGCTTGGCCGCCTTGCTATCGGTGGCAGGCGCGGGCGTAGCGGGACGTTCGAGGGTCTCGTCGACGACCTTGAAGCCCTTGATGCGCTGGGTGATCTTTACGGTCATTGGTGCGGTTTCTCCTGCCGGGCGGCGCTGGCGGCCCGGCGACTATTCAGTTGGCGGCCCGGCTCAGTACTTGCCGTAATAGCCTTCCTTGAGGGCGTCGAACAGGTTGGCGGCGGTGTTCACCTCGCCGTCGTATTCCACTTCCTGGTTGCCTTTGAGTTCGACCACGCTGCCGTCCTCGAGGGTGAAGCGATACAGGGTCTTCTCCAGATCGGCGTCCTTGACCAGCACGCCCTGGAACGCCGCCGGGTTGAAGCGGAAGGTGGTGCAACCCTTCAGGCCCTGACGCCAGGCGTAGCGGTAGATGTCCTTGAACGACTCGAACGGGTAGTCGGTCGGCACGTTGGCGGTCTTGGAGATCGACGAGTCGACCCACTTCTGCGCCGCAGCCTGGATATCGACGTGCTGGGTCGGGGTGACATCGTCGGCCGTGATGAAGTAATCCGGCAGCTTCTCGCCCGGCTCGTCGGAGCCTGGCTTGGCGCGCTCGTTGATCAGCGTGCGATAGGCCAGCAGCTCGTAGCTGTA
>LNAP01013272.1_pt2 | contig 15633 bp, 16 predicted proteins | sample 602601 | NCBI WGS metagenome assembly LNAP01 (sample SAMN02440304, study PRJNA202911) | soil metagenome | biome: Subtropical and temperate rainforests or woodlands; isolation source: soil samples (1 kg each in a 20% v/v slurry with milli Q water) were... ...
CGCCAAGATCACCGGCCTGAAGAACCCGGTCATCACCGGCCCGGCGCGCGTGTTCGACGACGAGCAGTCGGCGCTGGCCGCCATCCTGGCCGGCAAGATCGTGGCCGGCGACGTGATGGTGCTGCGCTACCTCGGCCCCAAGGGCGGCCCCGGCATGCCCGAGATGCTGGCACCGACCGGCGCGCTGATCGGCGCGGGCCTGGGCGAAAGCGTCGGCCTCATCACCGACGGCCGCTTCTCCGGCGGCACCTGGGGCATGGTCGTCGGCCACGTGGCGCCCGAAGCCTACGCCGGCGGCACCATCGCCTTCGTCAACGAGGGCGACTCCATCACCATCGACGCGCACGAACTGAAGCTGGAACTGAACGTGCCCGAGGCCGAACTGGCCAAGCGCCGCGAAGGCTGGAAGGCGCCGGCACCGCGCTACACGCGTGGCGTGCAGGCCAAGTTCGCCTTCAATGCGTCGAGCGCCAGTTCGGGCGCGGTGCTCGACAAGTACTGATCAACGGCGCCGGTTCCGGTTCGACTTGCTGCTGAGCAACCCGAGGTTGCTCCGCTGGCGGTCGATGCGCGCCTGCTTGCGCGCGTTCTCGCGCTCGATGACCTTGCGCTTGGTGTAGCCCGACCAGTCGGCCCAGGCCCACCAGGCCAGGGCCAGCGCGAAGGGGATCAGCACCACCCACCATGACCACTGCGCCACGGGCCCGATCTCGAGGAGTTTCAGGACCGCGCCCAGCACGCCCAGCATCAGGAACCACATTGCGCAACCCTCCGGTGTGTTCTCCGCAAGGGACATGGGGCCTGGATGACCCTGCCTACAATGCGTCGGAAAGAATGTAACCCACCGACCCCACGAAACGCCGCCATGAAAAGAGCTTTTGCGATCGTCGCGCTGAGTATCGGCGCCACTGCACCCGCCCTCGCCGACCTGGCGCTGGCCACTTCCAAGAACTGCATGAGTTGCCACGCCGTCGAACGCAAGGTGCTCGGCCCGTCGTTCAAGGACATCGCCGCGCGCTACAAGGACAACAAGGCCGCCCCCGACCAGTTGGCGGCCAAGATCATGAAGGGCGGCGCCGGCGTCTGGGGACCGATCCCGATGCCGGCGAACACGCAGGTGAGCGAAGCCGATGCGAAGAAGCTCGCGGCCTGGGTGCTGTCGACCAAGTAGGGCCTGTCAACGGGGCCTCGCCGCCGACCGCCCCCCCTCCACCCGGCGCAAGCCCCTCAGAAGCGCGGCGGGGGCTCCACCGCCGGAGCGGCGGCCAGGGGCCCGCGGCGCTCGAGCCGGTCTTCGAGCTGGCCGACGTGCGCAGCCAGGGTGTTCTCCAACTGCTCGACCCGGGCCAGCAGCGCGGCGTGACGTTCCGCGTTGCGGCTCATGTGGGTGTTCTCCTGGGCTTCCAGGAAGTTGCGCAGCTCGGTGAAGCGCGAGGCCTCGGCCTTGTCGGCGAGGTCGCGCTGCACCTGCATTTCCTTGGTGTGGCGGCGCGTCTCCAGCAGGACCGACCCTTGCAGGTAGACCACGTAGGCGACGAAGAGGATGCCCAGCAGCACCGTGAGCCCCAGCATGATCATGCCCAGCGGGGCCGTCACCTGCATGAAGCCCAGCGACATGAGCGTCGGCGTCGCGAGCGTGCCCCAGTTGAGCGCCGCCAGCGCCGCGATGACCAGCACCACGAAAAACAGGATGCCTGTTCTTATTCCCATGTGATTCTCCCTATGACCGTTGTGTCGAAGGAGAGTTTGTAGCGCATTCGCGCCGGCACCCCTGTCGGACACCGACGCCGCGCACCGACGGCCGCTTTCAGAAGGCCTGGCCGAGCTGTTCGAGGATGGCCGGGTTCTCCAGCGTCGAGGTGTCCTGCGTGATCGCCTCGCCCTTGGCGATGGAGCGCAGCAGCCGCCGCATGATCTTGCCGCTGCGCGTCTTGGGCAGGTTCTCGCCGAAGCGAATGTCCTTGGGCTTGGCGATCGGCCCGATCTCCTTGGCGACCCAGTTGCGCAGCTCGGTTGCGAGCTTCTTGGCTTCCTCGTCGCTGGTCGGACGCCCCCGCTTGAGCACGACGAAGGCGCAGATCGCCTCGCCGGTCACGTCGTCGGGCCGGCCGACCACGGCGGCCTCGGCCACCAGGTCGGTCTTGGCCACGAGCGCCGATTCGATCTCCATCGTGCCCAGCCGATGGCCCGAGACGTTCAGCACGTCGTCGATGCGGCCGGTGATGCGGAAGTAGCCGCGGTCCTCGCTGCGCACCGCGCCGTCGCCGGCGAGGTAGATCGTGCCGCCCATCTCTTCGGGGAAGTAGCTCTTCTTGAAGCGCTCGGGATCGTTCCAGATGGTGCGGATCATCGAGGGCCACGGCCGTTTGATGACCAGCATACCGCCGGCGCCGTTGGGCAGGTCCTTGCCGGTCTCGTCGACGATGGCCGCCGCGATGCCCGGCAGCGGCAGCGTGCAGGAGCCCGGCACCAGCGGTGTCGCGCCCGGCAACGGGGTGATCACGTGGCCACCGGTCTCGGTCTGCCAGAAGGTGTCGACGATCGGACATTTCTCATGGCCGATGTTTCGGTGGTACCACATCCAGGCTTCCGGATTGATCGGCTCGCCGACCGAACCGAGGATGCGCAGGCTAGTCAGGTCCCAGTTCTTCGGGTGCACTTTTTCGTCGGATTCGGCCGCCTTGATGAGCGAACGGATCGCCGTCGGCGCCGTGTAGAAGATGCTGACCTTGTGCTTCTCGATCATCTGCCAGAAGCGGCCCGCGTGCGGGAAGGTCGGGATGCCCTCGAAGATCACCTGCGTGGCGCCGGCCGCCAGCGGACCGTAGGCGACATAGGTGTGACCGGTGATCCAGCCGATGTCGGCGGTACACCAGAAAACGTCCTCCGGCCGGAGGTCGAAGGTCCAGTCCATCGTGAGCTTGGCCCACAGCAGGTAGCCGCCGGTCGCGTGCTGCACGCCCTTGGGCTTGCCGGTCGACCCCGAGGTGTAGAGGATGAAGAGCGGGTGCTCGGCGCCCACCGGCTCGGGCAGGCATTCGTCCTGGCCCTCGATGGCGCTGAGCACCTCGGTGAAGCTCTTGTCGCGGCCCTCGACGCGCGTCCAGTCGCTCAGCGTGCGCTCGTAGACCAGCACGCTCCTGATGGATTCGCACCCACCCATCGCGATGCCGTCGTCGACGATGGCCTTCAGCGGCAGCTCCTTGCCGCCGCGCAGCTGGTAGCTGGCGGTGATCACCGCGACCGCGCCGGCGTCGATGATGCGTTCCTGCAGCGCCTTGGCCGAGAAGCCGCCGAACACCACGCTGTGCGTCGCGCCGATGCGGGCACAGGCCTGCATCGCGATCACGCCCTCGATGGTCATCGGCATGTAGATGATGACGCGGTCGCCCTCCTTGATGCCTTCGGCCTTGAGCGCGTTGGCGAACTGGCTCACGCGCGTGAGCAGGTCGCGGTAGCTGATGGTGGTGACGGCGCCGTCGTCGGCCTCGAAGACGATCGCCGTCTTGTGCTCGACCGGCGTGCCCATGTGCTTGTCGAGGCAGTTGGCCGAGGCGTTGAGCTCGCCGTCGTCGAACCACCGGTAGAACGGCGCGTTCGACTCGTCGAGCGTGCGGGTGAACGGCTTCGTCCACACCAGGTTCTCGCGGGCCAGACGGGTCCAGAAGGCATCGGGCGTGTTCTCGGCCTCGGCGCACAGCGCCTCGTAGGCCGCCATGCCGCTGATGCGCGCGCCCTTTTCGGCGGCGGCCGGCGGCGGAAACACCCGGTTCTCGACCAGGACGGATTGGATGTTCGATGCTTGGCTCATTGTTGTCTCCTGCCAGGGGTGGATTGCGGGCGTAATGTCGGCGTCGGCACTTACGGATGACTGACGAGCATGGTAGCGACGGCGCAGGGGCTTCACCGAACGGACGCGGGCGGCCCCTAGAATCCGGGCTCTTTCGCTCACGTCCCCCCGATGGCCTCCCCCGACCCCTTCGATCCCCAGAACCCGCCCGCCATCCGGCGCAGCTCGCCCATGCGGCCGCTGCCCCGGCTCATCTTCGCGAGCCGCTGGCTCCAGCTCCCGCTCTACCTGGGCCTGATCATCGCGCAGGGCGTGTACGTCGTGCATTTTCTGGTGGAACTGCTGCACCTGGTGGAAGCCGCCTTCGGCAGCCAGACCGCGCTGCAGGCGCTGATCAGCAGCATCGGCTACAAGACCGAGGCGCCGATCACCGCGCTCAACGAGACGGTGATCATGCTGGTGGTGCTGGCACTCATCGACGTGGTGATGATCTCCAACCTGCTGATCATGGTGATCGTCGGCGGCTACGAGACCTTCGTGAGCCGCATGGACCTCGAGGGGCACCGCGACCAGCCCGAATGGCTCAGCCACGTGAACGCGTCGGTGCTGAAGGTCAAGCTGGCCACCGCCATCATCGGCATCAGCTCGATCCATCTGCTCAAGACCTTCATCAACGCCGACAACTACACCGACCGCGTGCTGATCGCGCAGACGGTGATCCACATCACCTTCCTGTTGTCGGCCATGGCCATCGCGTACACCGACAAGCTGATGTCGAAGGGACACTGACGAGGCGGCTACGGCCCCCCCTCGTCCGGCTCGGCCTGGAAGATCCGCGTGAAGTCGCAGCAGGACTGCGCGAGCATGATGATCGAGGCGGTCAGTGCGCTGCGATGCTCGCCCTTGTGCATGGCCACGTAGGGAACCGGCGGCAGGGCCGGAGCCACATCCAGCACCGCCAGCATGCCGGCCGCGACCAATGGCTCGAGGCATTGCCGCGGCAGGTAGCTCACGCCCAGGCCCGACACCGTGAGCCCGGTCAGCGCCACGAGGTTGCTCACCACGATGATGTTGGAGGGCTCGACCCCGTTCTCCTTCATCCACGCGTCATACACGCGGCCGGTCCCCGACGAACGGCCCTGCACCAGCATCCGGTAGCGCGCCAGTTCGTGCAGCCGCACCGGCCCGGCCGAGGGCACCAGCCCGGGCTTGCACATCCACGCGCTTTCGACCTTCCCGATGGCCTTGCCCGGAATGCGTGAGTCGGCGAAGGCATCGGGCACGATGATCAGATCCAGTTCGTCCGCGAGCAGCTTGTCGCGCAACGACAGGCTGTCGTCCACATCGGGCTCGATCGTGACCTTCGGGTAGTGCTGCTGGATCAGTCCGACCAGCCGGGGCAGCCAGGTCATCGCGGTCAGCTCCGTCACGCCGATGCGCACCCGGCGCTCGATGACTTCCGGCTTTCCGAACTGTTCGACCGCGGCATCGCGCTGCTGCAGCAGCTTCTTGGCGAGCACGAACATCTCCTCGCCTTTCTCGGTCAGCCGCGCGGTGCGCAGGCTGCGGTCGAAGAGCTCGGTGTCGAACAGCCGCTCCAGTTCGTGCACCGACTGGGAGGTGTTGAGCTTGTGCGCCGCCGGGCCGAAGCCGCCCAATTGAGCGATCCAGAACAGGGCTTCGAGTTGCTTGAAGGTCATCACGGTGCGTTTGCGGTGCCAGTGGCCCTGAATAGAACGCTTTAAGTGATGTGATTCCAGCACAAAAAATCGCTTTTTTAAATCTTTTGGCACTTTCAGAATTTGTCGTCTCCCCAGTCCAACGCTTCACCGAAAGATGCCCATGAACTTCCGTCTGCCTCTCGCCATCGCCCTCGGCACCGCCGTTCTCATGGCGAATGCCGTCGCCCAGGATTCCGACACGCTGCGCAAGATCAAGGAGAGCGGCACGATCCAGATCGGCAGCCGCGACAGCTCCATCCCCTTCTCCTACAAGCTGGGCAGCGCCAACGAGCCCATCGGCTTCTCCAACGACATCTGCCTGAAGATCGTCGACGCCGTGAAGGCCAGGCTCGGGTTGCCCCAGCTGCGCGTGCAGTACACGACGCTGACGTCGACCAACCGCATCCCGCTGATGCAGAACGGCACGGTCGACCTGGACTGCGCCACGACCACGAATTCGGTCGCGCGGCAGCAGCAGGTGGATTTCGCGCCGCAACATCACGGTCGCGGTCAAGAAGAGCTCGGGCATCCACTCACTCGCAGACCTGAGCGGCAAGCCGGTGGCGACGGTCACGGGCAGCACGTCGATCCAGCTGCTGCGCAGCTACCGCAAGGCCGAGAACATCGACGTGCAGGAGGTCTCGGGCAAGGACACGGCCGACGCCTTCCTGCTGCTCGCCAGCGACCGCGCCGCCGCCTATGTGCTCGACGACGTGCAGCTCGCCGGCCTGATCGCCACCGCGCCGAACCCGTCCGACTACACGATCCTCAAGGACGTGGTGCTGCGCCAGGAACCCTACGGCATCATGCTGCGCAAGAACGATCCGCAGTTCAAGGCGCTGGTCGACCAGACGGTGAGCGGCCTGATGAAGTCGGGCGACATGGCCAAGCTCTACGCCAAGTGGTTCACCAGCCCGATCCCGCCGAGCGGCGTGAACCTGAACTTCCCGATGTCCGACGCCGTGCGCGACGCCTTCCAGAACCCGAACAACAAGGGCGTCTGACGCGTCCCGCCCCCGCATGTCCACCCAACATCCCCAAGGCCTCCTTTTCGCCGATGCGTTGCAGCAGCAGATCCGGCAGCGATTCCTGCACGTCGACCACGACCATCGGGGGCGCGAGCGCCTCTACTTCGACAACGCGGGCGGCTCGTTCCGCCTGAAGGCCGCGGTCGAGCGCATGGCGCAGATCGACGCCATCCCCGACAACGCGGAACGCATCCACGACATCGCCGAGGAACTCAGGGCGATCCAGGCGAAGGCCGTCGACGACGTGCGCGTGATCCTCAACGCCCAGGGCGGCAGCGTGTACGCCTCGCTGACCGCCTCGGGCGCGATGTTCGACATGGTGCGCGCAATCGCCGAGAACGTGCCCGGCACCAACATGGTCACGACCGCGCTGGAACACCCCTCCGCCTTCGACGCGATGTCGATGTACGCCCAGCGCCTCGGCCGCGAGTTGCGGGTCGCCCGGAGCAACCCGGTGACCGGCGGCGTGGAGGTCGACGAGATCGTCCGGCTGATCGATGCCGACACGGTGCTGCTCAACGTGATCTACGCGTCGAACATCTCGGGCGCCAAGCTCGACATCGAGGAGATCGTGCGGCGTGCGCGCGCCGTGAAGCCGGACCTGTACATCGTGGTCGACGCGGTGCAGCACGCGCCCCACGGCCTCATCGACCTGCGGAAGACACCGGTCGACGGCATCAACATCGCGCCGTACAAGTTCTTCGGCTGCCGCGGCTCGGGCATCGCGTGGGTTTCCGACCGTGCGGCCGTGCTGCCGCACCACAAGCTCGGCGGCAAGCCGCCCGACTTCTGGGATCTGGGCAGCTCGGCACCCTGGCAGTTCGCCGTGCTCACCGAGATCGTCGACTATGTCTGCTGGATCGGCGGCCACTTCTCGGCCGCGAGCGATCGCCGCGCGCTGTTCGCCGCCGGCATCGCGCACATCGAGCTGCACGAGCGCGCACTGCTGGCGCGGCTGCTCGACGGCAGCGAGGCCGTGCCGGGCCTGCGCCGGATGGACAGCGTGCGGGTGTTCCTCGACCACCCGGACCTGAGCCGGCGCGACCTGATCATCGGCATCGGCTTCGACCGGCTCGACTACACGCAGGCGGTGCATGCCTACGCGCAGCGCGGCGTCACCGTCTACGAGCGGGTGGTGAGCAGCATCTACTCGAAGCGCATGCTCGAATCCTTCGGCCTGGACGGCGCGGTGCGCATCTCGCCGCTGCACTGCCACTCGGCGGCCGACGTCGACCGCTTCCTGCGGATCACGCAGGAACTGGCCGCCGGCCATCGGTAGCGCCGCCCTCCGCCACGCGCATTCAGCGCCCGGTCATGTTCTCGGGCACCACCCATTGGTCGAACTGCTCGCCGGTGAGGTGGCCCGAGGCGACGGCCGCTTCGCGCAGGCTCGTGCCTTCCTTGTGCGCCTTCTTCGCGATGTAGGCGGCCTTGTCGTAGCCGATGTGCGTGTTGAGGGCCGTCACCAGCATCAGCGAGCGCTGCACGAGTTCGGTGATGCGCTCGCGATTCGGCTCGATGCCCACGGCGCAGTGGTCGTTGAAGCTCACCATGCCGTCGGCCAGCAGGCGCACGCTCTGCAGGAAGTTGTGCGCGACCATCGGGCGGAACACGTTCAGCTCGAAGTTGCCCGAGGCACCGCCGAAGTTGATGGCGACGTCGTTGCCGAAGACCTGCGCCGCGAGCATCGTGACCGCCTCGCTCTGCGTCGGGTTGACCTTGCCCGGCATGATCGACGAGCCCGGCTCGTTCTCGGGAATGCTCAGCTCGCCAATGCCGCTGCGCGGGCCGCTGGCCAGCCAGCGCACGTCGTTGGCGATCTTCATCATGCTGGCGGCCAGGGTCTTGAGCGCGCCGTGCGCGTGCACCAGCGCATCGACCGAGGCCATCGCCTCGAACTTGTTCGGCGCGGAGACGAAAGGCAGGCCCGTGAGGCGGGCGAGTTCGGCCGCGACCTGCTCGGCATAGCCCTTGGGCGCGTTGAGGCCCGTGCCGACCGCCGTGCCGCCCAGCGCCAGTTCGCTCAGGTGCGGCAGCGCGGCGCGCACGTGCGCCTCGCCATGGGCGAGTTGCGCCACGTAGCCCGAGAACTCCTGGCCCAGGGTGAGCGGGGTCGCATCCTGGAGGTGGGTGCGGCCGATCTTCACGATGTCCATGAAGGCGGTCGACTTCTGCTCCAGCGTCCGGCGCAGCTTGGCGATGGCCGGCAAGAGCTTGTGCGTCAGCGCCTCGACCGCGGCCACATGCATGGCGGTCGGGAACACGTCGTTGCTCGACTGGCTGCGGTTCACGTCGTCGTTCGGGTGTACCAGCCGCCCTTCCCCGCGCTCGCCGCCGAGGATCTCACTGGCACGGTTGGCCAGCACCTCGTTGACATTCATGTTGGTCTGCGTGCCGGAGCCGGTCTGCCACACGACCAGCGGGAACTCGTCCGGGTGCTTGCCCGCGATGATCTCGTCGGCCGCGGCCACGATGGCCTGCGTCTTCTTCGCGTCCTGCAGGCCCAGCGCATGGTTCACCACCGCCGAGGCGCGCTTGACCTGTGCCAGCGCCTTGATGATCTCGCGCGGCTGCTGCTCGCCGGAGATGTCGAAGTTCTGCAGCGAGCGCTGCGTCTGCGCCCCCCACAGTTTGTCGGCAGGGACCTCGATGGGGCCGAAGGTGTCGCGCTCGATGCGTACCCTGTTTGAAGTTTCCATGAGCATTCCAGTAGATGACAGAAGATGTGACATGCGAAAACGTTTATGTCTCAGCATGATACCCAGCACCCCAAGGCACCTTTCCCGGAAGGTCACATCCCTTTGATAACCCCAAAGTAAAACATTGCCCAAAAATAAGCATACCCTGCAACCACGACGGAAACCGCCATCAGCAATAGATAAATTAAAACCCACCCCGCCGTCTCATATTTATTCCCAGAAGACTTGAAATTAAAAAAATAAATTACTACAGCAAGCGCCGTTAAAAGAACAGCATAAGTAAACCTCGGCAAATCCGGATGACTTCCAACCACCAAGACAAAGGGCGGCGCCAGCAGACACCAGAGCAGAAATTGCAAAGCGATCGACCACCGCCCCCTTTTCATCGCAATGCCTCGCCTTTGAAATATGAAGCCGGAATTGGCATTTCCCAGCCCGGAGTCTGATAGCCTGGCACATCGATCCTTGGAACGTAGCCCATGACACTATTTAGAAGACCCGAAACGAACGAACTGCTATTGTATTCGCCGGCGACCATTGTCGAACCGATCAGCCGCTCAGGCGCGGAGTAATCAAGGGTATGGCTTGCAAAATTATATGCATGCATCACAAGCCTCTGCGCAAACAAACTCTGACTCATTCCGTCGGGTGGTGAAATATCGATCTGAACCAGAATTCCACGAGGCAAGATGTTTCGATAGTATTCGATCCTTATAAAACCAAGACTTGCCTTGTCAAGCGATGGCTGGCCATCAAACCCAAAAATTCCTGAATATGCATCACTGACAATCAGAGTGAAATGCAAGTCCTCCTTTCGCCCACCCCCCAGCAGACCAAGACTGCCGAACCCTAACCTTGGAATTATCTTCTTTCCGCCAATATTAACCTCATCTAAGAATTGAGCCGCAAGCCTGCCAACAAGATACACTTTCGGCTCCGAATGCTGTACCTTGGCGACAGATTCAGGTACTGCATTAGTGATTGCACCTCCACTAACTTTAGGTTCGGTCATTTGGCAGCCTCATTCATCTTCTGAACGGCTGCAATACCAAACCAAACTTTAAGCGACTGTGCGCCGTCCGCACCTATTCTCGGACATTTCCCTTCATTATCGGTTTCACCCGAAAATGTCGAGCCATTCTCGCACTCGATAAAGTAAGAAATTCCCGGCAGGACACTTTCCGATTCGCCTTCAATTGCCTGCACTTGCTCATTGAACGGCCTATTTCCCGCATCAATAAGAGATGTGGCAGCAAGCACCGCGGCTGCTGGCGCAGCCTCTGCCATCAGTATTGCGCCGCAAGTTGTTTTGTGGCCTTCCACAGCCATCGGCAATGCCGCATCAGTGTCAGTGCAATTTTCCAGGCCTTCGGCAATTTGAAATTTGAAGGGCGCGCATTTGGGACAAGAAACCACATCGCCTTTTCGAGCTATCGGAATACCGTGCCACGTGTTCGTCGGACTGCCTGTAAGCACGACGCCGCCGTGGCTGGTCCTGTCCCCGACGACGATCTGACTCTTCCCGTAGAGATTGGCTCGCATCAGCTGGCCTCCCCAGCACTCTCAGCGAGCCTGCGCTGACACAATAGGGCCGTGCGGCTGAATGCGGTTGTCGACCGTTGATCGAGGCCCGGTCTGTGAAGGACTTCGACTCGAACTGATACGCGTGTGATCCAGGAACCCTGACAGGTGCCGAGTAGCTTGTATGCCATTTTTTCTCTCCCTTTGATCGGTATCCCGACCTCGCGGCTGCAAGGCCGGAAACACATGCTACAGCCGACGCTCTGCTGCAGCCTCCCACCCGGCGGCATGCGAGGCTGTGCGAGATAATTTCTGGTCCCCACCGTAGAAAAATACCCGCCATGACCACCACCATCCAGCAGGCCGACCTGATCGAGTCCATCAGCGCCGCGCTCCAGTACATCAGCTACTACCACCCCGCCGACTACATCGCACACCTCGCCAAGGCCTACGAGCGCGAGCAGAGCCCGGCGGCCAAGGACGCCATTGCGCAGATCCTGACCAACAGCAAGATGAGCGCGACCGGCCACCGGCCGATCTGCCAGGACACCGGCATCGTGAACGTGTTCCTCAAGGTGGGCATGGACGTGCGCTGGGGCGGCTTCACCGGCTCGCTGGACGACGCCATCAACGAAGGCGTGCGCCGCGGCTACAACCACCCGGACAACACACTGCGCGCTTCGGTCGTGGCCGACCCGCAGTTCGACCGCAAGAACACCAAGGACAACACGCCTGCGGTGATCTTCACCGAGATCGTGCCCGGCGATAAGCTGGAAGTCACCGTGGCGGCCAAGGGCGGCGGCAGCGAGAACAAGAGCAAGCTGGCGATGCTCAACCCCGGCGACAGCATCGTCGACTGGGTGCTCAAGACGGTGCCCACCATGGGCGCCGGCTGGTGCCCGCCCGGCATGCTGGGCATCGGCATCGGCGGCACGGCCGAGAAGGCGGCGCTGATGGCCAAGGAGAGCCTGATGGACGACCTCGACATGCACGAGCTGCAGGCCAAGAAAGCCTCCGGCGCCGAGCTGACGAAGGTCGAGGCGCTGCGCATCGAGCTGTACGAGAAGGTCAATGCGCTGGGCATCGGCGCCCAGGGCCTGGGCGGCCTGGACGTGAAGATCCAGATGTACCCGACGCACGCCGCGAGCAAGCCGGTCGCGATGATCCCCAACTGCGCGGCCACCCGCCATGCGCACTTCACGATGGACGGCAGCGGCGCCGTCTACCTCACGCCACCCTCACTCGACCTGTGGCCGGACGTCGACTGGAAGCCCGACTACAACAAGAGCAGGAAGGTGGACCTCGACACGCTCACGCCCGCCGAAGTGGCGAGCTGGAAGCCGGGCGACACGCTGCTGCTCAACGGCAAGATGCTGACCGGCCGCGACGCCGCGCACAAGCGCATCGCCGACATGCTGGCCAAGGGCGAGAAGCTGCCGGTGGACTTCACCAACCGCGTCATCTACTACGTCGGCCCGGTCGATCCGGTGGGCGACGAGGCCGTGGGCCCGGCCGGCCCGACCACCGCGACCCGCATGGACGGTTTCACCGAGATGATGCTGGCGCAGACCGGCCTGATCGCCATGATCGGCAAGGCCGAGCGCGGCCCGGTCGCCATCGAGGCGATCAAGAAGCACCAGAGCGCCTACCTCATGGCGGTGGGCGGTGCCGCCTACCTGGTGAGCAAGGCGATCAAGACCGCCAAGGTGGTCGGCTTCGCGGACCTGGGCATGGAAGCCATCTACGAATTCGACGTGGTCGACATGCCGGTGACGGTGGCGGTCGACGCCGGCGGCACCAGCGCGCACATCACCGGCCCGGCCGAGTGGCAGAAGCGCATCGCCAGCGGCGAGTTCAAGACCATCGCGGTGGAAGCGGTCTGATTTGAACGTGGAGGCGATCGACGCGGCATCGAACGGCGATCGCCCGATCGGCGTGTTCGACAGCGGCATCGGCGGCCTGAGCGTGCTGCGCGCGCTGCAGGCCGAGTTGCCGCACGAACGCTTCGTCTACTTCGCGGACACCGCGCATGCGCCCTATGGCGAGCGCGGCGATGCCTACGTGATCGAACGGACACGCGCCGTGGCGACCGGCCTGGTCGAGCAGCACGGCATCAAGGCGCTGGTCATCGCGTGCAACACGGCGACGGCGGCGGCCATCCATGTCGTGCGGGCCGAGCACCCTTCCCTGGTCGTGGTCGGCGTCGAACCGGCGCTGAAGCCGGCCGTGGCGGCGAGCCGCACGCGGCACGTCGCCGTGCTGGCCACCCGCGGCACGCTGGCCAGCGCCAAGTTCGCGGCGCTGCATGCGGCGCTCGCGGCGCAGACGGCCTTCCACCTGGTGCCTTGCGATGGCCTGGCGCGCGCCATCGAGTCGGGGGACGACGCGCGTATCGCCGCGCTCTGCGCGCAGTACGTCGGTGAGGCCGGCCGCTTCGGCCATGGCCCCGGCGAGATCGACACGCTGGTGCTCGGCTGCACCCACTACCCGTTGGTGTCGGACGTGTTCCAGCGCCTGGTCGGCACCGGCGTGCGCCTGCTCGACACCGGTGCGCCGGTTGCCCAGCACACGCGACGACTGCTGGCGAGCGCGGGTCTGCTGCGCGCGCAGACCGCGGACGACGCACCGACGGTGCTGCTCGCGGCAAGCGGTGATCTGCCGCCGTTGCAGGCCGCGGCCAGCCGATGGCTCCCTGCGGTGCCGCTCGCGGCTTCGACATCCGCCAACGCATGAGCACGGCACCGGTCCTTCGCCAAGCCCTCGTCTCGCTCGGCCTGCTGCTCCTGGGCAGCGCCGCGCAGGCCGCTTGCGAAAGCGGGCTGGCCGAACGCATGCATGCACGGCTGCACCCCCACCGGCCGCTCGATGAACGACTGGCGGCCTGCAAGCCGTGGCCGGGCGCCCCTGGCCGCATCGTCGTCGTGCTGCCCATGCCGCGTCCGTCCAGCGATCCGAATGCGGCGAAGGTCTACGACCTCGATGTGCTGCTGGTGCAGCGGCCGGACAACGGCAACACCGAGCGCGACACGGTCATCGGCCGCCTGTTCCAGGCCGAGGCGCTCGACGAGGAGGCCGTTGCCATCCAGGAAATCCTGATCGATACCGGGCGCTACCTGCTGGCACCCGACGCGCGCGCCTTCGGCCTGCGCGTGCGCTACCGCGGCACGACCCGCGGCGACACCTTCGCGAGCGAGACGCTGCGCCTGTACATCGTGCAGGGCGGCAAGCTGCGCGAGGTGATGCAGGAGGTCGAACTCGACAACGAGAGCGGCGAATGGAACCCCGACTGCACCGGCCGCTTCCGGCAGCTGCGCTCGATGCTCTCCACCCGGCCGAACCGCAACAGCGCCTTCGCCGACCTGGTGCTCGCACGCACGGTCGTCCAGAGCCGCGGGCAGATGCAGGAAGACGGCAGCTGCGCCGAGCAGGCCCAGCCGGCGCACTACGGCACGGTAGTGCTGCACTACGACGGCGAACGCTACCGTGTGCCGAAAATGCTGCGCACGCCTTGACGGCCGCCCGGCAGATTCAGTGTGATGCGCCCGAGGCCGCCAACGCGGCTTCGCGGCCACGCTGCATGCGGATCGGCAACAGCAGCAGCAGACCGCCGGCGAAGAAGACAGCGGTCGCGAGGATGGCGATGCGCTGATTGCCGCCGGAGGCCCAGGTGATGGCACCGTAGCTCAGCGGGCCGACGATGCTCGCCAGGCGCGTCGCGAAGGACCACAGCCCGAAGAACTCGGCGCTGCGTGCCGGTGGCGCGAGGTAACCCGTCATGGCGCGTCCGGCCGACTGGCTGGAACCCATCGACAGGCCCGCGATCGCCGCCGCCCACCAGAAGCCGCCCTTGGTCGTGACCGAGGCGGCGATCACGCAGACGGCGATCCACGCGACCAGGGTGATAGCCAACGCCAGACGGTGGCCGATGCGGTCCTGCAGGTAGCCGAAGGCGAAGGCGCCCACCGCGGCCGCGAGGTTGAGCACGAAGATCAGCACCATCGTCTCCTGCGGCTGGAAGCCGATCACCTGTTCGGCGTAGATCGCCGCCAGCATGATCGCGACCGCGACCCCGGCCTGGTAGCAGACGGTGCACGCCAGCACCCCCATGAAGTCGCGGTAGCCGCGCGCCTCGCGGAAGGTCCTGCACAGCTGCGCCCAGGCGCTCTCGGACGCACGTTCACGTGCGCGGTCGGGCTGAGGCTGGGCACGCTCGGGCAGGAGCGCAAAGGTGACGCAGGCCGCCAGCCCGTAGACCGCCGCAGTGATCAGCATCGTGACCGGCACGAAGTGCGACGCCGGCAGTCCACGCGCCTGCGACCACAGCACGTAACCCAGGCACACGCCCAGCGTCAGCATGCCGCCCACGTAGCCGAAGCCCCAGCCCCAGCCGCTCATCTTGCCCATGCCCTCGGGCGTGGCCAGTTCGGGCAGGAAGGCGCCGGTCAGGGACTCGCCGTAGGAATAGAAGGTGTTCGAGACGATGACCATCGCCATGGCCAGCACCACGGCGTTTGCGCCGGTGAACCGCGGCGTCAGGGCCAGGGCGGCGGTCGCCGCCACGCACCCCGCAGTCGCCGTCATGAGCACGCGCTTCTTGGCGCCATGGCGGTCGGCCCAGGCGCCGATGGCGGGCATGCTGACCATCACGAGCGCGTAGGAGATCGCTAGCGCAAGCGTCCAGGCGAAGGTGGCCCAGGGCGCACCGCCGGCCACGCCGCCGACGAAATAGGCCGCGAACACGGCCGTAATGACGACGGTGGTGTAGCCCGAGTTGGCGAAGTCGTACATCGCCCACCCGAACACCTCGCGCTTGCGCACGCCCGGACGCAGCGCGGACATCGCCCGCCTAGTGCAGGTGACGCGGGCGGCGACCG
>LNAP01010995.1_pt1 | contig 15630 bp, 16 predicted proteins | sample 602601 | NCBI WGS metagenome assembly LNAP01 (sample SAMN02440304, study PRJNA202911) | soil metagenome | biome: Subtropical and temperate rainforests or woodlands; isolation source: soil samples (1 kg each in a 20% v/v slurry with milli Q water) were... ...
AGGTTGATGTCCCCTTCGTCTAGTGGCCTAGGACACCGCCCTTTCACGGCGGTAACAGGGGTTCGAGTCCCCTAGGGGACGCCATTTAAGTTGTAGATGTACTGCGGGAATAGCTCAGTTGGTAGAGCACGACCTTGCCAAGGTCGGGGTCGCGAGTTCGAGTCTCGTTTCCCGCTCCATACATAGCGCTAAACAGTTCTGTTGAATTGTGCGGCGATCGAAAAAAGGACCTTCGGGTCCTTTTTTCGTTTTGGCCTTCCGGCGCCATTGCGTGCGGTGATGCGCGGTTTACATCGGGTCTGTTGCAATTGATGCCTGCAATTGGCCGCCGACGATGGCTATCTCCTTGAAGCGCCCACCGTCACGCAGCACAAACAGCGCGTCCATCCCACGCTCTTGAGCCAGGCGTGGTCCTGCGACGTCGCCCAGTACCATTAATGCGGTGGCCCAGGCGTCAGCCAGCATACAGGTGGCGGCTACTACGCTGACCGCTGCAAGGGAGTTGGAGACTGGAGCACCAGTGGCTGGGTTCATGGTGTGGGCATACGACTGCCCATCCACGTCGACCCAATGCCGGTAGTCGCCGGATGTCGCGATAGCGGCATCGCTCAGTTCCATCACGCCCATCACTTGCCGTTCGCCTCTGCAGGGTTTTTCAATGGCCACCGCCCAAGGTTGCGAGTCCGGCTTAACCCCGCGGGCGCGCATCTCGCCGTCGATGCCGACGAGGTAGCGCTTGATGCCAACACCTTCGAGGCAGTGGGCCAGTTCATCGACGCCGAAGCCTTTGGCGATGCCGTTCAAATCAAGAGTCAGTGGCGCCCGCTTGCAAGCCCGGTTGTGTTGCGGGTCCACCAGCAGTGCGGCGCAGGTGGCTGCGTTCTTGCGCGAAGGCGCAGATGCCGTGATGGTTCTCTCGGCCGGACCAAAACCCCAGGCGCTGACCAAGTCACCAACAGCAATATCGAAGGCGCCAGCTGATTGCTGATTGACCTGCAACGCCGTGCACAGCACGGTAATCAGCTCCGTGGGCAGTGTCAGCCAGTGTTGCTCGGCGGCGGCGTTGAGTCGGTTGAGGTCGGAGTCGGGTTTCCAGGTGGACATTTGTTGCTCTACCCGCGCGACTGCGCTCGCCAGGCTCTGACTAATGCTGCCGGTATCGATTCCAGCCGAGGCATAGAACACGGCGGTGTAGCGGCTGCCCATGGTCTCGCCGTTGAGGCTGTAACGCTGTAAATCAGTAGACATCTTCACGGTAGCGTCCTTGAGATTTGAGGATCAGCACGCTCAGGTTCAACGGGGCCAAGACCTCATCGAGTGCCTGCATCACGCCTTTGGCCATTTCACGGCTGCCGCACACCAGTACTTGAGCGCCTTTCTCGATCAGTCGGCGCAATGCCAGGGCATCGCTGAGCAAGCGGTCTTGCACGTAACTGCGGTCGTGAACCTGGGAAAACGCTGCGCGTAGTTCGGTGAGGCGGTTGTCGGCCAGATACGCGTTGAGTTCGGGCTCGTAGAGAAAGTCCGAGTTTGGATTGCGCCCGCCCCAGTACAAATGCATGGGATGACGGGCTTTGTTGTTACGGATAAAGCCAGCCAGCGGGCCGATGCCCGTGCCGGCGCCGATCAGAATCACCGGATGCTTACCTGAAGCTGGACGAAACAGCGGGTTGGGTTGAATAAAGACGTCGATCGACGCACCAATGCTCAGGCTATGCAGGAAGGCTGAGCACAGTCCGCCTTCGTGTTTGCGCACACAGATCTCCAGCATCTGGTCGTCAGTGCTGCTGGCCAGTGAGTAGAAACGCGGCACCGGGCTACCCGGGGGAACAATGGCGACCAGATCACCGGCCTGAAACGCCGGTAGCGCGCCGTTAGCGGTAAAGCGCAGCACCCGCGTGGGCGCGTTGACCTGTTCGCCATATTCGACGCACTCAGCCAGTTGCAGTTGCTGGGTCCGTGGCAGTTCGTGTTGGTGCGTCAGAGTTAACTCATGACCCAGAACCTGACCCAGGTTCTGGCCCCAGCGCGCGAACTCCTGGGAGGAGCGGCGGTTAACGGTGTCGAGTGCAAGCAGTGGCAACCCCCCGGCCGTTACCATGGCGTCGTGTACCTGATGGGCGAACTGGCAGAAGTTTGGAAACTGCCGATCACCCAAGCCCAGTACCGCAAAGGGCAGGCCTGGTTTGAGGCCGCGTTTGCTCAGCCGGGTCAGAAACTGTGCGGCCGTCGCTGGCGCATCACCGTCACCATGGGTGGCGGTGAGGATAAATACGCGCTGGGCATTGCGGTAGTCGCCTAGCCAATCATTCATGGCTGCGCTGTGCACCTGATGCCCCGCTTGGCGTAACGCTACATGTAAGGCATTGGCAAACCCCCAGGTGCTGTTGTTTTCGCTGCCGACCAAAATCACGCTGTCGGCGGCATGGGCAGGGCTGTTGTGACGAATGCGCGGGCTGGCTTTGCGGCGCCGCCACCACAGCACCACGCCAGTCACGCTCATAAGCGGTACGCAGAGTGCGCAGAGCCCGAGTGGCAGGCCCAACCACCACAGGCCTTCACCGGTGTGTAACTGGTAGATCAGCTCGTAGGCATTGCGCATGGCGTCATGGGCTTGGTAGGACAACAACTCGCCATTGGCCGGGTCCACGTAGCCGTCACCCTGAGCCGTGCGCAAGGAAAACACGTCTTGCGGGTTTTCCGGGCTCGGGTAAACCAGTTCCCGTAGGTCATTCAGATCGGTTGCTTGTAGCGCCTTCAGCGAGGCAATCGGTAAGGCCGTGCCGGCACTGATCTGCGTGGGGAAGGCGGGCTCGTTCTGGCTGCCGTCGGCAATCAGGGCGAAATTAACGCCAGACATATACAGCCCGCTCAGGGCCGAAAGAAGCAGCCCGAGCGACGCCAGGCGGCCGACTTCAGCGTGCCAGCGTTGGCTGAACGTACCGCGCAATGGCCGCAGCAGCTTGCGCCAGCCGCCCAGGCGCCGCGCGAGCAGCAGCGTGCCGGAGAGCGTCAGAAGCAGAACAAATAGCGCGCCAGCACCCGCCAGGCCATGGCCGGGCGTGCCCAAGAACAGTGAGCGGTGCAGGTCTTTGATCCAGCGTGAAAAGGCCGATGGCGCATAGGGGCCAAGGCTTTGGCCGGTCAGTGGGTTGACCGTTTCGGCACCGGCCTGTCCGTTCTGGTTGTAGTAGACGATTAGTGTGCCGGACGGCGTGCGTTGGATCTGCTCGACACCGGCAAAGTGGTTGGCGATGCGCCCGGCCAACTGCCCGACGTTGAGCTGGCCAGTAGCTGTTGAGGTGCTGTGTAGACGTTCCAGAGCTGGATTGACCGACAACACCGCGCCACTGACGGCCAATACCATGACCAACAGGGCGGCGATCAGACCAGGCAGGGAATGCAGCTTGCGAAGCATATTCAGCCTCCAGGGACGGCGGGTGCTACAGGTCGTAAGTAAACGAATCGACGTAGGTGCTACCGGTCACGGGCTTGCCCGCGCCGGAGGAGGTCAGCGGCACGCTGACGTCTGCGCGGCCTTCGCGGTGGCTTTCCACCGCGCTGTCGATACGGATTTGATACCCCGCGTCAATCAAGGTGTCTGCCAGTTCCACGCTGACTTTCAACGTGTTGCCGCTGCCGACACTGGCGCCACTAACGCCATCAAACTCCTTTGGGTTCATCGCGCTGCCGCGGGCCCAGTCGCTCAGGTGCCGGTAATACTTGGCTTTCTTGCCGGCCACCCAGAGGGTTTTCTGATACTGGCCATTGGCGTCGGTCACATAAATGGCCAAGTACGCATCGTTTGCGCCGTAGTCCTTCAACTGAGCGGTTAACGTCACTTCACGGGCTTGAGCCAGTGCCGGCACGGCAAGGGCGCCAGCGAGGCAGGTTGCAGCGATGATGGTTTTCATGGGTGTGTCCTGTTTGAGCGTTGTGACCAGAGCCTGAACCCGTTGCCTGACAGCAACCTGAACGGCCGTGAAAAAGTTGCCTCCAGGCGCTTAGTCGCCGAGCAGGCTGGGGAGGTAGTCCCGCGCATCGCCGCTGTCGCTGAACTCAATCTGCAGCGAGCGCAGTGTTAGCGAGGCCGGTGAATAGCGGGCCTCAATGGCATTGCCCTTGCTATCAGCGCCGCGAAGCTTGTAGCAGCCGTCGTCAACTTTGATGCGCTGCACGGTCCAGCCGTAGTGCTGTTCAACCTGCTGGCGCAAGGTGTCGCGCGGCTGCCAGTCGCTCACTGGCTCACGGCAGTCGTCATCGGCCAGGGCATAGCCATTCAGTAACGTGGTTAACAGGGCTGTGGTGACCATTAATCCTGATTTCATCTGCTGTCTCCGCGTAGGTTGGCTGGTGTGGCATACCCTAGAGTGAGTTCCTGACAACCAGCTGAATCTTCAGATTCAACTCAGCTAGAGCGCTTAAGGTGCTGCCGAACAACCATCACAGGAGGTGTCAGATGCGGGTTTTATTGATCGAGGATGCACCTGGTCTGGGGGAGGCGGTGCGTGAACAACTCACCGATGATGGTCATGCCATCGACTGGGTGCAGCGCCTTGAGCATGCGCGCAACAGCGTGCGCAGCACGCCTTACGACCTGATCCTGCTCGACCTGATGTTGCCCGATGGCCGAGGCTTGGATTTTTTGCAGCAACGGCGCAGCGCAGGCGATGTCACGCCGGTAATTATCCTCACCGCTCAGGACCAGATATCCGAGCGTATCGCTGGTTTGAACGCAGGCGCGGATGACTACCTGGTTAAACCCTTCGATCTATTCGAACTCTCGGCGCGCGTGGCGGCCGTTGCTCGGCGCTACAGCGGCAACCCCAATCCCCACATCAAGCTGGGTGATTTGCAGATCGACATGAGCGCACGCACGGTGCACCGCGCTGGCGCCACGGTGGATCTCACCGCCCGTGAGTGGGCGCTATTCGAAGCGTTTGTGCAGCGCCCCAGTGCCTTGCTGTCCAAGTCGCAACTCGAAGAACGCTTGTACGCATTTGGTGCCGAAATCGAGAGCAACACCATTGAGGTGTATGTCAGTCGTCTGCGCAAAAAACTCGGCCGTGACTTGATCGAAACCGTGCGTGGTATGGGCTACCGGCTGATGCCCACATGAGCGCCGCAAGCCTGCAAAAACGTCTTGGCCTGGGGTTAACCCTGGGCATGACCTTGTTTTGGTTGGGGGCTACCCTGAGCGCCTGGCTGGTGGTTCAGCATGAATTGAACGAAGCGTTCGACGGTGCGCTGGAAGAGACTGCGCAACGCATTCTGCCGCTGGCGGTGCTGGAGATCAGTAACCGTGAAACGCCTACTGACGCGCAGCATATCGCCACGTTAAAAGCCCATAAGGAATACCTGACGTACCTGGTGCGCAATGCCAATGGCGAGATTCTGATGCAGTCTCACGATGCCAATCCGCAGGTGTTTAATCAGCAACCGATTGAAGGTTTCTCCAGCACCGAGCACTACCGGCTGTATGGCGCGAGTGCGCTGCGCGGCACAGTATTTATTGAGGTTGCCGACCCCTTCGGCCATCGTCGCGAGGCCGCTAGAGAGGCTTTGTTTGCGTTGCTGTTGCCGCTGTTGGGGTTGATTCCGTTGAGCCTGTTGGGCACCTGGTTGTTTGTCCGCATCAGTCTGCACAGCGTGTTGGCTTACCGTCGTGCGGTAGAGGCGCGTGGCGTGGGCGATCTTTCACCAATCAACGTGGCCCGTTTGCCAGCTGAAATCGACCCCGTGGCCGATGCGGTCAATCACTTGCTAGAGCGCCTGCGCAAGGCGTTGGAGGCCGAGCGTAGTTTTACCGCCAATAGCGCCCATGAACTGCGCACGCCGTTGGCTACCAGCCTCGCTCAGGTACAGAGGCTGCGCCAAGAGATAGCCGACGGCCCGCTGAGCGCGCGGGCGGAAAAGATCGAACAGTCATTGCGCGAGCTGACGCGACTGTCGGAAAAGCTGATGCAACTCGCCAAGGCAGAGGGCGGTGGGCTGTTGTCGCAAATGCCGCAGGATCTTATTTCGATACTGGTGCATGTCGTTGACGAGTGGAATCAACGCAGTGGTCAGCGCATTAAATTGCAACTGCCCAGCGCAGCCCATGTGTATTCGTCGATTGATGCGGATGCTTTTGGCATTTTGTTGCGCAACCTGATCGAGAACGCGTTGAAGTATGGGGATGCCGAGCAACCGATCGAAGTCAGCCTTAGCGAGCAGGCACTGCTGACGGTGGTCAATGCTGGGCCGCCAGTGCCTGAGGCCATGCAGCAGCACCTGACTGAGCGCTTTGTGCGTGGCTCCAATCAAGCTGGCGGTTCGGGATTGGGCTTGGCCATTGCCAGCGCCATTGTGCAAGGCGTTGCCGCCAGCATGACCTTGCTGTCGCCAGTGCCCGGCAGAGTGGACGGGTTTCAGGTGAATGTGCAGTTTGCGCTCGTACCCGCAGCAACGGCTTGAGCCGCGAGCGCTGCTGCTTTACCCAGCCTTGCGGCACAAGGACTTAATGAGCGGGTTCAGCAACAGCAGGGCGTGTGCAGTCGATTAGTGCGTGCTGCCTTGCTGTGGCACGGCGAGAAATTGCTTTTCGCGCTCCCAGTCAAACGGTTCGTCGTTTTGTTCGGCTTCAAAGCGGCGTTCGTCGAGGGCCTGGAACAGGGTGATTTCTTCGTCCGGCATAAAGTGCAGGCAGTCGCCGCCAAAAAACCACAGCAAGTCGCGCGGCACCAGGTGGGCGATTTGCGGGTAGCGGTGAATCACTTGGCACATCAGGTCTTGGCCCAGGTACAGGCTTTGTTCGGGTTCTTGCGGGAGGAGGGTGAGCAGCTCGTCGAAGCGCTCAAGAAACAGCTCGTGGCTTTCTTCCGGAACCTGCTCGGCTTCGCCCAGGGCGACCAGAATGCTGCGCAGGTGCGTAAGCAGCGTTAGATGGGCTGGACATGGGCAATTGCTCCGAAACAAAAACGGGCGCGAAGTATAAAGGCCCTCGCGCCCGTTGTCGTGTTGCGCTCTGGCCGGTGGGTTAGCGCACTTTGCCAGCCGCCAGGGTGAGCTCGTCCTTAGCGTAGTCGTCGACGTCGATTACGCGACGACGCGCGGCCTCTGCTTCACGCAGGGTTTGCCCTTCGTCGGCTTGCAGCACGCCAGCGGCAATAGCGGCGTCGATCAGGTTTTCACCCGGTTTAGGCTGCAACTGGCCGGCCTTCGCCGCTTTATGCAGTTTCTTCTGCAGTTCATGGCTGGCGCCCAGCAGGTTGACCGCGTGTTGCAGTGCACCCACTGCATCGTCCGCCGCTTGCGGGCGGTAGCAGCCAGCCAGCACGGCTTCCAGCGCCGGGTCGCCAGCAGGACGGCCAATAATGCCGGCAATCTCTGCATCCAATGCGTCCGATGGGCCTTTGTGGCGGCGGCCGAACGGGAACACCAGCAGGCTCAGGGCGCAACCAAAGAAGCGGTTAGGGAAGTTCTCCAGCAAATCAGCCAGCGCCTGTTCGGCCTTGCCCAAGCTTTCTTCCAGCGCCCAGCTTACGGATGGGCGCAGGTACTCGGGATAGTCGAGGTCGTGGTAGCGCTTAAGCGCCGCCGAGGCCAAATACAGGTTGCTGAGTACATCACCCAGGCGCGCCGACAACCGCTCACGGCGTTTCAGCTCACCGCCCAGCAACATCATGCTGAAGTCGGCCAGCATGGCGAAGCTGGCGGCCAGGCGATTAAGCGAACGGAAGTACGGTTGGCTAAAGCTGTCGCCCGGCACTTTGCCCAGGCGGCCGAAGGTCAGGCTAAGGATCAAGCTGCTGGCGGCGTTGCTGATGGCGAAGCCGATGTGTTGCATCAGCAGTTCAGCGCGGTCGCGGTCTTCGCGGCCGGCCAGGGCCATTTCCTTAAGCACATAGGGGTGGCAACGAATGGCACCCTGGCCAAAGATCATCAGGTTGCGCGAGAGAATGTTCGCGCCTTCCACGGTGATAAAGATCGGTGCGCCTTGCCACGAACGGCCCAGGTAGTTGTTCGGGCCCATGATGATGCCCTTGCCGCCATGCACATCCATGGCATGGCTGATGCACTCGCGGCCACGCTCGGTGAGGTGGTACTTGAGGATGGCTGAGAGCACCGAGGGTTTTTCCCCGAGGTCGACGGCGTTGGCGGTGAGAATTCGCGCCGCGTCCATCATCCAGGCGTTGCCGCCGATACGTGCCAACGCTTCCTGAATGCCTTCAAAGGCCGACAGCGGCACGTTGAATTGCTCACGCACTTGGCTGTATTGGCCGGTGACCAGGCTGGTGTATTTCGCCGCGCCGGTGCCGACGGCAGGCAGGGAGATGGAACGGCCGACCGACAGGCAGTTCATCAGCATCATCCAGCCTTTGCCCAGCATGGGCTGGCCGCCGATAAGGAAGTCCAGCGGCACAAATACGTCTTTGCCAGAGTTGGGGCCGTTCATAAACGCGGCGCCCAGCGGCAAATGGCGGCGGCCGATTTCCACGCCTGGCGTTTCGGTCGGGATCAGCGCCAGGCTAATGCCCAGGTCTTCTTCTTCGCCCAGCAGGTGGTCGGGGTCGTAAGCTTTAAACGCCAGGCCGAGCAGGGTGGCGACGGGGCCGAGGGTGATATAGCGCTTTTCCCAGGTCAGGCGCAGGCCGATGACTTCTTTACCCTCCCATTGACCTTTGCAGATGATGCCGACGTCGGGCATGGCGCCGGCGTCAGAACCGGCCAGCGGACCGGTCAGGGCGAAGCAGGGGATATCATCGCCACGCGCCAGGCGCGGCAGGTAGTGCTGACGCTGCTCATCGGTGCCGTAATGCAGCAGCAGTTCGGCCGGGCCGAGGGAGTTGGGCACCATCACGGTGGAAGCGAGGTCGCCACTGCGGGTGGCCAGTTTCATCGCTACTTGCGAGTGGGCGTAAGCCGAGAAGCCTTTGCCGCCGTATTCCTTGGGAATAATCAGAGCGAAGAAGCCGTGTTGTTTGATGTGCTGCCAGGCTTCTTCGGGCAGGTCCATGCGCTGGCCAATATCCCAGTCGGTGACCATGGCGCAGAGTTCTTCAGTCGGGCCATCAAGGAAGGCTTGTTCTTCTTCGGTGAGCTGCGCCTTGGGGTAGGCCAATAGGGTGTCCCAGTTCGGGCGGCCGCTAAACAGCTCGCCGTCCCACCAGACGGTGCCGGCTTCGATTGCGTCCTTCTCGGTTTCCGACATCGGCGGCAGTGTTTTCTGGAACCAGGCGAACAGCGGCGCCGTAAATAGTTTGCGGCGCAGTTCCGGCAATACCAGCGGCACGGTAATGGCGATCAATACCAGCCAGAGAATGGCCAGCAACCAGCCTGGCGCGTGACTCCAAATGCCCATGGCCAGCAAATACACGGCAACGACGCCGATAGCGGGAAGGGGGGAGATACGGCGGTGGGCAAGAAACGCCACGCCGACCACCAGAACGATTAACCAGACAGCGAGCATGCAACATCCTCCTTGTGACAGCCCCACTTAACTGCGGACCTGTTCGAGCATAGTTGGGATAGTGACCGCCCTCGGGCAGTTGAGTTCGGACTAGTTAACCCCAGCCAAACCCGCCAGTGGCGTGACTGGGCAGTCAGGGTGCGCAGGCGTTTGCTATACCGATATCAGCCGCTAAAAACACCTGCAACCGCGCCTCTATAAACGCCATGTATGAAGCGCTTCGATAGCCAACATCAATTCCGGCGTCTGTTTTCTTTGGCATAGGCAGGTAGGATGCCTACACCGAAATTTCTGACATAGAAGGTAACAACCGCATGCTGACGATTTGGGGACGGAAGAATTCCACCAACGTGCGCAAAGCGCTGTGGGCCGCCGAAGAAGTCGGCGTGCCGTACATCCGGCATGACGCCGGCGGCGCTTTTGGTGTGGTCAACGAACCGCACTACCGCGCGATGAACCCCAATGGTTTGGTACCCGTGATTGAAGACGACGGCTTGGTGCTCTGGGAGTCCAACGCCATCGTTCGTTACCTGGCGGCTAAATACGCAGACGGCGTTCTGTATGCCAAAGACCCCGGCGAGCGCGCACAAGCAGATAAATGGATGGACTGGACCACCAGCCTTGGCGCGCCGTTTCGCGATGTGTTCTGGGGCACCCTGCGTACGCCGCCGGAGCAGCGCAATGAGCAGGTGATTGCGGCAGGCATCCAGCGCTGTAGCGAGTTGTTGGCCATGCCAGAGAAAGCGCTGAGCGAGCAGCCTTACCTGTCTGGCGCCACCTTTGGCATGGGCGATATTCCCCTAGGCTGCGCCATCTATGCCTGGTTCGAAATGCCTATCGAGCGTCCCGAGCAGCCAAATCTGTTGGCATGGTATGAGCGCCTGAAAGAGCGCCCGGCGTTTCAAACGGCGGTGATGACGGCGCTGACCTGAGCGAAAATAATCAACTGGGAAACGGTTTAGCCGCCTACCGTTCTGACGCTAAACTGCGTCGCCTGTAGTGAGTGGCTGCGTTTTCCCGCTCCAATTCTTTTCTTTTAAGTGTGTATTTCTCTATGAGTTCTGCCCTGTCTATCCGTGGCCTGACCAAGACGTACGGCAACGGCTTTCAAGCACTACAAGGTATTGATCTGGACGTAGCTGAGGGCGATTTTTTCGCCTTGCTCGGCCCCAACGGTGCCGGTAAATCCACCACCATCGGCATCTTGTCGACCCTGGTAACCAAGTCCAGCGGCACGGTCAGTGTGTTTGGCCATGACCTTGATCGCGAACCCTCGCAGCTCAAACGCTGCCTGGGCGTGGTGCCGCAGGAATTCAACTTCAACCAGTTTGAAAAAGTCTTCGATATTGTCACCACCCAAGCCGGTTACTACGGTATTCCGCTGCGCATCGCCAAAGAGCGCGCCGAGCAGTACCTGACCCAGCTGGGCCTGTGGGACAAGCGCAACTCGGCCTCGCGGGAACTTTCGGGTGGTATGAAGCGCCGGTTGATGATTGCCCGGGCGCTGATTCACCAACCGCGTCTGCTGATTCTCGACGAGCCTACCGCTGGGGTGGATATCGAACTGCGCCGCTCGATGTGGACGTTTCTGACTGAGCTCAACCAGCAGGGCATCAGCATTATTCTGACCACCCACTACCTCGAAGAAGCCGAACAGCTGTGCCGCAACATCGGCATCATCGACCACGGCCAAATCGTCGAAAACACCAGCATGCGCAACCTGCTGAGCAAGCTGCATGTGGAAACCTTTCTGCTCGATCTGAAAGACTCGCTGACCCTGCTGCCCAATTTGCCCGGTTACCCGGCGCAATTGGTCGATGACCACACCTTGTCGGTGCAGGTGGAAAAAAGCCTGGGCATCAGTGAGCTGTTCCGTCTGCTGGCGGCGCAGAACATTCAGGTGCTGAGCATGCGCAATAAAACCAATCGCCTGGAGGAGCTGTTTGTTTCCCTGGTGGAGAAAAACCTGGCGAAGGTGGCGGTATGAAGCCTGAGTATCTAAATAGCGAGCTGCAGGCCAACTGGGTTGCACTGAACACCATCGTCTACCGTGAAGTGCGCCGCTTTATGCGGATTTGGCCGCAAACCCTGCTGCCGCCAGCGATCACCATGGTTCTGTACTTCGTCATCTTCGGCAACCTGATTGGCCGGCAGATCGGCGATATGGGTGGCTTCACGTATATGCAGTACATCGTGCCTGGTCTGATCATGATGTCGGTGATCACCAACGCTTACGGCAACGTGGTGTCGAGCTTCTTCGGCAGCAAATTCCAGCGCTCGGTGGAAGAGCTGATGGTGGCACCCGTGTCGCCGCACACCATTTTGATCGGCTATGTGGTCGGCGGCGTGCTGCGCGGTTTGGCCGTCGGTGTGATCGTGACCTTGCTGTCGCTGTTCTTTACCGATCTGCAGGTGCATCACCTGGGCATTACCGTGCTGGTGGTGCTGTTGACGGCGACGATTTTTTCGCTGTGCGGCTTTATCAATGCCGTTTACGCGCGCAATTTCGACGATATCTCGATCATCCCGACCTTTGTGCTGACCCCGCTGACCTACCTGGGCGGGGTGTTTTACTCGATCAATCTGCTGCCGCCGTTTTGGCAAACCGTGTCGCTGGCCAACCCGGTGCTGCATATGGTCAACGCCTTCCGCTACGGCATTCTGGGCGTTTCGGATATCCGCATCAGCATTGCCATCGGCTTTATGGTGGTGGCCACCACTGTGCTGTATATCGCCTGTGTACGCTTGCTGGTCAGCGGTAAGGGCATGCGCCAGTAACGCCAGCCTCGGCTGAAAAAGCCCGGCAAGTTGTATACACTTGCCGCGTTTTTTCCGTCAGGTCACCGCCATGCATTCCGCCGTCGAACATTCCCCGCTAGGCAAGGCCAGCGAGTACATCGCTACCTACACGCCCTCGCTGCTGTACCCCATTCCTCGCGCGCCGAAATGGGCCGAACTGGGCCTGACGGCTGAGACGTTGCCGTACCAGGGCGTGGACTTCTGGAACTGCTTTGAATTGTCTTGGTTGCTGCCGTCGGGCAAGCCGGTGGTGGCCATTGGTGAGTTCGCCATTCCTGCAGACTCGCCCAATATCATCGAATCGAAATCCTTCAAGCTGTACCTCAATTCGCTGAACCAAAGCGTGTTTGCCACAGCGGCTGAGTTGCAGGTGGTGTTGGTCAACGACCTCAGCGCTGCGGCCGGTAAGCCGGTGGCTGTACGAGTACGCAGTTTGGCGCAGGTGCAGGAAGAGGGCGTTAGTGCGCTGCCGGGCTTGTGCGTGGATGAGCTGGATGTGGCCATCAGTAACTACGAAAAGCCGCAGCCCGAATTGCTGCGCTGCGATCCCAGCCGCGTTGTCGAAGAAAGCCTGCATAGCCATCTGCTGAAATCCAACTGCCCGGTTACTGGCCAGCCAGACTGGGGCAGCGTGGTTGTGCAGTACCGTGGGCCGGCGTTGGATCCTGCAAGCCTGCTGGCTTATCTGGTCAGCTTCCGCCAGCACGCCGACTTCCACGAACAATGCGTAGAGCGCATCTTCCTCGACCTGCAACGCTTGCTAAAACCCCAAAGCCTAACCGTGTACGCACGCTATGTGCGCCGTGGTGGGTTGGACATCAACCCGTATCGCAGCACCGGGCCGGTTAGCCCAGACAATCGCCGGTTAGTGCGCCAATAACGACCCATGAAAAAGCCCCGCTATTGCGGGGCTTTTTCATAGACGGGCGGGGCGGCTAGATCCCCATACTCACCAAGCTCTGCACAATATTGCGCAAGGTGCCGGCAATGGTTGGGTGTTCCACTTCAAAGCGTTCGACGGCGAGGTTTACGCCATCCACCAAATTGGTGTCGGGCGCTGCGGATTCACGCTCCAATTGCAGTTCGATTTGTTGCGCCAAGGCGGCGAGTTCTTCGCGTTGCTCGGCGGACATGGGTGACGGGCTTTGCAGTTGCTCGCGCAGTAAGTCCAGTTGGTGCTGCAATTCGCGGGCAGGCATGGTGTTTCTCCCTCTGTGATAGGCAACAGCATTGACCCTGGGCATGCGTGCCGGTTGCTTGAGGGTAATCCATGGGCCGCGCGTTTGCCTGATCCAGGGCGCGGCAAGATGTAACACCCTAGGGCTTTTCACCTTTCTGGCGGCGATGGACCAGGTCAGCGAGGCTTGGGCCAAGGTCGGCTAATTGATCAATCACCGAATGCACCCCGAGGCGATACAAGCTAAGTGTGGCTTGGGCGCGTAAATGGTCGCGCTCAGCGGCGGGCAGGGCCTGCCAATCCGCTTGGGCCTGCCCGCACAGTGGCCCGCAGGCGGCGAGGCCGACCGTCCACAGCCCGGCATTCAGGCCCGCTTGTAACAAGCGCGGCTCGCCGCTGATCAACACGCAGCCTTCGAGATTGTTGACCTTCAAGGCCGACAGCGACTGCCAGCACGCATCCGGCGCGGGCCAAGGGCGGGCGGCGCTGGTGTCGGTGCCAGGCAACCAAGCGGGCAGGGCGCGGGCCAGGGTGTTGCTGGCCGTGGCGGGCAGTTCGTCCAGCCAGGCACAAGGCACGCCCTGGCGTTGCAGAGTTTCCAGCACATGCAAGGCGCCGGGCGTGGCCTCGGTGTGTTCGTTGGCGCAGTCTTGCAAGGCTGCCTGGAGAGCGCTGAGGTCGCTGGTTTCGGCTTCGCGGCCTAGCACCGCGTTAAGGGCCGCTTGCGGCGGCAGGTGCTGGCAGGCTTGGTTAGCCGCCTCAGGGTAAAGACGTTGCAGCGTCACCGGCAGGGTGCGCGCGCCAAAATCCACCAGGCAACCGGAAAGGCCAAAGAGGACAGCGGTAAAGTCGGCAGATGATGTTGCGAGAGCAGGCATGGGGCGCGTCCGAGCGGGGGTTTTACCCAAAGTAGTCACAGCCGATGACGCTACGATGAATACTTTGTGACAATTGCCCGGAAAGCCGCGCGCCGCCGCGCAATTTTATCCACGGCGTCACCTGCCCATCGCCGTATGCAATCCTTATACTGTGCGACCTTTGCGCCAGCACCTATGCTGGCAAAAGCGCGCTCGCGCGATCCCTTGTTTTACGTTTGGAGCCTCGCAATGGAAGTGTTTGCCAGCAATTGGGCCTCGCGTTTTGGCCAGCTTTGCCTGTGTGCCGGTCTGGTACTCCTGCCTGCGCTAACTCAGGCGGCAGAAAGCGATCCCTGGGAAGGCTTCAACCGCCCGGTTTTTACCTTTAACGACACCATCGACACCTACGCACTGAAGCCATTGGCGCAGGGCTACCAAGCGATCACCCCGCAGTTTCTTGAAGACGGCATTCACAATGTCTTCAACAACGTCGGCGACGTCGGCAATCTGGCCAACGACCTGCTGCAAGGCAAGGTCGAAGAGGCGGGCATCGACACCAGCCGCGTGCTGTTCAACACCACGTTCGGCCTGCTGGGCTTCTTTGATGTGGGCACCAAAATGGGCTTGCAGCGCAACGACGAAGACTTCGGTCAAACCCTCGGCGTCTGGGGTCTGAACAGCGGCCCCTATCTGGTGTTGCCGCTACTGGGGCCGAGCACTGTGCGTGATGCCTCCGGCAAGATTCCCGATAGTTTTCTCGAACCCTATTCCTACATCAACGACGTACCGGCGCGTAACGTTGCCCGTGTTGTGGATGTGGTCGATACCCGCGCCAGCCTGCTGTCGGCGGAGAAGTTTATTAGTGGCGACAAGTATTCGTTTATCCGCAATGCTTACCTGCAGATGCGCGAGTTCAAGGTTAAAGACGGCGAAGTTGAAGACGATTTCTAAGGCCGTGTAGGGCTACGAACTCGGCAATAAAAAAGGCGACCCCAAGGTCGCCTTTTTTATTGAGCTGAAAATCACTTCATCGAGAGAATCGCCAACCCCAGTGATTGTCTGCCGCCATCCAGCGCAGTGGCGCGGATTACTTCGGCTTCGGCATCTAGGCCGCGTAGTTCATTGTGTTCGGATGCGATATGGACACGAACCTTGTCGCCCACCTTGGCGTCGCTCTCGGCTTCCAATTGCATGCCGGTACTGGAGAGGTCGAGGCAGAGGGCCGGAATGTCGCGGCCGGCAAGTATCAAGGTGACGGGTGCTTCCAAGCGCATACGGATGTAGTCGCGTTTTTCGGTGTAGGCATGATCACTTTGGCTCATTGACCCGCTCCTCTGGTTTTATGG
>LNAP01003230.1_pt1 | contig 15629 bp, 12 predicted proteins | sample 602601 | NCBI WGS metagenome assembly LNAP01 (sample SAMN02440304, study PRJNA202911) | soil metagenome | biome: Subtropical and temperate rainforests or woodlands; isolation source: soil samples (1 kg each in a 20% v/v slurry with milli Q water) were... ...
CCGATGCAGCCGGTGGTCGACCTCAAGGCGCGCATTGTGCAGATCCGCGACGTCGCCCGCGGCGAGACCGTGGGCTACGGCGGCACCTGGACGGCGCGGCGGCCGACCCGTATCGCGGTGGTCGCGGCCGGCTATGCCGACGGCTATTTTCGCGCGGCAGGGAGCAATGACGGCACCCGCGGCGCCGAGGTGATCGTTGCCGGCAGGCGCTGCCCGGTCGCCGGCCGCATCTCCATGGACCTGCTCGCGGTGGACATCACCGATCTCGCCGACAACGCCGCACGCCGCGGCCACATGGCGACGCTGATCGGCGACGGCATCACCGTCGACGAACTGGGGCATCACTTCGGTACCATCGCCTATGAGGTACTGACCAGCCTCGGCCGGCGCTATCACCGGGTCTACAAGGGCGGCGCGGCCACATAACCGTTTCAGGACTTCGGCTCGATCCGGTACAGGACGGCGTACCTGCCGGCGCGGACCGGCGTCAGGCCGGCCAACGACGGTGCCGGCTGCGGCGCGTCGACCAGCAGCACGTAGTCGAAATTCTTTCGCCAGTTGGCGTAGCCTGCGGCGGAGAGATCGTCCCGCTCCAGCAGCGGCCAGTCCAAGGGTTCGGCGAGCGGCTGCGCCAGCCGGTCGTAAGGCGGCCGCACCGCCAGCGGCTGCTGCGCCGGATCGGCGAACAGCAGCGGCCAGAACGCGCGGCGCTCGATCACCAGCAGTGCGGCGAGATGGCCATCGAGCCGGTAGATTCCCGGCAGCGCGCGTGTCGGCACTTCGGCCTCGGTCCAGTTGCCGGGGTGGCCGCGGGCTGCCAGCACCCGCGCGCCGGGCGTCACCGCAGCGATCGCGGCCCGCAGGTCCGCCACGTCGTGGCGGCGGTCGTACCAGGTCGTCGCAACATACGCCCCGCGCAGCGCGATCAACGCCGCGAAGACAAGCCCTGCCGCAACGGCGTGACGCCGCGCCAGGCGGGGCTGTACGCCGGCAAACAGCAACAGCGCGATCATCACGGCGATCCGCAGATCGATGAAGGTGCCGTTGCCGATTGCCGATGGCGCCAGCACGAACACCACGCTCAGCACCGCCATCGCCAGTGCGATCCCCGGCGCGACCACGGCATTGCGCCAGGCCGTCACCGCAAAGCAGAACACCACCAGCGCCGTCAGCAAGGTGAGGTTCACGTTGGTGGTCATGAACGGTGCGAACACCGCCCACAGCTTTTGCGGCCCGCGCCACTCGCCGACCGAGGACGGCACGTCGGACAGCGGGCAGAGAAGGAACAGCGTCAGCGCCGGCGCGAACATCAGCGCCAGGCCCCCGGCACTGTGCCAGGCGTCGCGCACCACCGTTGCGGAGGATCGCGCGCGCCACAACCGCGCGCATTCCGCGCTGCCGACCAACAGGCCGAGCAGTATCACACCAAAAATATGCGCAAAAAACACGATGCACGCCGCCACCGCGCCGACGCCGGCGGCGATCAACGGATGACCGCGCCGCCGCAGCAAGGCAAATGCTGCCGCGACGGTCAGTGCGAGGCCGAGCGACAGCAGGAAGTTCATGAAGCCGAGCAGGAACGCAGCGTTGTACGCGACGGTGCCGGACGCCAGCGGCCAGTACGAGAACCGGCCGAACATCACGCGGCTGTAGATGATCACGCCGGCCACCGGCGCGAACAGGCTGAGCGCCAGCAGCAGCCGCCCGGCCACGTGCACATCGGCAATCTGCAGAAGCGCCACGCCGATCACATCCATGCCGAGGTTGGGCAGGATCCGCCAGTGCGGCGCGTACATCTGCGACAGCACGGGATCATCCGGATGCGCCAGAACGAAGTAGCGCGCGAGGTGGTTCGGATAGTCCAGCACCGGCGGGACCTCGACCAGGAAGAATGGCACCGCCAGGACGGCGCCAAGCAGCAGCGCGGTCAAAAGCCAGCGGACCCGCGCGGCCTGCGCGTTGACCGTCTGCAATCCGCTATCGTGGCATAATCCCGTGGCTGAAGATAATGCGCTCATCGATCGCCTGCACCGCTCTGCCGGACGCGGGCGGACCTCACGCGACGCATCGCCGATCCACGCCACCTCTCGTTGTTCTTGGCCGACGCGCGTTAATTTGCAGTAACCAACAGGCGAGGAAGAATATCGTCCCGCAGCCGTGCGCCGTCGCGCTGCGGACGGCTTCGCTGCGCTGGCAATGACGGCTGACTTTGCAGCCGATCGCCGGCAAGACTGATGGCAGAGGCGGCGCAGTGGATTCCGGCGCGATCGCGGCGTTGCAAGGTCGGCGCGGCGAGCCGACACCGCCGCCGCAGGCCATCGTCCTCCGCGTGGAACCCGCCAAGTACGGCCTTCAGCGCGCCCCGGCCGCATCGCGCATGGTCCGGGATGTCCCGCATTCCCGGCGGCGAAATTAGACAGCGGGCCGATCGTACCGTACTGGAGAGCCTGATTTGTCGGGTACAGGACGCCCTTGATGCCATCCAGCTCCATCGAACCGACAGACATGCCTTCCGCCACAGGCGGCCGCCGCGACGAACTGCGCTACCGATTGCGGCAGCAGTCCCTGCTCGGCGAATTTGCCCATCACGCGCTGCAAAGCCGCGATTTCGGCCAGATCCTGCAGCGCGCCACCGAACTCTGCGCCCAAGGCATGGAGACGAAGTTCGCCAAGGTTCTCGAGTACATCGCCGAGGACAACCGCCTGCTGGTGCGCGCCGGCGTCGGCTGGGCGCCGGGAACGGTCGGCGTGGTCTCTCTCGGGACCGATATCGAGTCGCCGGCCGGTTTCGCCTATCAAACCGGCAAGGCCGTGGTATCCAACCATCTGGAAGCGGAAACCCGGTTCCGCACGCCAAAACTGCTGTCCGACCACGGCATCAAGCGCGCCATCAATGTGCTGATTCCCGGCGGCGGCAAGGGTGACACGTCGTTCGGCGTCCTTGAAGTGGACAGTGCCGACGCCGGCAAGTTCGACGCCGGCGACGCCTCCTATCTCGAAGGTTTTGCCGCCCTGCTCGGCATCGCCATCGAGCGCCAGCAGGCCGATGCCGAGCTGCAGCGCGCGCTGGAACATCAGGCGTTGCTGACCCGCGAGATGAGCCACCGCGTCAAGAACAGCCTGACTTCCGTCGTCGGACTGCTGCGGGTACAGGCGCGCAGCGCGCTGTCGCAGGACGTCCGCAACGCACTTGATGACGCCAGCGCCCGCGTCAACACCATCGCCCAGGTTCACGATCACCTGTGGCGCGGCAACAAGATCGGCTTCGTCGAACTGGCCGATTTCCTCGCCGAACTGTGCAAGAACCTGCAGGCGACGGCGCCTAACCACCCGCTGCGCTGCCATGCAGACAACCTCGCGATCTCCGCCGACCACGCGATCCCGCTCGGCCTGATCATCAACGAATTGGTCACCAACGCGGTGAAATACGCCTACCCCGGCAGCCACGGCGCCGTCGACGTCACCGCCCGCGAGATCGACGGCCTGCTGCATCTGGAAGTCGCCGACCAGGGCGTCGGCCTTCCCGAAGGCTTCGACATCGACCTGCCGCGCAGCAGTCTCGGCTTCAAGGTGATCAAGGGCCTGGTGCGCCAGCTGCAGGGCCGGCTGACGATCGCCGCCGGAGCCAACGGCGGCACCCGCTTCGTGCTCGAGCTTCCGATCCTGGCTGTGAGCTGACGCCGCCGCGCATTGCGGTCGCGCGCCTGCGAAATATCCCGCACGACTCGCGGGGTCATAGCTAGGCTGGTCGCAAAAGGGGCCGGTCGTGGATTACGGTTTCATCTTCGTCCTCGCGGTCGGCCTGATCGCCGGCACCATCTCGGGTATCGTCGGCACCGGCTCGTCGATCATGCTGGTGCCGGTGCTGGTCTACGAGTTCGGGCCGAAGCAGGCGGTGCCGATCATGGCGGTGGCCGCGGTGATGGCCAACCTGTCGCGCATCCTGGCGTGGTGGCGCGAGGTCGACTGGCGTGCCTGCGCGGCCTATTCGGTGTCAGGCATTCCCGCCGCCGCCCTTGGCGCGCGCACCCTCCTTGTGCTGCCGTCGCACGCGGTGGACATCGCCATCGGCGTCTTCCTGATCGCCATGGTGCCGGTCCGGCACTGGCTGGCGCGGCACCAGTTCACGATCAGGCTGTGGCACCTCGCACTCGGCGGCGCCGTCATCGGCTATCTCACCGGCATCGTGGTTTCCACCGGACCGCTCAGCGTGCCGCTGTTTCTGTTCTACGGCCTGACCAAGGGCGCGTTCCTCGCCACCGAGGCAGCGAGTTCGCTCGGCCTCTACCTGGCGAAGTCCGTCACTTTCCAGCAGTTTGGCGCGCTGACCTGGGAGGTCGCGCTGAAGGGCCTGATCGCCGGTTCGTCGCTGATGGTCGGCGCCTTCGTTGCCAAGCGCTTTGTGCTGAAGCTAGACCCGGACGCGTTCAGGCTGATGATGGACGGCATCATGATCGCGGCGGGGCTGAGCATGTTCTGGAATGCCTACTAGCACGAGCCCGCACGCGCCGTTGCATCATGACAAACTCTATTGGATCATCCCAAGCTCAAATTCCAAGTCGAAAGAAGTGCGACATAGATCGCAAGAACGAAAAGGACGACTTCTTTCGCTGTAGCAAACGTCAGCGTAAGCCCTCCATTGACTTGACGAACAAAACATGAACACGATGAATGAGAAGTCAAGTAATAGTTGCGCTTCGAGCCGATACGCCTGGAAGTGTTTTTGATTTGCTTGGCATCAGTTAATCGTCGGCATCCGTGTTAGCTACCGCCCGCATTACTCTCTCCCGACAGCGAATCCTCATGGCCAAAAACGTCCTCTCCTTCGTCTGCCAGAACTGCGGCGCGGCCTATAATCGCTGGCAGGGCAAGTGCGAATCCTGCGGCGAGTGGAACACACTGGCCGAGGAGGATACCACCGGCGCCACCACCATGCCGGCGTCGATCCGCTCCAAGCGGCGCGGCCGGCTGTTCAACCTGGAGACGCTCACCGGCAAGAGCCAAGATGCTCCGCGGATTCCCTCCGGCATGGGCGAACTCGACCGCGTCACCGGCGGCGGTTTTGTGCGCGGCTCGGTGCTCTTGATCGGCGGTGATCCCGGCATCGGCAAGTCGACGCTGCTGACCCAGGCGACCTCGCTGATGGCCCGCGCCGGCCACCGCGTGGTCTACATCTCCGGCGAAGAAGCGGTGGCCCAGGTGCGGCTCCGGGCGTCGCGGCTCGGCCTCGCCGACGCCTCGGTGCAGCTCGCCGCCGAGACCTCGGTGGAGGACATCGTCGCCACTTTGTCGGAAGGCGCCACGCCGCGGCTGATCGTGATCGATTCGATCCAGACCATGTGGACCGACACGGTGGAATCCGCGCCCGGCACGGTGACCCAGGTGCGCGCCTCGGCGCAGGCGCTGATCCGCTTTGCCAAGAAGAGCGGCGCCACCATCATCCTGGTCGGCCACGTGACAAAAGACGGCCAGATCGCCGGCCCGCGCGTGGTCGAGCACATGGTCGATGCCGTGATGTCGTTCGAGGGCGAGGGCTCGCAGCAGTTCCGCATTCTTCGCGCGGTGAAGAACCGCTTCGGCCCCACCGACGAGATCGGCGTGTTCGAGATGACCGGGCTCGGCCTGCGCGAGGTCTCCAATCCGTCCGAGCTGTTCCTGTCCGGCCGCGATCTCGGCAGCCCCGGCACCGCGGTGTTCGCCGGCATGGAGGGCACCCGCCCGGTGCTGGTGGAACTGCAGGCGCTGGTGGCGCCGACGACACTGGGCACGCCGCGCCGCGCCGTGGTCGGCTGGGATTCCAACCGGCTGTCGATGGTGCTGGCGGTGCTGGAAGCGCATTGCGGCGTCAAGCTCTCGGGCTACGACGTCTATTTCAACGTCGCCGGCGGCTTGCGCATCCAGGAGCCGGCTGCCGATCTCGCCGCCGCTGCGGCGCTGGTGTCGTCGCTGGCCAATGCGCCGCTGCCGCCGGATGCGGTGTATTTCGGCGAAGTCTCGCTGTCCGGCGCGGTGCGTCCGGTGGCGCAGACCTCGGCGCGGTTGAAGGAAGCCGCCAAGCTCGGCTTCGGCCGCGCTATCCTGCCGGAATCGGCGCGCGGCGAGCCGATGGGCGACGCCGGGCTGGTCCTCAACACCATGGGCGGGCTGACCAGCCTGGTCGCCGACATCGCCGCCCGCGGCAGTCCGCGCGCGAAAGTGGACAACAGCAAAAGCACAGATGCGGAGAAAAATACCGCGCCGGCCCGATTCAAGCGCGACAATGGCTGAAGCGGCGTGACGACCCCGGCCGGCGCCGCTATACCCTAGCTGACGCGGCCGGCCCCGACATACTCCATTAAGCCATCGGAACAATGATGGGATGATGGGGCCGTTAGCTGTTTTCCGGCCTTGCCGGACGTGCCATATCACCGTCACGCTGACCGGCAGATTCTCGCCGATTCGCGATTTCGAGACCACCGAGCGGACCTGACCAGCCGATGCCGATAACGATTCTCGACCTTGTCCTGCTCGGGGTGATGCTGATCTCCGGCCTGCTCGCGATGGTCCGCGGTTTTATGCGCGAGATTCTCTCCATCGCCGCATGGGGCGCCGCCGCGCTCGTCACACTCTACGCCTTCCCGAAGATGCTGCCCGCCGCCAAGGGCTATATCGCCAACGACACCATCGCCACCGTCGCGGTGATCGCGGGCCTGTTCATCGGCACGCTGATCGTGGTCTCGATCGTCACCGTGCGGATCTCCGACATGATCCTCGATTCGCGGATCGGCGCGCTCGACCGCACCCTCGGCTTCCTGTTTGGCCTCGCCCGCGGCCTGCTGATCGTGGTGGTGGCGTTCCTGTTCTTCAGCTGGCTGGTTCCCGACAAGCAGCGGCCGGACTGGGTGACGGGTGCCAAGTCGCTGACCGTGCTGAAATCTACCGGCGATTGGCTGATGGCGCTCTTGCCGGATGACCCCGAGAACACCATCTTGAAGAAGTTCAAGAAAAATAAGCCCGATGAGGAACAGACTGACACCGAGCCGGCGGCCCCCGCTGGCGCGGCCGATGGCTATTCCAAACCTGCTCGCGACAGCCTGAAAAAGCTGATCGACGGCAAGCCCACGAAATAGTGGTTCCAGGTTTCTTGCGACCAGAGAGGCGATGACCCCCATGCAAAGCCCTTCCCACGACGCAGCAAAACCGGACCTTGAGCCAGATCACCACCGCAACCTCCGCGACAGCGACCTCGACGGCGACATGTTGCGCGAGAAGTGCGGCGTGTTCGGCATCTTCGGTCATCCCGATGCCGCCGCCATCACCGCGCTCGGCCTGCACGCTTTGCAGCACCGCGGCCAGGAAGCGGCCGGCATCGTCTCCTTCGACAATGGCCGCTTTCACAGCGAACGCCGGCTCGGCCTGGTCGGCGACACCTTCTCCCGCCGCGAAGTGATCGAGCGCCTGCCCGGCACCGCCGCCGTCGGCCACACCCGCTACTCCACCACCGGCGAAACCATTTTGCGCAACGTGCAGCCGCTGTTCGCCGAGCTCAATGCCGGCGGCTTCGCGGTGGCCCACAATGGCAACCTCACCAACGGCCTGACCTTGCGCCGCGAGCTGGTGCGCAACGGCGCCATGATGCAGTCGACCACCGACACCGAGGTGATCCTGCACCTTGTCGCCCATTCCAAGCGCAACCGCTTCATCGACCGTTACATCGAGGCGCTGCGCGCCATCGAGGGCGCCTATGCGCTGGTCTCGCTGACCAACAAGAAGCTGGTCGGCTCGCGCGATCCGTTCGGCATCCGTCCGCTGGTGCTTGGCGAACTCGACGGCTCGCCGATCCTGGCTTCGGAAACCTGCGCGCTCGATATCATCGGCGCCAAGTACATCCGCGACATCGAGCCCGGCGAAGTCATCGTGTTCGACAAGAACGGCATGCAGAGCCACAAACCGTTTGCGCCGGTGCCGCCGCGTCCCTGCATCTTCGAATACATCTATTTCGCACGGCCGGATTCGGTGGTCGGCGGTCGCTCGGTCTACGACGTGCGCAAGGCGATGGGCGCGCAGCTCGCCCGCGAGACCCACGTGGAAGCCGACGTGGTGGTGCCGGTGCCGGACTCCGGCGTCCCCGCCGCAATCGGCTACAGCAGGCAGTCCGGCGTGCCGTTCGAACTCGGCATCATCCGCAATCACTATGTCGGCCGCACCTTCATCCAGCCGACCCAGAGCGTGCGCGAGTTGGGCGTGCGCATGAAGCACTCCGCCAACCGCGCCGCCATCGAGGGCAAGCGCATCGTACTGATCGACGACAGCCTGGTGCGCGGCACTACCTCGAAGAAGATAGTCAAGATGATGCGCGACGCCGGCGCCCGCGAAGTGCACTTCCGCATCGCCTCGCCGCCGATCACCCATCCCGACTATTACGGCATCGACACGCCCGACCGGAACGGCCTGCTCGCCGCGACCCACACGCTGGAAGAAATGCGCGAGCTGATCGGCGCCGACTCGCTGGCCTTCGTCTCGGTCGACGGCATCTACCGCGCCATGGGCGAACCCGGCCGCGATCCCGCCCATCCGAAATTCAGCGATCACTGCTTCACCGGCGACTACCCGACCCCGCTCACCGACATGAGCGAGATCGAGGCCCCGCGGCAATTGTCGTTGCTCGCCGAAGCGAGCTGACGCCGCACACTCCGGGTCGTCCCCGCGAAGGCGGGGACCCATAAGTTCCGTCTATTTTGTGTCTCGCACCATTAGACACGGGCGCTTTCCCGCATCATAACCCTCACTGTGTATGGATCCCCGCCTTCGCGGGGACGACCGCTGAGAGTTACGAGCTTGCTCATGCCCCTTCCCCTCGCCTCCCGCATTGCCCTCGTCACCGGCGCCTCGCGCGGCATCGGCTATGCCACCGCGCTGGCGCTGGCCAGGGCTGGTGCGCATATCATTGCCGTCGCCCGCACCCAAGGCGGCCTCGAAGAGCTCGACGACGCCATCCGCGCCGCCGGCGGCAGCGCGACGCTGGTGCCGTTGAATCTCACCGACTCCGACGGCATCGCCCGGCTCGGCGCCGCGCTCAACGAGCGCCACGGCAAGCTCGACATCCTGGTCGGCAATGCCGGCGTGGCAGGCACGTCCTCGCCGCTCGGCCATACCGAACTGAAACGATGGACCGACAGCATGGCGCTGAACGTCACCGCGAATTTCCAGTTGATCCGCTGCATGGAGCCATTGCTGAAAATGTCCGACGCCGGCCGCGCGGTGTTCATCACCTCCGGCGCCGCCAGCCTCGCGCCCGCCTATCTCGGCCCCTACGCCGCCTCCAAGGCAGCCCTCGACGCGCTGGTGCGCGTCTGGGCCGCCGAGACCGCCACCACCGCCATCCGCGTCAACCTGTTCAGCCCCGGCCCGGTCCGTACCCGGATGCGCGCCACAGTTTTTCCGGGCGAGGATCCGGCGACACTGCCGACGCCGGACCAGATCGCGGAATTCATCGTGCCGATGTGCCTGGCGTCGTGGACGGAGAGCGGAAAACTGTACGACTACAAGTCGCGCAGCGTGATGGATTTTCATCCGCCTTCCTGAACCGCAATTCCAGCGTCGTCATCCTGAGGCGCTCGCCTCAGGCGGAGCTTGCTCCGCCGCCAGGCGAGCCTCAAAGGATGCGGCCACGAAGCCTTGCGGCCCATCCTTCGAGGCGCGCAAGTGCGCGCCCCTCAGGATGACGGCGGAGTTGCTGTTTCGCACCGCGGCGCAAGATTGACTTCACGCCACGCCGGTACTTCACTCTCTGCCAAGCGGGATAACCCGCATCGAAAAATCAGGGAGGCTGCCATGATGCAGATGTCGAGGCGGGCCGGTTTGCTGGCTGCGATCGGCGGTACCGCCCTCGCATGGCTCGCCATCATCGTCAGCGCCCGCGCCGCCGACATTCCGCGCTTCGAGGTCGAGGCATTGTGGCCGAAGCCACTGCCCAACAACTGGATCCTCGGTCAGGTCGGCGGCATCACCGTCGATACGCAGGGCCACATCTGGGTGATCCACCGGCCGCGCTCGCTCACCGACGATGAGAAAGGTGCGGCTCTCGTACCACCGCGTTCAAAGTGCTGCGTGTCGGCGCCGCCGGTGCTGGAATTCGACGCCGACGGCAACCTGCTGCGCTCGTGGGGCGGCGCCGGCGAAGGCTACACCTGGGTCGGCCGCGAGCACGGCATCGAGGTCGACGAGAAGGGTTTTGTGTGGGTCGGCGGCAATGCCGACAACGACAACGCGATCTTGAAATTCACCCTCGACGGCAAGTTCGTGATGCAGATCGGATCGATCGCGCCGAGCAAGGGCAGCAACGACACAACGCAGCTCGGCAAGCCCGCCGAGACCGCGCTCGACAAGGATGCCAACGAGATCTACGTCGCCGACGGCTACGGCAACCGCCGCGTCATCGTGTTCGACGCCACCACCGGCGCCTACAAGCGGCACTGGGGTGCCTATGGCAACAAGCCCAACGACGACAAGCAGGCCGCCTACGATCCCGCCGCGCCGGTGGCGCAGCAATTCGCCAATCCCGTGCATTGCGTGAAGCTCAGCAATGACGGCCTGGTCTATGTCTGCGACCGCATCAATAACCGCATCCAAGTCTTCAAGAAGGACGGCAGCTTCGTCAAGGAGTGGTTCTTCGAGAAGAACACGCTGGGCAACGGCGCGGTGTGGGACCTTGCGATCTGGCCCGACCCGAAGCAGACATGGCTGCTGTCCGCCGACGGCGAGAACAACGAGGTCCGCATCCTCAGCCGTGACGACGGCCGCGTGGTCGGCAGCTTCGGCCGCAACGGCCGCAACGCCGGCCAGTTTCACTGGATCCACGCCATGGCAGTCGACGCCAAAGGCAACGTCTACACCGCCGAGGTCGACACCGGAAAACGCATCCAGAAATTCCGGCTGGTGTCCGACGCGCTGAAGTAGTCGGCCCCGACACCGCGGCTGCGCTCACCGGCGCCGCAGAGGCGGAGGTGGCGATCGGCGCAACCGGTCGCACGCCGTGGTCGCGGTGGTAGACGTAGCGCGTTTCCACAACACCGAATTGCAGCGCGCTTGCGGGACGACCGTGCGCCGGCATGAACATGCGCGCATCTTCATGCGTGCGGCGCATTACCGGCCGCCGCACACGAGTTCCGTCGCGATGACGTGATCGAACCGAATTGAAAAAGCCGGGACCGACATTCATCGATCCGCAGGAATCCGGCTTTGAGCGCACGTACGCTCCAGCGCTTCCTCACCTCTTCGTCTTCGAACACAACGGAGCGCGGCGATGCGCACAGCGATTATCGCAGGGATTGTGGCAATCATCGGCTTGTTCGCCATGGCTGTCACGGCCTTCATTGAGGACATCGCACCACCGGTCGAGACGGCGACAGCGCGCGGCGACCGTGTATCGAAGCGATGCCGGGCCGCGGCCAACCGTCTTCCGTCGCCGCTCGACGGCGCAACGGTCCTTGAGAAGCTCTCGATTGGCGCTCTGCCCAGAAGCAACGCCGAACCGCGTCGACGCTGGATTTGAGCTGCATGCACGGGCTCCCGGAATTGATGCAACCAAAGGAGACAACCATGACCCGCTTCAACGCATTGCTCTACGGACTGCTATCCTACGTTATTTCCTTCATGACGATCCTCTACGCCATCGGCTTTGTCGAAGGCATGCTGGTACCAAAGGCCATCGATGCTGGCGACGTCGTGCCGATGGCCGAGGCGCTTCTCGTCAATCTCGGCCTGATGACGCTGTTCGCGGTTCAGCACAGCGTCATGGCGCGCAAGCCGTTCAAGCAGTGGTTGACGCAGTATGTCCCCGCCGCGATCGAGCGCAGCACCTATGTGCTGCTGGCGAGTCTGACGCTGCTGCTGCTGTTCTGGCAATGGCGGCCGATGCCGGCCGTGGTCTGGCAGATCGACAATCCCGAGGTCGCCGTGGCCATCACCGGGGTGTCAATGCTCGGCTGGGTGATCGTGTTCACCAGCACGTTCCTGATCAATCATTTCGAGCTGTTCGGCGTGCATCAGGTGATCACCAATCTCGCCGGCCGCGAGATGCCCGCGCCGCGCTTCCGCACGCCGCTGTACTACAATTTCGTCCGGCACCCGATCTATCTCGGCTTCATCATCGCATTCTGGGTCACGCCGACGATGACGGTCGGGCACCTGCTGTTCGCAGCGGTGACCACCGCCTACATCTTCGTCGGCATTGCCCTCGAAGAGCGCGACCTGATCGCGCTGTTCGGCGACGAGTACCGCCGCTACCGCGAGCGCGTGTCGATGCTGGTGCCGTGGCGCAGCCCGGTCGGCCGGCCGGCAGCGACCGGCTTCGCTGACCGCAACCCTCGCCGGACCGACAGCGTGCCGATGCGCTGACCGCAGGACGCCCCGCCTCCACCACCCTGCTCCGAACGAACCTGCCCCGGCGCGACATCCCGTCGTTCCGGGGCGACTTCGCTGCCGGGCCATGCCCGAGGCGCCGCGCCGGACGGCTTAGCCTAACGAGCTATGGCCGCCAGCGCGGCAACTGCTATGCTGGGTCCGTCACCTGCGCCAAAGACGCGGGGACGCCGACGAAACGCCAACCAACCGGTGCAGCACCCAGCCGCCCAAGACGGCACGCCTGCACCACCAATCGAGGGGAAACTCATGAGAATTGCTATCTCAGGTCGCGCAGCCGTGGCTGTCGCGGTCGCCGGTCTGGCATGGTCTGCGCCCGCACTGGCGCAGGACAAGACCGTCAAGATCGGCGTGCTCAACGACATGTCGAGCCTGTATGCCGATATCGGCGGCCCCAATTCGGTGATCGCCGCCAAGATGGCGGTGCAGGATTCCGGACTGCTCGACAAGGGCTGGAAGATCGACGTGCTCAGCGGCGACCACCAGAACAAGCCCGACGTCGGCGTCAACATCGCGCGGCAGTGGATCGATGTCGACAAGCTCGATGCCGTGGTCGACACGCCGAACTCCGGCGTCGCCCTGGCAGTCAGCAATCTGGTGAAAGAGAAGAACTCGATCCTGATCAATTCCGGCGGCGCCAGCGCCGACCTGACCGGCAAGGCCTGCACGCCGAACACCATCTCGGTAACCTACGACACCTATATGCTGGCACACGGCACCGGCAACGCGCTGACCAAGGCTGGCGGCAATACCTGGTTCTTCCTCACGGCGGACTACGCGTTCGGCGCGGCGCTGGAGCGCGACACCTCAGCCGTGGTCACCGCGGATGGCGGCAAGGTGGTCGGCGGCGTCAAGCACCCGATCAACACCTCGGACTTCTCCTCGTTCCTGCTGCAGGCGCAGGCGTCGAAAGCCAAGGTGGTCGGCCTCGCCAATGCCGGCGGCGACACCACCAATGCGATCAAGCAGGCCTCTGAATTCGGCATCGTCTCCGGCGGCCAGAAGCTCGCGGCACTGCTGCTGTTCATCAACGACGTGCATTCGCTCGGGCTGAAGACCGCCCAGGGCCTGTCGTTCACCGAATCGTTCTACTGGGACATGAACGACAACACCCGGGCGTGGTCGAAACGTTTTTCGGCGCAGACCAAGACCGGCTCGATGCCGTCGATGACCGTTGCCGGCCTGTATTCGGGCATCCTGCACTACCTGAAGACCCTCGAGGCCCTGGGCGGCAATCCGCATGACGGCGCCAAGGTCGTGGCCAAGATGAAGGAACTGCCGACCGACGACGTGCTGTTCGGCAAGAGCACCATCCGCGCCGACGGACGCAAGATGCTGACGGCCTACCTGTTCGAGGTGAAGAAGCCCGAGGAGTCCAAGTATCCCTGGGACTACTACAAGACCATCGCCACCATCTCGCCCGAGGACGCCGCACGGCCGCTGTCGCAAAGCGAGTGCCCGCTGATCAAGAAGTAACTGCCGCTGGACTGAGCGGAGCAGTTGCGGAAACGGCGCGCTCGATGAGCGCGCCGTTTTCGCATTCGCAGATCCTGAACGGCGACGGCGCTGGCCTTACCGCGTCGGCCGCTTGCGCTTGTGGGCGAACGGGTTGGCCTTCTCGCGCAGCATGATGCGGATCGGCGTGCCCGGCAGGTCGAAGAAGGTACGCATCGAATTGACGAGATAGCGCAGATAGGATTCCGGCACCGCGTCGGCGCGCGAGCAGAACACGATGAAGCTCGGCGGTCGCGCCTTGGCCTGGGTCACGTAGTTCAGCTTGAGACGGCGGCCCGACACCGCCGGCGGCGGATTGTTATCGACGGCCTGCTCGAACCAGCGGTTCAGCGACGCGGTGGGCACGCGCCTGTTCCACACCGCGTAGGAGTCCTCGATCGCCTTCATCAGCTTGTCGATGCCCTCGCCCATCAGGCCCGACACCGCGACGATCGGCACGCCCTTGACCTGCGGCAGCAGGTGATCGACGTCGGTGCGCAGATCATTGACCAGATTGGCCTTGCCGCTCATCAGGTCCCATTTGTTGACGGCGATCACCAGCGCGCGGCCCTCGCGCTCGATCAGGCTGGCGATGCGCAGGTCCTGCTCCTCGAACTTGCTCTGCGATTCCATCATCAGCACGACGACTTCGGCAAAGCGGATGGCGCGCAGCGCGTCGGCCACGGAGAGCTTCTCCAGCTTCTCCTCGATGCGCGAGCGGCGGCGCAGCCCGGCAGTGTCGAAGAAGCGGAATTCGCGGCCCTTGAAGTTGAGTTCGACAGAAATCGAATCCCGGGTGGTGCCGGCTTCGTCCGACGTCAGCAGCCGCTCCTCGCCGAGCAGATGGTTGATCATGGTCGACTTGCCGGCATTGGGCCGGCCGACGATGGCGACGCGGATCGGGCGCTTGGCGATGTCCTCCTCGGACTCGATGATGTCGTCGTCGTCGAAATCCTCGACGTCGACCGGCGGCTCCGGCATCAGGTCACGCAGCGCGTCGTAGAGATCGCTGAGGCCCTCGCCGTGCTCGGCGGAAATCTGGATGGGATCGCCAAGGCCGAGCGCATAGGATTCCATGGCTCCGACTTCGCCGTGCTTGCCCTCGCTCTTGTTGGCCACCAGCACCACCGGCTTGTCGGCGCGGCGGGCGAAATCGGCGAAGGCGCGATCGTTGGGCGTCAGGCCGGCGCGGGCATCGATGACGAACAGTAGCGCGTCGGCCAGCCCGATGGCGGTCTCGGTCTGCTCCTGCATCCGCGCGGTCAGCGAGCCCTTGGGGCCCTCGTCGAGGCCGGCGGTGTCGATCAGGGTGAATTCGAGGTCGCCGAGCTTGCCGGCACCCTCGCGGCGGTCGCGGGTGACCCCGGGGGTGTCATCGACGAGCGCGAGCTTCTGTCCGACCAGACGGTTGAACAGCGTGGATTTGCCGACATTGGGTCGGCCGATAATGGCAATGGTGAAAGACATGGCTGTTCCGTGCGCCCTTTAAGCAGCGCATGTCAATGAGAGCGGCCCTTTGGGCCGCGTTCTCAGCGCGTAAAGGTGCCCGAGGGCACCGGTGCCGGGAATGGCGTGGTGGCGGGCTGGGCCTGCGGGGCCGCCGGCGCCGCGGACGAGTCATCGGCCGGCGGTGCCGTGGTACGGCGACGTACGATCTTCTTGCCCTTGGGCGCGGGCGGCGCGCCGGACGTATCCTCGGTCGGCGCGGCATCGGGATCGGCGGGCGCCGCCTC
>LNAP01003231.1_pt1 | contig 15628 bp, 17 predicted proteins | sample 602601 | NCBI WGS metagenome assembly LNAP01 (sample SAMN02440304, study PRJNA202911) | soil metagenome | biome: Subtropical and temperate rainforests or woodlands; isolation source: soil samples (1 kg each in a 20% v/v slurry with milli Q water) were... ...
GCCGGCTGGCCTGCGCCGCAGGCGCTGGACGAGGCCGGCATCCAGGCGGTGATCGCGGACTTCCGCGCCGCCGCGCAACGCGCGCTGGCAGCCGGCTTCGAGTTGATCGAGGTGCACGCGGCGCATGGCTACCTGCTGCACCAGTTCCTGTCACCGCTGAGCAACCGGCGCGATGATCGCTACGGCGGCAGCTTCGAGAACCGCACCCGCCTGGTGCGCGAGGTGATCGTCGCCGTACGCGAAGTGTGGCCGGCCGAACTGCCGCTGTGGCTGCGCCTCTCGGCCACCGACTGGGTGGACGAAGGCGGCTGGGATATCGGACAGAGCGTCGAACTGGCGCGCCAGGTGAAGCCGTTGGGCGTGGACCTGATCGACGTCTCCAGCGGCGGCCTGCTGCCACACGCGAAGATCACGCTGGCGCCGGGCTACCAGGTGCCGTTCGCGGCGCAGATCCGCCGCGAGGCCGGCATCGCCACCGGTGCGGTGGGCCTGATCACCGGTGCGGAACAGGCCGCGCAGATCGTCGCCAACGGCGACGCCGACGTGGTGCTGATCGCCCGCGAAAGCCTGCGCGACCCGTACTTTCCGCGTCGGGCGGCGCAACGACTGGGTGCGAAGATCGACGCCCCGGCGCAATATCACCGGGCCTGGTAAGGAGAGCGTGATGGAAGCTGCCCCGATGTTGATTGCCGACGCCCGCGTGCACGATCTGGGCGACGGCTTCATGGTGCGCCGCATGCTGCCGGTGCTGCAGGCGCGCCACGTCGGTCCGTTCGTGTTCTTCGACCACATCGGGCCGGCCACGTTCGCCGCCGGCAAGGGCATGGACGTGCGTCCGCACCCGCACATCGGCCTGGCCACGGTGACCTGGCTGTTCGATGGCGTGATCCGCCATCGCGACAGCCTGGGCAGCCTGGCCGACATCCGCCCCGGCGAAGTGAACTGGATGACCTCCGGTCACGGCATCGTGCACTCCGAACGCACGCCGCCGGAGGCGCGCCAGGGCGGTCAGCTGCTGCACGGCATCCAGGTCTGGGTGGCGCTGCCGCAGGCCGATGCCGAGGTGGATCCGGAGTTCCATCACCACGACCGCGCCGCGCTGCCGCAGATCCGCCGGCCCGGCATGGAGGCCGTGCTGATTGCCGGCACAGCCTACGGCGAGCGCTCGCCGGTGAAGGTGTTCGCGCCGATGTTTTTCCTGGAGGTGCAGCTGGCTGCCGGCGCCGAACTGGCGTTGCCGCCGGAGCACGACGAGCGCGGCGTGCACGTGGTCGAAGGCGCGGTCCGCTGGGGTGAACTGGAGGTCGGCGCGCAACAGATGGCGGTGCAGGCCGGCCCCACCGCGCCGCTGCTGCGTGCGCACGAAGCGAGCCGCCTGATGCTGTTCGGCGGCGCGCCGCTGGATGGCGAACGGCACCTGTGGTGGAACTTCGTGGCCAGCACGCGCGAGCGCATCGAGCAGGCCAAGGCCGACTGGCGCGAAGGGCGCTTTCCGAAAGTGCCCGGCGACGACAAGGAATTCATTCCGCTGCCGTAGGAGCGCACCCTGTGCGCGATGCCTTTCCGTCACGTGACGAAGAGCCATCGCGCACAGGGTGCGCTCCTACGGAAGTCTGGCGGCATGTCCGCGTGGCAGAATCGGGCCATCTCGCCGCGGAGCAGAAACATGTCCGGCTACAGCAGCTTTGCCGAGTTCTATCCGTTCTACCTCAGCGAGCACAGCAACCGCAGCTGCCGTCGCCTGCACTTCATCGGCAGCACGCTGGTGCTGGCGGTGATCGTGCTGGCCCTGGCGAGTGGTCAGTTGCGCTGGCTGTGGCTGGCGCCGGTGTTTGGCTACGGATGCGCCTGGATCGGCCATTTCGTGTTCGAGAAGAACCGCCCGGCCACGTTCCAGCACCCGCTGTACAGCCTGGCCGGCGACTGGGTGATGTACGGGCAGATGCTGCGCGGAAAGATCCGCTTCTGAGGGCTTTTCTCCTCCCCTGCATGCCCCAAAGGGACTTCCTTCGGTCGCAGGGGAGGTCGGGTGGGGTGCTCTTCGCCTCAGCGATACTGCTGGTGGCAGCTCTTGCAGGTCTCGCCGACCGGCTTGACCGCCGCGGCGAGCGCCTCGCAGGTGGCAGGCGCGGCCTGCACGGCCTGCTGCAGGTGGTTCTGCAACTGGGTGGCGTCGTCGGTGAAGGTCTTTTCGTCGATGCCGAACACCGGGGTGATGTCCGTGGCGGTGGACTGCAGGCGGGCCAGGTGGTGCTGGACCTTGACCGGGTCGCACTGCTTCGCCTTCATGGCGTTCTTCAGTTCGCCCATGTGGTAGCCCATGGTTTCCATCACGGCCTTCGGCATCGGGTTGCGCGCGGCCAGCGCATTCATCACGTTGGCCGTGCCGATCACGCCGATCACCAGGCCGAGCAGGATCATCAGAGCTACGCGCATTGCCACGATTCCAGGAATGAAGATGGCCGCAAGGATAACCTGTGCAGACGCGTTGCAGCCACGCGGGCGCGATAAAATGGCCGCTTCGACCCAGCAGGCCAGTCCAGTGATACAGATGCAAGCGACAGCACGAGATGAGTGACGTGATATTTCCCGCCGAACGCTTCGCCGGCGTCGAACGCCTGTACGGCAGCGGCAGCGTGGCCGCGCTGGCGCGCGCGCATGTCTGCGTGATCGGCATCGGCGGCGTCGGTTCGTGGGCGGTCGAGGCGCTGGCGCGCAGCGGCGTGGGCCGGCTCACCCTGATCGACGCGGACGAGGTCTGCGTGTCGAACACCAACCGCCAGCTGCACGCGCTGGACGGCGAATACGGCAAGTCCAAGGTGGGCGTGATGGCGGCGCGCGCACACGCGATCAACCCGACGATCCGGCTGGAGGCGATCGAACGTTTCCTCACCCCGTCCACGCTGGACGAACTGCTCGACCACGGCTACGACGTGGTGCTGGATGCCTGCGACGCGTTCCGGGTGAAGCTGGAGACGATCGCCTGGTGCCGCCGGCGCAAGCTGCCGATCGTCAGCGTGGGTTCGGCCGGCGGACGCACCGATTCCACCCAGATCCGCGTGCGCGACCTGTCGCGCACCGAGCACGACGCGATGTTCAGCCTGATCCGCAAGAAGCTCCGCACGGATTTCAATTTTCCGCGCAACCCGGATCGCTACTTCGGCGTTTCAGCCGTCTATTCGCTGCAGAACGTGCAGTACCCGCAACCCGACGGCACCGTGTGCGGCACCCGCCCGCCCGGCGGCGATGCGATGAATCTGGCCTGTGGCGGCGGACTGGGCGCGGCCACCCACATCACCGGCGCCTTCGCGTTCGCGGCCGTGGGCAAGGTGCTGGAGAAGCTGCTGGAAGGTTAGCGGCTCCCTCTCCCCCAACGGCGTTGCCGTTGGGGGAGAGGGTTGGGGTAAGGGGGAGGCTGTTGCCTGTTGCTCTTGAGCCATGAGTCAAAAGCGCCCCCTCACCCAACCCTCTCCCCCGAGCTTTGCCCGGGGGAGAGGGTGATGCAGTGTCACCAGCCCATGTAGTGCCCGCCGTTGATCGCCAGGTTCGCGCCGGTGATCCAGCTGGCCTGGTCGCCGGTGAAGAACGCCACGGCGTGGGCGATTTCGTCCGGCCGGCCGAGGCGGCCCACCGGGATCTGCGCCACGATCTTCTCGCGCACTTCCTCGGGTACCGCCATCACCATGTCGGTGCCGACGTAGCCGGGCGACACGGTGTTCACGGTGATGCCGAACTTCGCGTTCTCCTGCGCCAGCGAGATGGTGAAGCCGTGCATGCCGGCCTTCGCCGCGGCGTAGTTGGCCTGGCCGTACTGGCCCTTCTGCCCGTTGATCGAGCTGATCTGCACGATGCGGCCCCACTTGCGCGCGCGCATGCCCTCGATCACCGGGCGGGTGACGTTGAAGCAGGCGTTCAAGTTGGTGTTCACCACGTCGGTCCACTGCTCGTAGGTCATCTTGTGGAAGGTGGTGTCGCGGGTGATGCCGGCGTTGTTGACCAGGATGTCGACCGGCCCGCATTTGGCCTCGATCGCGCGGATCATCGCTGCGCAGGCAGTCGGGTCGCAGACGTCGCCCTGCACCATGCACACCTCGATGCCGTCCGCCGCCATCGCCTTGCGCCAGGCTTCGGCCTTGTCCGGGTCGCGATAATTGGTGGCCACCCGATGCCCCTGTCCGGCGAGGTAGCGAACGATCGCGCTGCCGATGCCACCGGTGCCGCCTGTGACCAATGCCGTGCGCTGCGTCATATCCTTGAATCTCCTGTGCAGGTGTAGCGGAGGGCTGCCGCGCCGAAACATGGCAAGTCGTTGTTGCAACCGTTGCCGTGCGACCCGGCGCGCCCGCACATTTATAGCGTTTCAGGCGAAAGAGTGACCGCTGCAGTGCGGCAAAGCGGCCGGGTCGAAATTCGCCAGCGCCCGTGTCAGCAGATCGCCCGCACCGGTTGCTCCAGAAGGCAGCGGCAGCCGCAGGAATGCCAGCGCCTGCTGCAGCGCCGGCAGCGGATCGGCCGGGTCGACCGGAAAGGCCTGCTCGGACTTCGACAACTTGCGCCCCTCGCCATCCAGCACCAGCGGCAGGTGGCGATAGGCCGGCGTGGGCAGGCCCAGGCAGCGTTGCAGCCAGATCTGCCGCGCGGTGGAGTCGAGCAGGTCCTGCCCGCGCACCACCTCGGTGATGCCCTGGTACGCATCGTCGACCGCGCAGGCGAGCTGGTACGAATAGAAACCATCGACCCGGCGGATCACGAAGTCGCCCACCTCGTCGCGCAGGTTCTGCCGCTGCGGGCCCTGCAGCGCATCGTCGAATGCGATGGTGATGTCCGGCACGTGCAACCGCCAGGCCGGTGGTTGATCCGCCTGCGGCGACGCGACGCAGTGGCTGTCGCGATGGATGCCGCCGTTGCCGGCCAGTTCGCTGCGGCTGCACCAGCACGGGAACACCCGCCGCACCGCGCGCAGTTGTTCGAACGCCGCGTCGTACGCCGCGATGCGCTGCGACTGGAACAGCGCCGGCGCGTCGGCGACCAGGCCGAACGCCGGCAGTGCGGCCAGGATGCTCGCCGCCGAGCCGGGAACCTCCCGCGGCGGGTCGATGTCTTCCACCCGCAGCAGCCACTCGCCGCCGGCATGCCGCGCGCACAGCCAGCTGCCCACCGCGGCGACCAGCGAGCCGAAGTGCAGGTGTCCGGTGGGCGAGGGGGCGAAGCGGCCGCGATAGCTCATCGGCGCATCTTAGAGCCTGTTCGTGCTCTTGCCGGGCCTTGAAAGCGGCGGTCCGCGCCCCGAATTTTCAACCACCCCACAGTCCCCTTCATGACTGCCACCTTCTTCAGAGAGACAGCCATGCGTCGCATTGCATTGTTCATTGGTACCAACCTTGCCGTCCTGCTCCTGCTGAGCATCGTCTGCCACCTGTTCGGCATCGACCAGATGGCCGCCGCCCGCGGCTACGGCGGGATGGGCGGCCTGCTGGCCTACGCCGCCGTGTTCGGCATGGGCGGCGCGTTCATTTCACTGGCGATGTCCAAGATGATCGCCAAGTGGTCCACCGGCGCGCGGGTGATCGAGCAGCCGCAGAACGAGACCGAGCGCTGGCTGGTCGACACCGTGCGCCGCCACGCGCAGAACGCCGGCATCGGCATGCCCGAGGTGGCGATCTACGACGCGCCGGAAATGAACGCGTTCGCCACCGGCATGACCAAGAACAGCTCGCTGGTGGCGGTCAGTTCCGGCCTGCTGCAGCAAATGAACCGCGAGCAGGCCGGCGCCGTGCTCGGCCACGAGATCGGCCACGTCGCGAACGGCGACATGGTCACCCTGACCCTGATCCAGGGCGTATTGAACACGCTGGTGATCCTGGCCGCGCGCATCGTGGGCCGGCTGGTCGACAGCTGGATGTCGGGCGGCCGCGACAACCGCGAAGGCGGCACCGGCATCGGCTACTTCGTGGTGGTGATGGTGCTGCAGGTGGTGTTCGGCCTGTTCGCCTCGATCATCGTGGCCGCGTTCTCGCGCTGGCGCGAGTTTCGCGCCGATGCGGCGGGCGCGCAGTTTGCCGGCCGTGGTGCGATGATTTCGGCGCTGCAACGGCTGCAAGGCAACCACGGCGAAAGTACACTGCCGAGCACGATCGCCGCGTTCGGCATCTCCGGCCCGCTGGCCGGGGGCTTCAAGCGGCTGTTCATGAGCCATCCGCCGCTGGAGGAGCGCATCGCCGCGCTGCAAAACGCGTCGGCGCATGGCTGAGGGCAGCATTGTCAGAGCCGTCATTCCGGCGAAAGCCGGAATGACGATTCACAGAATCAATTAACGTCAGTCTGGAACATCCACGCATGAACGCACCCGCCGAAACCCGCAAGTTCGAAGCCGAAGTCGCCCAGGTGCTGCACCTGGTCACCCATTCGCTGTACTCGCACAAGGAAATCTTCCTGCGCGAGTTGATCTCCAACGCCTCCGACGCCTGCGACAAGCTGCGCTTCGAGTCGATCGCCAAGCCTGAGCTGATGGCCGGCGACAGCGAGCTGCACATCGACGTGAGCTGGGATCCGGACGCGCGCACCGTCACCATCCGCGACAACGGCGTCGGCATGAACCGCGACGAGGTGGTGGCGAACATCGGCACCATCGCCAGCTCCGGCACGCGCCGTTTTCTGGAGGCGATGTCGGGCGAACAGAAAGCCGACGCGCGGCTGATCGGCCAGTTCGGCGTGGGCTTCTACTCCGCCTTCGTGGTCGCCGACAAGGTCACCGTGCTCAGCCGCCGCGCCGATGCGCCGGCGGGCGAGGGCGTGAAATGGGAGAGCGACGGCAAGGGCGAGTACTCGCTGGAGCCGGTCGAACTGGCCGAACGCGGCACCGCCGTGATCCTGCACCTGAAGGCCGACGAGGACGAGTTCCTCAGCCGCTGGCAGCTGCGTGCGCTGATCACCCGCTACTCCGACCACGTCGCCTTCCCGATCCGCATGCCGGTGGAGAAGGACGACAAACCCACCGACGAGTTCGAAACCATCAACGCCGCCTCGGCACTGTGGACCAAGCCGAAGTCCGAGATTTCCGACGAGGACTACCAGAGCTTCTACAAATCCCTCGGCCACGACTTCAACGACGCGCTGGCATGGACGCACAACCGCGTCGAAGGCAGCCAGAGCTTCACCACCTTGCTGTACATCCCCTCGCAGCCGCCGTTCGACCTGATGATGGGCGGCCGCGACGAGCGCAAGGGGCTGAAGCTCTACATCAAGCGCGTCTTCATCATGGACGCCGCCGGGGAACTGCTGCCGAACTACCTGCGTTTCGTGCGCGGCGTGGTCGACGCCGACGACCTGCCGCTCAACGTCAGCCGCGAAATCCTGCAGCACAACCGCCAGCTCGAGCGCATCAAGGCCGCCTGCGTCAAGCGCGTGCTCGACCTGATCGAGAAGCTGGCGAAGGACGAGCCGGAGAAATTCACCACCTTCTACAAGGCGTTCGGCAACACGCTCAAGGAAGGCATCAGCGAGGACGCGAACAACCGCGAGCGCATCGCCAAGCTGCTGCGCTTCGCCTCGACCAAGGGTGACGGCACCAACCAGACCACTTCGCTGGACGACTACATCGGCCGCATGGCGGTGGGCCAGGACGCCATCTGGTACATCACCGCCGACAGCTACGCCGCCGCCTTCGGCAGCCCGCAGCTGGAAGCGTTCAAGGCCAAGGGCATCGAAGTGCTGCTGATGTCCGACCGCATCGACGAGTGGATGATCGGCAGCTTGAGCGAGTACGACGGCAAGAAACTCAAGAGCGTGGCCAAGGGCGAGGTGCCGCTGGACGAGGCCGACAAGAAGAAGCAGGAAGAGGCGACGAAAGAAGCCGAGCCGCTGCTGAAGAAGCTGAAGGACCTGCTCGGCGACCGCGTGGGCGACGTGAAAGTCTCCGCCCGCCTCACCGATTCACCCTCGTGCCTCGCGCTGAGCGACTACGAAATGGCCCCGCACCTGGCCCGACTGCTGCGCGAAGCGGGTCAGGAGATGCCCGAGAGCAAGCCGACGCTGGAGATCAATCCGCAGCATGCGCTGCTGAAACGCGTCGAAGCCGAGACCGACGAGGCGAAGGCGAAGGATCTGGCCACGCTGCTGCTGGAACAGGCAGAGATTGCCGCCGGCGCGCAGTTGCCGGATCCGTCGGCGTTTGTGCAGCGGATGAATCGGGTCTTGCTGGGGGCGTAAGCCCCAGTACGCAGTTCGATAAAAAAGCCCGTCGAGTTCGACGGGCTTTTTTGTTTTGCACGCTCTCCGTGTTGGGGAGAGGGCTGGGTGAGGGATGGGTGTTCGCGGAGATGCTACCTATCCGCCATCCCGGCGAAGGCTGGAGGCGCTTTTCAGCAGCGAAGGCTGGTCATCCAGCACCTGTCATCCTTGCAGAGCCGAAGCCCACACGGGGTGAGCCCGGCCTGCGGTTACGCGGATCAGAGTCACCGCCAGCGAGAGAAGAGGCCAGGGTGGAGCTTCGAGAAGCCCTGCCTGGCCCCGGTGTCGCCTTGCCTCGACGTCAGTCGACTTTCGGGAAGTCGATCACGGTGTCGTTGATGCGGTTGACCATGTTGGTCAGCAGGACGGCGCTCACAGCCAGCGGAATCTCGACGAGCTGACGATCGCTGAAACCGGCCTGGCGCATGCCTTCCACGGCCTCCGCCGGCAGCGTGCCACGGGTCTGCACCAGGCGGACCGCGAACTTCACCAGGGTGTCGATCCGGCTGTCGGCGGCGTAGCTGCCACCACGCAGCTCTCGCGTCTGCTCGGCGGTATAGCCGGCCATCTTTCCGGTCAGGGTGTGCGACGCGACGCAATAGTCACAGCCGCTCGCCTCGCTGACCGCCAGGTTGATCGCCTCAAGCTCGCGCGCGGGAAGCGTGCCGGCCTTGAGCAGGGCGCCGGTTTGCAGGACGTGCGCCAGTACCGCCGGTGCGTTGCTGCCGATCGTTGCATAGGCATTGGGGAGCTTGCCCACCGCGCGCTTGACGGTGGCGAACAATTCGGCGGTTTCGCCGGTGGCTTCTTCGGGGCTGAGGGTTTTGAGACGGCTCATGACGTGTACTCCACGGTGATTGAAAATGACTGGCGCCGCGATTTGCAGCGCCTCGGTGGAGAGAATGGTAGGAGCGCTGCTATCGTCGCCCTGATTCAATCGTCTCGACCTTGGTCTCTTTCGTCTCAGGTTCCCGGATGGACAGCTTAAGCACGCTGGTGAAGTCGATGGGCCTGCAGGGCAGCGTCGACCTGCTCTGCCGTTTCGCCGGCTCGTGGGTGCTGGAACACGAGGCGCGCACCGATGGCCAGGTGCCCTGGCACATGATCCTGGGCGGCCACGGCGTGCTCGAAGTGGGCCGCTTGCGCACGCAGCTGGAGTCCGGCGATCTCGTGCTGTTTCCGCGCGGAGCCGCGCATATCCTGCGCAACGCCTCCGACAGCGCGCCCGTCGCCTATGCCGAAACGCGCAGCTCGCAGGGGCTGGTGACCCAGGTCGATCGCACCGGGGGAGCGAGCGACTTCGACGTGTTGTGTGGCATGTTCGAACTGGGCCAGCAGCGCTCGCTGCTGCTGCAGGCGCTGCCGGATGTGGTGCACATCCCGACGCGCGACCGCGAGGATTGCGTCTGGCTCGACGCCATGATGCGCATGATGCGCCACGAGAGCGTGCAGGCGCAGCCGGGCGGCAGCGCGGTCATCGAGGAGCTCTCCCGCGCACTGTTCACCGTCGTCATCCGCACGCTGATGGCGCGGGGTACGATGAAGCACGGCTTGTTGGGTCTGCTGACCGAGCCGCGGCTGTCGCTGGCCATCGCTGCGGTGATCGCTGCCCCGGCGCAGCCGTGGACGGTCGAGAGTCTCGCCCGGCAGAGCAACATGTCGCGCGCCAGCTTCGCGCGGCGCTTTGCCGAAGTCAGCGAAATGACCCCATTGGATGTAGTGACCGCGCTGCGCATGGACCTTGCTGGCCGTCTGCTGCGCGAGAGCCAGCGACCGACCGAGCTGATCGCCGAGGAATGCGGCTACGCCTCGCGCCCGGCGTTCGGGCGTGCGTTCAAGCGCTTCCACGGGGTTACGCCGGCGACTTATCGGCGGCAGTTGAGTGGCGGGGATGCGTCAGTCGGCTGAGGGGTTGGGCAGGAAACCGCACTCTGGCCCGGGTTTCGGCCGCGCCGTCACCATCCACGACAACGGTATCGGCATGAACCGCGACGAAGTGGTGGCGAATATCGGCACCATCGCCAGTTCCGGCACCTGGCCCGCCTGCTGCGCGAAGCCGGTCAGGACATGCCCGAGTCCAAGCCGACGAGGCGAAGGCGAAAGATCTGGCCACGTTACTACTGGAGCAAGCGGAGATTTCGGCCGGCGCGCAGCTGCCGGATCCGGCGCCTTGCCGCTGCATACATTATTTTATATAACCATCGCATGTCTGCCCCAAAGCCCATCGATTTTGCGGTAGCTCACTCGATGACTTGCGGGCTTTTCCCCTGTCGGCAAGGCGCGAGGCAGGTCATCAAATCGCTCAGGCGCAGCATGGGCTGGAGCCGGATGACTGGAAGCCCATGAACACCGTTGGCCAAGGCGTGAAGGAGATTCGGATACGGGACGCAGTCGGCGCGTTTCGCATCATCTACGTGGCGAAGTTGGCCGATGCCATCCATGTGCTTCACTGCTTTCAGAAGAAGACAGTGAAGACCAGCAAGGCAAACCTGGACTTGGCTGCCAAGCGTTACCGCGACTTGCGGAAGGAGTCAGGACAATGAGTAATCAACGGCATGTCAGCGTGTGGGATGCGATCGAGGACACCCCCGCGGAAGTCGAGAGCATGAAGCTGCGTTCAGAACTGATGATGGCGCTCAAGAAGCACATCGTCCGCGCCGAAATGAGTCAGGTGCAGGCCGCCAAGCTGTTCGGCGTGACGCAGCCGCGCATCTCCGACCTGATGCGCGGCAAGATCAACCTGTTCGGCCTCGATGCGTTGGTCAACATGGCTGCGGCCGCTGGTTTGCACGTGGAAATGCGCGTGCTGGAAGCGGCCTGACCCGTTGCCGGAAGTTGAGTTACCCGGGTAACCCAACCTGACCTCGTTCCGGACTCCGAGATTCCTGCCAGGTAGCAGCCCTGATTGCCGTTGCCGTTTTTCTGTAAAGGCGAGTGGCGGTCGGGGAGCATCGGGCCGATGGACTCGATGTGCTCCTTGGGGAGCAGCGGATGGCGTGCCTCTTTGAAGTCCACCTCGACCAGTCAGCCCTCGTGTGCCCGGTAGTCGCCCACGTTGCCAAATTCGATCGGCTTGGGGCTCGACGAGGCGGCTTCAGTGACACGGCCCACGGCGCCAACGCGGCCATGGGCATACGAGAACACGATATCTCCGGGACGAACGAGCTTCATGTTCTCGTAGGCCTGGTTGAACACGCCGTTCGTACTCCGATAAGGCGTCCGCAGCTCGCCGCACGTTCCGCTTCCAGCAAGAGGCCCGTCGCATGCGGCGGGCCCTTTGCTGTTTGCTGCCAAGTGCCACCCGGGAGCAGGCGGCCTTCTTCCTGGCCGGGTTATCGATCGTGCCTGGGCGCGCGTGCAGGTGTGGGGCTGGGTGCGCTGCGGGTAGCGTTCTGGATGAGCGGAGTCGGTGTGGACCGGTAGTTCATGGGGTTCGAGGACCGGTCCATTCTCCGGTTGTCGTTGAATGGGATCCGCGCCCCGCGGTTGATGGAATCCCTGCTCGCCAGCGCCAGCCGATGACCGTCGATATGGACCCAGTACCAGGAGCCCGAAGGCACCGGCGAAATCGATACGAAGACAAACTGGGCGTCGTAGCTGCCCTCAGTGCGAGGTGTTGTCCGCAGCACCAGGTTGGCGACGAACTGGCTGGACACCGGGCGTCCGTGTACGGTCGCCGGCTTGACGATCATTTCATCCAGATTCTGCAGCAGCAGCCGGCGCAGCCGCGGCGAGAGTTCCATCGCCGGCGAGGCGTCGGTGACCTTGCCGTGGGCGTTCACCTGCACCAGCACCGGCATGACCTTGGGCCTGAATTCGTTGAGCGAGCCCGAGGAAGCCAGGGCCGCGCTTGCCGCGAGCGACAATATTCCGAGAAGCAGGGTGGTTTGGAATCGTTTCATGGTGACCTCCTTGGAGCATCACGGAATCGCGCGGAGACTCTTGTGCATTGTGGCAACTCTCCGGTATTCCGACTGTCCTCGCACGGTTCTGCTGCGTCAATCAGATAGATGGTCGTGGTTACCTCTGGCAAGCCGCCGCCAGGCCTGCGATGCGCCGGGCTTCGATGCCGATCTCGCGCAACTGTCCGGTGGGCGAGGCGATCAGACCGCAGAAGAACAGCCCCGGTTCGGGCGTTGCCCGGCCGGTCGCCAGCGGCATGCCGTGGTCGCCGAAGACGCCATGCGCCTCGGGCAGCAGCGGGCGCAGGTCGGGGCGGAAGCCGGTGGCGAGGATGACGGCAGCGAACGGTTCGGCTGGCGACTGCGCAAACACCACGCCATCGCGGGTGAAGCGCTCGATGCCGCCGCGCACCTTGATGGCGCCGTCGCGGATCCGGGCCAGCGTGCCCACGTCGAGCAGGGGGATGTGATGGTCTTCCTCGATCATGCGGCGCGGCCCCTTGCGGGCGATCCTCAAGCCGAGCTTCCTGACCGGGCCGATGGCGAGCCGGATCGCCGGGGCGTTGATGAAGTCGGCCACACGCGCGGGCAGGCGCGCCTGCACGATCGCCCAGGTCAGGATCGGAATGCCCAGCAACTCGCGCGGCAGGATCTGCACCGGGCCGCGTACGGCCAGGGTCACGTCGACCCCGGCTTCCGCCAGGTCCAGCGCAATCTCGCCGCCTGAATTGCCGAAGCCCACCACCAGCACCCGCTTGCCTGCATAGGCCGCCGGGTTGCGATAGTCGCTGCTGTGAACGAGCAGGCCTTGATAGGCATCCGCCCCCGGCCAGCTCGGACGGTGCGGGAAATCGGCCCAGCCGGTTGCGACCACCACCACCGGCGCGGTGAGCTCTCCCTGCGCCGTTTTCACGCGCCACGCGGAACCATCGCGACGGACGGTGTGCACCGCGCTGTGGAAAACCGGCTGCAGGTTGAACTGCGCCGTGTAGCTTTCCAGATAGTCGATGACCTGGGCGCGCGACGGATACCGTGGCCAGCTGCGCGGCATTGCCATGCCGGGCAGGCCGGAGTGGTCACGGTCGGTGTGCAGGTGTAACCGGTCGTAGTGGCGCCGCCACACCGAAGCGACCGCGCCGGCCTTTTCCAGGATCACCACGTCGAGGCCGCGCTGGCGCATGCACGCTGCGCAGGCAAGGCCGGCAGGGCCCGCCCCGACGATGATTGCGTCCGCACTTTCCATGAGGTTCCCGTCCGCCCCGGAGATCTGCGCCGGGCAAAGGTAGCCCGGAGTGTGCTCTTTTCGAGCGCGGTTCGACGGCCCCATCCGGCCCGGTTCCATAAGCTGAGCGAAAGCTGAGCGGCGTAGCTTGCCGGCAGGAAGGCAGGCGATGCCTGCCATGTGGGAGCCGCGAGATGCCTGCATTGCGATTCTGGCTGTGCGCCGCCGCCATCCTGATTTCGGGCGTCGCCCATGCGGGAGGCGGCCCGCTCGGCATCGACCACCGCGTCCACTACGACAACAGCGGCATCTGGAAACGCTCCAACCAGAATGCGCTGATGTACGGCACGGTCACCGCAGTCATCGGCGGCGCCCTGGTCTTCGGCGACAACGACCAGCTGGGCGACACGTTCTGGCGCTCGGTGGATGCCATGGTGATCACCGGCGTCGGTGCCGAGGCGATGAAATACACATTCCGGCGCGAGCGCCCTTCGCAGACCGACGATCCTGACCGCTTCTTCAGCGGCAGCCATGCGCAGAGCTTTCCCAGCGGGGAAGTGGCGGCGATCTCGGCGGCGGTCACGCCGTTCATCGTCACCTACGGCCGCGACCACCCGGCCGTGTATGCGCTGGCCCTGCTGCCGGTCTATGACGCGGTGGCGCGGGTGAAGACACGAGGCCATTGGCAGAGCGACGTGCTGGTCGGCGCCGCGCTCGGCACCGGGGTCGGCCTGTGGGCGGCGCACCGGGATTCGCCGCTGATCATCAGCTGGCTGCCCGGCGGCTTCAAGGTCGGCTTCATCCATCGGTTCAAATAGCGCCAGAACCGGATCAGGCGGCGTCGTTCAGCACTGCGTGCGACCACCGGCCAGCTGTTTGCACGGGTGGAAGACCGGTTCCTTCGACGGCGGCGGGCGATGATCGTGGTCGCCATCGTGATCCCGGTCGCGATGGCGGTTCCGGTACGGTGTGCCACCCCAGTAGGCGGGCGGGGCGTTGTAGACCGGCTGGTTCAGCTGGTCCTGGTACGCGTCGTTCTGCTGGCGCAGCGCCTCGTTCTCGGCCTGCAGCCGGTCGCGCTCCGCGGCCTGGTCGGCCAGCGCCTGTTGCCGTGTTTCCTCGGCACGCTGTTGCGCCGCGTAGGCATCGTCGGCCTGGCGCTGGACCTTTTCGTCCATCGCCTGCTGGCGGGCGTCGAGGCGCTGCTGGTAGAGCGTTTCGAGATGGCGTGAATCCGCGTAGCGCTTTGCCAGGTCGTCCTGGCCCAGGCGCAGGTAGCGGTCGATGACTTCGGTGTCGTCGGCCTGGTGCAGCAACTCGCCGTTGCCGCCCGGGCAGGGGTGGTCGGTGTAGGCGACTTGCCCGCCTTGCGTGCATTTGTAGATGTTCTGGCCGGCGGCGATCGGTGCCGCGGCCAGCAGCATGGCGGCAGCCGAGAAGCGGATTCCCATTGTCAGGCTTTTCATGGTGGCCACATTCTGCACCCGGCGGGTACCGCCTGCACCGTGGGCCCGGAACGGAAAGCCGCCAGGCGTGCAGCCTGGCGGTTTGACCAGCGGAATCCCGCGGTTTCCCTGCCGTCGCGCCGGAGGGTCGATGGCGCTGTTCCAAGCCACGGAATCGCCACCAAGCCATGAAAATGAGATATGCATCACATTTCTGGTGTTATTGTCCCGCGTCACGGGTGCCTGCCGGAGTGTCCTGATCGGCCGGCGACGGGATCAGGTCGAGTGGATGGGGACTTCCCGGCAAGGGAATGCGTCACCTCGTGCGGGAGCAATGCGTCATGACGCGAGCTTCCGCGGTGCCGGCGTTCCGGTACCGCGCCTTCATCAGCTACAGCCACCGGGACAAGGTCTGGGCGGGCTGGCTGCATCGGGTGCTGGAAACCTACGCGGTTCCGAAGCGCCTGGTCGGCCAGGCGACGGCGTTCGGCGAGATCCCCGCCCGCCTCGCGCCGATCTTCCGCGATCGCGACGAGCTGGCCAGTGCCACCGATCTCGGCCGCAAGGTCAACGAAGCATTGGCGCAATCGGCCAGCCTGCTGGTGATCTGCTCGCCGAACTCGGCGACTTCGCACTGGGTCAACGAGGAAGTGCTGGCGTTCAAGCGGCTCGGCCGCAGTGAGCGCATCTTCTGCCTGATCGTCGATGGCGAACCCGGCGCCAGCGAGCTGCCCGGCCGCGCCGCCGAGGAGTGTTTCGCGCCGGCGCTGCGTCACCAACTCGGCGCCGACGGTGCGCTGGGCCACGAGCGCACCGAGCCGATCGCCGCC